>Ga0099798_10119_pt1 | contig 24150 bp, 26 predicted proteins | sample Uncmet_Sort29A_1_FD_89870 | JGI IMG/M metagenome (GOLD analysis project Ga0099798, IMG submission 89870) | Marine eukaryotic communities from CALCOFI LINE 67, Pacific Ocean - CN13ID_Sort29A_1 | ecosystem: Environmental > Aquatic > Marine > Oceanic | place: Pacific Ocean: Monterey Bay | collected...
GAATGCGCGGACCTGACGCGCAACACATTTTCCGGGCAAAAAAATCATAATTATTTCGGAGCAATAATGTTTCGTTCTGGTCTAGGATGATGGAGATCGGGTATGAGAAATATTATGATTTTTTTCGCTCTCACCGGACGACTCTGTAACGCGATCGGTGAATTCGCTCTGTTACGCTTGCGCGCGAAAACCCATGGCTTTGCGCGAGGATTGCGGGTCGAGAAACCGCAGTGCGCGGAATTATTGTGCTTTGGGTCCGCCAAAATATCCCTCCTCGCGCAACAACCAAAAAAGAAATAGTAAATATATCTAAAAACGACCTCTCCTTGTCGCGCGGGAGAGCCCCGTCGTTGTCCTTCCTCACCGTCAGCTGGTCCAGGTTCAAGTCCTGCAAAAATTTATGCACCATTTCAGTTAGATCGTCCGAGATAACCTGATGCACGAAATGCGGCAGATTCCAACCCTTACCCGGTTTATTCCTCACATAGGTTTTATTCTTCGATACCGAAGACGTGCTGCTGGTGGCGTTCATATTATCAGCATTACTAGCAGCATCCGACCGCGGATGCGGTCCCTTGGATGCTACCATAACCATTCCGGCAGCTGCGGAGGAAGAAGAGGCTGCTGCCGTTCCCTGCCGCTCTTCGGTCTCATCATCGTTCTCATCCCCAGCCGCAGAATGAGCGGGCCCTTTTCCCTTTGTTCCAGATGACTTGCCACCAGTCTTCAGCAGTTCATCCGCGACTCTTGCGTTGTGAATGACTTGGTATTTCGCACACACCTCGTCGCGCAATTCGGGTGGAATGACAGCTGTCGCGGTTTCATGGGATGTCTTGGGCCCATTTTCGCGCCATTGTGAAGATTTCCAGCGCGCGTCCTCGATCAAATGATACTTTACCCTCAAGTCGTAGATTTCATCTTCCCACGCCGAGAACCATCGCGACAGCCCCATTCGGTCGTGTTCCGGTGGCATCTCGGGCAGTGCTTTATCGTCGCCGAGGCAATGCCGAGCGTGCATCCGCCAGAGGCCTCGCATCATCTTCAGCATGCACGCCTCATTCTCGCGCTCTTCACCTATAGTCAAACGCGCATCACCGCCGCCACCGGAACCGGCGGCTTTTCCGGCGTCCGGGTTCACCGAGTCTTCGGCGTGATCGGAGGAGCCAATGACTTCCCGGACGATCTGCTTCTGCTCCGCGTACCACCCCTCGTCTTCTTCGGCCCGGCGCATCGCGTTTCTGGGTAAGCACGTTTCTCCGGGGTAAATAATTCATAATTCTTACGGAGCAATAATGTTTCGTTCTGGTCTAGTATGATGGAGATTGAAAAATATACCTTCTAGAAAATTCCCAATTAATTACCCCGGAGAAACGTGCTTACGCGTTTCTGGCCTGCTTCAAATGGTGCCACACACCCGGGCCGGTCAACTTCAAGTTCCTGCTGCTCCGAGTTGGTGTTGTTGTACTCGAAGAAGAAGAGGCAGTCGGGGCAGAGCTGGCTGCGGATTTCCGCCGCGAGGCCGCCGCTTCTTCTGATTCGTCGTCCTTCTTCGCATCATTGGACTCCAATCGCAAGGCGGAGGGTGCAGCAGAGGAGGAGGGCGCGGAGGGCGCGCGATCGGTTTCCCCCCCAGCCACTGCGGTTTCACCAGTGCCTGCATCTCCCCGGGGCAAATAATTCATAATTATTGCGGAGCAATAATGTTTCGTTCTGGTCTAGTATAATGGAGATTGAAAAATATTCATATTTTCAATTTGATAATTAATTGCTCCGGAGAGATGCATTTACGGTTTCACCAGCAGCAGTGATTGTGGGCACGATGATTGTTGTTTGACTTTGCTGTTGAACTGTAGTGCTGGAACTGGCACTCGAACCACTAGCAGGAGGTTGGTCTTGTTGATCAGTTTTAATACTATTTCCTTCTTGCTGGTCTTTGTTTTGCTGCGGAGCCTCTCCCTCCTTCTTTTCTTCTGCTTCTTCCTGTATTAGGTCGGGCTCGTAAGTGCATCTCTCCGGAGCAATTAATTGTGAAATTTCTCAAATGAATATTTTTGGATCTCCATTATACTAGACCAGAACGAAACATTATTGCTCCGTAAGAATTATGAATTATTTGCCCCGGAGAGATGCAGGCACTGTCGGGCTCAGACTCGGGTCCGTCACTAGGCTCGTGGCCCTCAGGCTCGGTGTTAACGGCAGACGATTCGCTGATGGCAGCAGCTAGCACCGCTTGGGTTCGACGCCCTGTGAGCGGGACACCGATTCTCGTCAAAACGTCGCGCACCATCCGGTTAGATTCTTCTCTTTTAATTGCTGCGCTGAGTGCTGAACCTATTGCAGGACCTGCACTGGAGGCCGTAGCCTGTGCCTGACTCCCTGTAGCCGGCGGGCTCGCCGAGGGGGAGGAGGAGGAGGACGACGAGGACGACGATGCTGCGCCGTTGTTGGTGTTGCTGGTTTGGGCTCGGAACCTCTGTTGTTCTGGGCTCGCGAAGAAATCAGCAAAATACTTGTCAACTTTTCGCTGGTTTTCAGCCTGTAGTGCAGCTTCAGCGGCATTCGCAGGAGGAGTAGTTGCGCATTTCTCCGGGGTAATTAAGTGTCAAATTTCCCACATTCCAATTTTTCGATCTCCGTTAATATGCTAGAGCAGAACGAACATGAATTTTATACGACGCCGTAAGAATTATGAATGAAGTACCCCGGAGACATGCAGTTTACCCAGGGGGAGGAGAAGATGACTCAGAAGAGTCCGAGAAGGTCAATCCCATAGCACATGCCATTATTTCAGGATGTGAGGAGCGCTCTATTACGTTGCGGATATGTGCGCCACTAACAACCGGCGTAGTAGTGGTAGTATTTGCGTCTGGGCTGCGCCCCTCCTTGTTTCCGCTGGGAGTGGGATTTGTAGTCGCGGCGGCGGCGGCGGCGGCGGGAGGAGGAGGAGGAGGAGGCGCCCCTGTCTTGGGCTCGGCGGGCTTTGTTTCCGCTTTCTTCTTCTGAATGTTCTGTAAGCACATTCTAACTGAGCAAAAAAATATTAAATATTCAAAAAAATAATTAATAGATATTTTTCCATCTCCATTATACTAGACCAGAACGAAACATTACTCCCCGGAGGGCGGAGAAGTGCCGTGGCCCCGTAAAAGGAGGGGGAGAGGGAGAAAAGGGTGGTGCAGTAGAGTGTTGGGGTGCGGGCGGGCCGGCGCCCCGGAGGCGGAGCCTCCCCCACCACGAGAAATGGATTTGGGGAAAAAAGAAAAAAAGTGAGGGAAAAAAAGAGGAAAAAAGCCTCCAGGGGGCTTCGAACCCGCGACCGCCGACCGAGAAACCCACGCACCATACCGTCTAACCAAACCGACATCGCCGACAGACCGGGGCGGTGGCGGGAGCGGAGACACAAAACGGCCAAAAGAGAGAGCCAAAAAGAGATTGGGGCAAAACAGAAAAAAAGATAGCATAAAAAAGGGAAAAAAACCCGCAGCGGGGTTCGAACCCGCAACCGCCGACCGGCAAACCCACGCCCCATACCGCCAGACCAAACCGACATCGCTGATCGACCAGGGCGGGGGCGGGGACAGAGAAACAAAACGACCAAACGAGGAAGCCAAAAAGACAGAACCAAACGAGGAAGACAAAAAGAGAGAACCTCCGAAAAATGTCCGAAAATCGGGTTGCCAAATTTGAATTAATTTCTGGTTCTCCAATTTGTATGAGAAATCGTATACACTCGAAAACGGGCAAACGGAAAAAACTCGAGAAATTTGAATTAATTCTTGGTTCTCCGATTTGTAGACGAAATCGTATACACTCGAAAAGGGGCAAACGGAAAACATTTGAAACCCAAAAAACCCCGGAAAAATGGCCACAAAACGCGAAAAAACCTCCGAAAAATGCCCGAAAATCGGGTTGCCAAATTTGAATTAATTTCTGGTTCTCCAATTTGTAGGAGAAATCGTATACACTCGAAAACGGGCAAACGGAAAAAACTCGAGAAATTTGAATTAATTCTTGGTTCTCCGATTTGTAGACGAAATCGCATACACTCGAAAAGGGGCAAACGGAAAACATTTGAAACCCAAAAAACCCTGGAAAAATGGCCACAAAACGCGAAAAAACCTCCGAAAAATGCCCGAAAATCGGGTTGCCAAATTTGAATTAATTTCTGGTTCTCCAATTTGTAGGAGAAATCGTATACACTCGAAAACGGGCAAACGGAAAAAACTCGAGAAATTTGAATTAATTTTTGGGTCTCCGATTTGTAGACGAAATCGTATACACTCGAAAAGGAGCAAACGGAAAACATTTGAAACCCAAAAAACCGACGAAAAACGTCACCAAATCGGGTTGCCAAATTTGAATTAATTCGAGGTGTCTCCAGTTTGTAGACAAAATCGCATACACTCGAAAACGGGCAAACGGAAAAAACGAACGACAAAATAGACTGATAGAATGTCTATGTACATTGCTCCGTAAGGATTATGAATTATTTGCCCAGTTAAAATGTGGGCACGAATGTTCTTTGGGTTTTGTCCCCGGTCGGGCATGCCATCCCATGCTGGCGTGTACGCCACGTCCGGCATGCCCCCGGCGAGTTTGAGTCTGCTAGAAACGTCGCTGGCGCTGCTCGGTGCTGGGGAACTTGATGATGATGCCGCCGCCGCGCGTGAGACCGAAGCGGATTCCTCCGCAGCACGGGAGACATCAGCCACGATGTAAGCACATTTTAACTGAGCAAAAAAATATTAAATATTCAAAAAAATATTTAATAAATATTTTTCAATCTCCATTATACTAGACCAGAACGAAACATTATTGCTCCGTAAGAATTATGCATTATTTGCCCAGTTAAAATGTGGGCACAGCCACGATAGCACTACACGTTGCAAACATCCTCTCCTCAAGCTCCTCTCTCCTCTTTTTTAATCTCACCGCCTCTGCTGCTTGCGCATCCTTTGTTTCGTGGGTCCAGTCCCTTGCCGCTTTTTTCATAAGCTCCTTCTGCTGCTCGTTTTGCTGCAGCTCATCCTCCACTGTGTTCGGGGTGGACGATTTGCTACTACTACTCGATGATGGCGGGGACTTTCCTCCTGCTACAATCGGTGGTGGAGAGGTCGACGAAGAGGATGGCGTGGGCTTGCTTTCTTGCGGCCGCTGATTCTCTGGCTGCTGAACCTTCTTCCGCGCGGGAGGAGCCTGAGCCGACCCCGCGGGGTCGGGTGGCGAGGAAGGAGAGGAAACGGCGTTCGTAGGCGCAGGAGATGTTTCGCGCGGCTGCAACCGAGGCTCCTCCAACCGAGGCTCGGGTGGCGGGGGGGGCGAGGCCAATTTTTTCTTCAATTCCTCCAGTTGTGCTGCCTCCTCCGGCGTGGCCGCCACCGCCGCCGTATTGGCACCTTGTACGGGGTAAGCACGTTTCTCCGGGGTAATTAATTGGGAATTTTCTAGAAGGTATATTTTTCAATCTCCATTATGTTAGACCAGAACGAAACATTATTGCTCCGTAAGAATTATGAATTATTTACCCCGGAGAAACGTGCGCACTTGTACGGGGCACCTCTTCTTCTGTGCCGCGGCGTTCCAGAGTCTTCCCATGTATTCCAGCCGTTCATTGACGAGGGAACCCACTTTTTGCGCGTCGGCGGCCTCGGCTTTGAGGGCCACAAGCTCTTGTGAGGTCAAGACCCTCTCCGCCAATTCGAACACGAACTTTTTCTGCTTGTCGGTCAGTCCCGTGGTCGTCGAGTCACTACTGCCTTGACTCGCCTGGGTCGGAGCCGGCCCAGGAGCGGGGCGAGCCAGCCTCCACGCCAAATTCATTCGCATCAGGCCCCTGTAGGTAACCTTCTTATCCCTGCTCATGATTCGGTCGATTTCCATCTGGATACTCATGTTCTCGTCGACGCGCTTGCGAACACGTTCTCTCTTCACCCGGTAGTCTGCATCTCTACGGGCAGCAAATACTGCATAATCCTTACGGAGCAACAATGTTTCGTTCTGGTCTAGTATAATGGAGATCGAAAAATATTAATTTCTAAAATATCACAATTAATTGCGACCCCACATTTTCGATCTCCATTATCCTAGACCAGAACGAAACATTATTGCTCCGCAAGAATTATGACTTGTTTGCCCGAAATTAATTGCCCCGGAGAGATGCACTTACTCTTCACCCGCGGGGAAATAGCCGGCGCCAGCTCAGCTTCCTGACCAAGCTCATCAAGGTGCCTAAGGCTGAGGGTCACCGCACGATTGAAGACATCGATGATCTCGGCGATGAACGCGGTGCGCTCCGGGTCCTTGACATTCACGTTTGTTTCACCATTTTGGTGAGTTCTCCAGATGTCGTGCTCGGTCAGCCAATTGTCGTAGTAAAATTCTTCTTCCTCCTCCTCACTGTCGTCACCATCGGAGGTAGAGCCGCCTTCGTAGAACCTGCGACGTAGCGCGTGCTTCTGTTCCTCATCCGTGATGGCCGCCGCGGCCTCTGCTTCGTACACTGTTGTGGTAGTCTGCATCTTGACCCCGGGGGCAAATATTTCATAGTAGTCTTACGGAGCAATAATGTTTCTCGTTGACTTCTGGTCTAGTATAATGGAGATCGAGAGATCGAAAAATATTCATCTCTGAAATATCACAATTCATTGCGACCCCCGTTTTCGATCTCCATTATACTTGACCAGAACGAAACATTATTGCTCCGTAAACATTATGACTTTTTTACCCGAAAATTAATTGCTCCGGAGGGATGCACTAATACCGTACACTTCGCGGAGCTTCTCTTCCATCTCGTCAGTATCGATACCTTCCCAATCATCGATCGCTCCAATCTTATCGGCGAGGTTTTGCCGCGCGACGGCCGCCGCCTGCTGCTTCTCTTTTGCCTGCTGCTGGCCAGCAGCAGCACCAGTACTGCTGGCACTGCTAGCGGGTGTTGATCCTGATGCTGCTGCGGCCGACGCCGCTCCTCTTCCGCCTCGGCGATTGCCCCGCACTTTCCTCCGCTGGTTGCCCACCCGTTCCACGAGCTTCAGCGGTTTCTTGGTGCCGGTCGATTCAACGGGCGTCGCGGAGCTGGAGGCAGCCCCCGCGGTTCTCGCGGGCCCCCCCGCGCGAGGAGCTGAAGCAGTTGCCGGAGGGGTGGTGCTGGGGAACGGGTTCTTCGACGACGACGAAGAGGATGACGATGCTGCTGCCATAGCAGCCATCGCGGCGGCATCTTCCCGTTTTTTTCGCTTTTCGCCTTTGTCTATCCGACACAACAACGCCTCAATTCCCGCGTCGATATTCACCCCTGCGTTTCTCAATTCCCGCTCCAGGTCTTCGCGATGAGTCAACATTCCGGGCGGGGTGTGCAAGGGCGGAAATGGTGGGACGCCCTTCGGGCGCACGTTCTGCACTGTGTGCTCACATTTTAACTGGGCAAATAATCCATACTTCTTACGGAGCAGTAATGTTTCGTTCTGGTCTAGTATAATGGAGATTGAAATATATTTATTTAAATATTTTTTTGAAAATTTAATATTTGTTTGCTCAGTTAAAATGTGCTTACCTGCACTGTCGGGGAGCTGAGCACCGGGTTCGAAGCATCGGCAGGCACGAACGGCTGACGTTGGTCTCCCCGCGGCATCGAGGTGTTCCTTTTTTGGATGTGTTGTGTTTTTCGGTGAATAGATTCGGCGACTAAAGAAAAGAAAAAAGGGCAGCCATGATCCCCCACGCGGCATAGTTGGCGCGGCAAATTGCCGATGGGCCCCGCGGGGCACTGAATCGTCGCGGTGGGTAAGCGGGGCGTTCCGCCAAAAAAACAAAATTGTGTGGGCCGCAGCGGGGGCAACGCCCGGCGGATGATTTCGCGGCGGCGGCAGCTTCTTTACCCAATGACCATGTTGGTGATTTTTTTCGATAGGCCCCCGGAAATTGGTCCCATTGCCTAAATGGCGTGAGGAATCGGACTGCCTCACCGCCCCGCAAAATCAGTCAGGGGAGACAACAAAATTAGTCAGAAAATACCTCCCTTGCCCACCTTCCTCAGCCGCCTCGGATGCACCCTGTTTTGGGGGGAAGGTCCATATCTCATCCGGGAACATGCGCTTATAATGGGCAATGTACTCTTCACGTTTTTCGACCTTGTCTTGCACGAGGACCTTCTTGTAGTTGGTCATTTTCTTCGCCTTCGCCCTGCGGGCCTTGCGATTCTGCGCCCTGCGGGCCGCAGAACCCGCCAAGTTTGCGGCTGCGGATTCCGAATCTTCTTCTTCGGACTCGTTGTCTTGACTCCCGCGGGCGGGGCCTTTCCCAGGGGCGGGGCGTGGCGTCAGCCCTGACAAAATTTGTTGCTTCTCCAGCTCTTGCACATAGCGCACGTGGTGCGGGTCAGGAGCGTCTCCAGTCCTGAACGCGTACATGTAGGACATTGCGTCGGCTTGCGCCTGAGCCGCGCGAAGACAGCCGAACAAATAGTGCTCGTGATGCTTGGACATGCAGCAGCCATCCAGCCATCTCTTCGCAGACATCATCAAGAGTTCCCACTCTTCGCCGGGCTCTGCCAAGGTGAGGGTAAGCATGAACTTCCCACTGTCTCGTGCCTGCATCTCTCCGGGGCAAATAATTCATAATTCTTACGGAGCAACAATGTTTCGTTCTGGTCTAATATAATGGAGATTGAAAAATATTAATTTCTGAAATATCACAATCAATTGCGCCGGAGAGATGCACTTACCCACTGTCTCGCTGATCGTAGCGCATATGTGGCGCCCTCATTTGGTTGATCTTCCGCGCAACCGCATTGTACATGGCATCGTCCAGCGCCTCATCACGATCACTGGTCAGCACCCTGTTTCGGACTGATGTCCTCGACGTCAGGTTTAATTCGTCGTAGTTAACTGCTCCCCGTGCGACCGCTTTGAGTCTCTCGTCTTCCAAGTCGTCTTCAGCCTCTTTCAGTTTTCGGTACTGCGCAACACCTTTCTCTAGCACTTGAAGCATGGTCACGGAGGTGCCCACATTTTAACTGGGCAAATAATTCATAATTCTTAGTATCTTACGGAGCAATAATGTTTCGTTCTGGTCCAGTATAATGGAGATTGAAAAAATATTTATTAAATATTTTTTTGAAAATTTACTATTTTTTTGCTCAGTTAACATGTGCTTACGTCACGGAGAGTTGGTTCCTTCCAATGTTAGCGTAGGGTCCTTGCCGATTGTTAACGGCAATAGCCTGCTTTGCCAGCGTATCAATTATTGTTTGGCAGTTCTTGTCGCAATCAATGTAGAGGGTTCCGGTGCAGGCTTGCCCAAGAAGCATGCATTTGCGGATGGCCCGGCATGTTATGTGTAACCCAATTGCCCGCTGAAACAGACACACCCGTTTCCAGAATGTCTCAGTGGTTCGCTCGGATCGCTCGTACAGGGACCAGTAGTTTTCGGAGACGAAGATGAACCACCAGAGCTCGTTTTTGCTTTTGACAAAATCTAAGCCGCTGAGCGCCATAGCGGCAAATAGATAGTTCGCAATCTGCAGCTTCCATCGTGTTTTCTCAGCACTGCCATCAGGTGCTTGGGACTTCAAAAGTCCCGGGATGGAACGCATCGTAGTGAAAATTTCCACCTGCAAAATTTCGGTCAAGGTATCGTATACCTCATCGAACCATTGGGGAACTGTCTTGAGCACTGGAATCCTTTGTAAACTACATTTTAACTGAGCAAAAAAATATTTAATAAATATTTTTCAATCTCCATTATACTAGACTAGAACGAAACATTATTGCTCCGTAAGAATGATGAATTATTTGCCCAGTTAAAATGTGGGCACGGAATCCTTTGCTTCCTATCTGCCAAGAAGAAACGGGGGTCTGGTCTGCCCGCATGTGTTGCTGAGGAGCGGGTTTCTCACAAAACACTTTTCTTTCTCTTCTTGATTTTGTTTTTTCGATCTCGGCAACTGTAGAATTCGATATGAGAATGAGGGAATTGAACGCACACTAATAATAGTTCGGTTACTTAAGAAATTAAGATTTTTTTTTTTTTGAAACGTAAGAGATTATAAACTATTTACCCCCCCCCCCCAAGAAAAACGGAGTGTTTTGGCGGCCCACTCCTCGCTTCTTCTCATCGTCGGCATCCAAAATGTCGGGCTCGTTCCACTGTCGCAATTGATTCGCGGCGCGCTGCCTCTTTAGCATTCCCGCTTGCGAGAGATCGGGGTTTGCTTCCACACACGGCGATATCCACGGGCCATACTCAGGTGAAATGTAGTACAAAATCTCGTTATCGTGCAGGCGGACCCTCCTCACTGTATCCTCAGCAACTGTCACCCACCAAGGTTTCTTTCGGCTAACAAAATCGGGGAGACCGTGACGACTTCCCGATGTCGGGGGGTCGCGTCTTCCCGGGGCATCTTCAGCTGACGACGCAGGCATCTTCTCGTTTCTTCTGCAAGTTAATACTGTTCTGTGCAATTAGAAGATCGTTGTCGAGGACTGGGGGTGGTTTGTGTAGAGTTTTTCACAGTTTGTTCAATATTAACGGCTGACCGTAGTCCTTCGCAGCCTCACGTCCGTGGATCGATCGCAGATATTATGTCGCCGTGGAATGTTTGCAACGCAGCCTAATCCTCCTCGTATGCCGTTGCTGTCTGTTTACTGCTGCGTTGTCGTCTTCTTGTGAGGGTTCGGTGCGTTTTTTTCATTTTTTGGTGTTCTCTAGCGACCAACAAAATGCCGCTGTCAATCAGTAGCCGGGTGGCCGCGGGGGGCAGTTCCGCTGAGTGCGGAACCAGTCTAGCCCGCGCTCGCCTAAATTTATGGCGACTTCGGCGCGCTGTGGCCGCGATTGCGGCCCGCGCCGGTGATAAACTCCGCGGCGGCGGCGCTTCGCCTGGCGGCGGGGTGTGATGATCCGGGTAGTTGGTTACGGACGACATCCGCGCGTTGAGCCGCCGCGAACTACTGGCGTGGATATCGGAACGAGCTTCTGAATAATGGAAAAAAAAATCAAATCAATACCCCTAGTTATCCACGCTGTCTCCTTCCGTCGCAACAACGTTGTCACTCCAGCAACTTCACAATGCGTGTTCTCGAATCTAGACTTCTCCGCCCAGAAATGTTAATTGCGAAAGCTCCAAAGTTCCCAGGGTGCTGAGGAAGGACGAAGACGTATATGTTTTTTTTTTGCGCGTTATCCCTTGTCACATACTTACAAGACGGGCGGCGCGGGTGGCGCCTTGCTGGGCGCCACGCGGGGGGCGGGCCCGCGGGGGGCGAGCCCCGCTTTCAACGAGTCGTTGGAATTTGCGAATCGCCGCGGCGCGGAGCGCGCCGATGGAATTTAAACGCGGCGGCGGCGGCCATGCTCGATCGGCGGGTGTCGCTGGCGAGTGTTTCTGCTGTGGACGTTGACTCCCAGAAGAATGTAAAAAGGTAGTCACATCAAATACCTCAGCTATGCACGTTAGCCTTCGGTCGGCGCGTTCTAGTTGTAGAGCACTAAAGATTCGCGGTCTTCTAGAATCTTGACTCCTCCTCCTCAGAGACGTGTATTGAAGATCCTCCTCCTCAGAGACGTGTATTGCAAAAACTTGCAACTAGCTCGCGGTGCTGCGGCGGGAAGAGGGAGACGTATGTTTTTTTTTGTTGCGCGTGTTTCTCCCCCGTATGCTTATGCGCGTTATCCCTTGTCACATACCCACGGAGCGCGTCTGCGTGGCGCGGACTGCGCCCTTCTGGGCGCACGCATGTGCGCTCGTTTCGGAAGAAAACGGGCCCCCGCGGCGCTGCGCGCCGTTAAAATTCGAATGCGGCGGCGGCGTGGTCCGTGGAGTCGACATTCATCGTCCGTGGAGTTCTGGTCTGTCCGCTCTTGGTCGTCGACGACGGGCGCCTCGTCGCCGGCGGAACAGTCACGGGAAAACCCCCGTCGACATTCGCCGATGTCAATGTGGAACTGAAAAATGAAAAATCGAATAGAATACCTTCGTATTTCCGGCTGTCCTCGCTCAACGACACTCTGTCGATCCCCAATGTTACGTAGAGCAAATTTGATTGCGAAGGCTGCACTGCTCTCAGGGTGCTGTGGAAGGGCGAAGGCGTATATTTTTTTTTGCGCGTTATCCCTTGTCACGTACTTGCAAAACGCATCCAGGCGGCTTGGGTTACGCCCTACTGGGCGCCGCACATGCGTTTTATCCGGCGGTCAAAGGGGCCGCCGCGGCGCTCTTCGCGGGTTAAAAGTTTCATGCGGCGGCGGCCTCCGCAGTGGCCCCAACAGGCGACTCCCAACTGACTGCGGGCGTCGCCGGCGAGGCCACTGCGCTTCGCCCGCAACTGCGGGGAATTTGCGCGCCAAAAAAATCATAATATTTCTCATACCCGATCTCCATCATCCTAGACCAGAACGAAACATTATTGCTCCGAAATAATTATGATTTTTTTGCCCGGAAAAACCAGGGCAACTTCGGAAAAACCGGCTCCCAATTTGGAGCACAAAAAAAAAATCGAATACCTTCGTGTTTATGGCTGTCCTCCCTCAACGACACTCTGTCGATCCCCAATGTTACGTAGATTTGATTGCGAACGCGGCAAAATCCTCGCGCGGCTGTGGAAGGACGGGAATGAAGTATGTGTGTGTGTTTTTTTTGGTACGGTTTAAATTGTTTCCCCTTCCTGCCGCAAGATATGGGAATTCAATTTGCAGACTGGCACGCCAGGGCAACCTTTCGGAAAAAAAAACCGACTCCCAATTTGGAACACAAAAAACAAAAATCGAATACCTCCGTGTTTCCCTGGCTGTCCTCGTTCCTCCACAATGCTTTGTGTAGAGAAACACGTTAGAATGGTACTATGCTGCAGAATTGAATTAATATTATTACACAATTAGTATCAAAACAATCAGAATCAAATATGTATATTCACACAATCCAGTTGTCAATCCAGTTGAGAAGAAATAGACGTTTTACAAGGCTGAGGACCGAACTTTGTCGTCGTCAGACTACTTTTCGTCAACACTAAACTACTTCTCGGGTACTACGTAAGTAGCTACAAACCTCGCAGGTCAAGTCGCGCCCAGTCCTATCTTCAACAATGCGACAGAGCAGGTGAAACTTAGTTCCCGGGGTAATACCAAGTTTTCCTTCTCAACTTAAGACTAAAATCGAACAGAGCTCGAGCAACGATGGTGTATGTTTTCCTTGCTCAATTATGCCATAATTACCCCGGGAAACCAGAAGCATCACACGGAACACTATGATCAGATCTATCGAACACACTGCGCCGATGCTTGTTGTTTTATTAGTTTTTAACACTTAGTACCTCGGCAACGATGGAAACACAATTCCACACCTGCGCCTCTCGTCGAAAATTACTTTCAGCTAATCGCTGTTATTCGCTAAATTATCCGCTACAAATCACATTTTGGTTTGTTGTTTTACGATGAAGAAACACTCGAGAAATGGGTGGAAACTGATGTGACATGATGAGCAATTTTCGTTTCGAATCCGCCGTCTCGAACACACACGCAAACCCTTCCAACCCCTCCTCCCCCCGCCCAAAACTTTGCCGGCAAGAAAGACGACGAACAATGAATCATGTTCTCTTCAATCAAGTTCTGTTCGCTTGTCTGATCGAAAATTTCGCTCGAATAACACACTACACAAATGCCCCTCGTTCGTGCCCGCGATCGTGAGTGTGATCACCCTCGTCATCGTGTAGACTATGGAATGGGTCCCGAGTGAGAAAAAAACGGAATTTCTTCACACATATGTATTCTTCAAACTATATCGCAGTTGTCCATCGACCAAACCAGATGGAAAACTGGGGGAATGAATGCACTAGAATGTTATATGTGTCTCCTCTCGGTTTTTTGGCGGAATCCATTTTTCTTGAAGACTACAGTTCAAAAGATTGTGGGTGACGTCCAGAGGAGGAGCCTGAGGAGGGAACGCACCTTCTACTGCTTCGTCTTCGACTTTCGAGTTGTGTTAGTGGGTAGAGGAACAAAGACTAGGGTATTAATCTAGACTTTCTTCTGCAAAAAGAAATGCATTTTTAGATTCTGCAGATACATCAGTAGGAATCTTCGTACTTTATCTTCTGAAAACCGTCTCTCCGTTTCCAATCGCGTTTTCACGGGCGTTCGCGGGGACGGCTTCCTCGGTCTTGAACCTCCATCTTCTTCTGAAGAGTCCTCCTCCTCATCCTCGCCATCATCGTCCAACGGCAGCGCGGCCATCGCTGCAGCACCGCCTCCGGCCACACCATCCGGTGAGCCAGGCGTGCCTGAAGAGGAGCCTGGAGTGGGTAGGGGTGCCTTTATCGTTTTGTTCATCAAAGCCTCCTCAACCGACCCGAATAAAAAAAAATCATAATATTTCTCATACCCGATCTCCATCATCCTAGACGAGAACGAAACATTATTGCTCCGAAATAATTATGATTTTTTTGCCGAGTGCTGCGAATTATCGACGTCGAAGCGGTCAGGCGAGCGCGGCGTGTCATTGTTCCAATCCTCCGCCCCGTCACCATTGCCAGCATTGCTACTGCTGCCGCCCTTTTTTCGTTGGGGCGGTGGGGTGTCGTGCATTTGATTCCTTGACCCGGATGGCGGCGGGGTGTTCTCCAAATCATCATCCTCACCGTCGCACAGGCGCTGAATCCGAGTGTTGTCGATGGGCGACGTCGGGGATTGGTCGTACTCATCCCCATCGGCGCCACCGCGGTGATATCCTCTTCTATGTGCAGAAGGGTGCCCACATTTTAACTGGGCAAATAATTCATAATTCTTACGGAGCAATAATCTTTCGTTCTGGTCTAGTATAATGGAGATTGAAAAATATTTATTAAATATTTTTTTGAAAATTTAATATTTTTTTGCTCAGTTAAAATGTGCTTACTGCAGGAGGGGGCGGCGACGGTGATCTAGATTCGGTGTCATCGTCGTCATCATCATCATCATCATCTGCCTCTCCCGGCCGCACAACGTGCTCTGTCGAGCACTGATGCCCCGCGTAAAAGGTCTCCAGAAAATCCTTCAGCTCAATCTGCAGCGCCAAACCGTCCTGCGACAACAGATTGTACAGCCCGGCCATCTTTTTTTTTTCTCATGGTTGTTCATGCGTCATTCTCCATTTCTGAAAATACCAGTATTGCTGGGAACAAACATTCTACAACCCTTGGACCAAACAAACGAACGTGAACCAATTGGACCTGTTTTTCCGTCAGATACTTGCGCTCATTCATGGATCGCGTCGGAATCGGCTTCAGTTGGTGTTTCGCCGTATTCCCGTTATTTGTGCCAGTTTTCACGTTGGCAACAGCAGAGGAGGAGGAGGAGGAGGAGCCTTCACTTCCGTGCTCAGCCCGAATAAGCATGATCAACCAATCCGTGATCTGGTCCATCTGCCCCTTCTTCAGGAATAACCTGCACGCAATTTCTTTTTGTGTTCTTTCTTTCACCGTGTCTTGAATATCCTGACCCCAGACTGCATGAAACTGCGCAAAAAAATGCTTCCAAAAAACGTGAAAACACGTGCATAAGAAGACAAAGAATGAGTTTATGAACGGGCGCAATGATGTATTAACGGAAAGTCGAACATTCCTAAAAGATATTAGCGAAAAGTAATTAGGTTATTAGCATTACCCGAGCAGTATTTCCCGTATTTGATCGTAGTGGTATCTGTCTGACGTCAAATAGTTGTCTATGAAGAATTTGATGTCTGCCGCGGAGTAGACGCCCCTCTTCGATTTATCCACGTAATATAGAACGTAGAAATGCATGGAGTGCTGCAGATTGAACTGAATGCACCGGTCCTTTTCGCATGTTCATTTTTTGGACGGACGATGTAAGTTTCGTATTGCTATTTTTGGCGTCTTGGTTGCTGGTATATTTTGTGGGCGGTGGTGGCGGCCCCGGGGCCACCACTCACTGCTCCTCCGGCAGTCGTTGCTGCCCGCCCGGCGCTATGCCTCGTGGGCCGCGGGCCGGCGCGGCCGGTGTCGCAAAACGGGGCGGCGACCTGTTCGAACCGCAGGCGCTCGATCTCGGCTTTTGCTTTCTCCTCCACAAATATTGCTGGTGCCGGGAATCGGCGCCGGTGCGGCGTTTCCGCCTTGGGGGCGCGCAGGGCGGCCTCTTTGTCGGGCCGCGGGTTGCATGCCGGGGGTTTTCTGGGCGGCGGCGCGCTGTTGGTGGCCATCCGGTACAGAACGCGGCGTGGCTACAAGGAACCGACTGCGTTAAGGGCGCCCCCGTCCACAAGGCGAGATTTTTCTCGAGCCAATAGACAATTGCTAGAAAACGAACAAAAAACCAATTGATACCGCTTTGAACCTTGGCTGGAAATCCGGCTCCAGGTATTCGAGCATCGCGTAAAGGCTGCAGTAGTGATTCCCCCCCAACAGCCGCTTCACGCATGCGTCGCGCGACACGTCGTTCCCCATTTTTTTTTTTGCAATGCCAATGGATGGTGTGCTTCAGTGATAAGAGAAACTAGTTTCGCAATGCTGTTCGGTCTGTGAGTACGGAAAACTGCTCCGGGAGTAATGTCAATCTGACTGCCACTTCTTTTCTTCATCAAAATGAGGAGGAGACCCAAAATCAAGAAATCGCATTATTTTGAACGAGACACCACCACCACACCTTTCCCCTCCCCCCGCCCCTATCGTCGGAAACGATCATGGTTGTCGCTCCTGCCATCCTTTTGTGGTTCGGACAATCCGTTTTTCGTTCTTTGAAGAAACAAATTTTTTTATACTATTATTATTCATTTTAATACAGAATTGGAGACTGTCCAACGAAAATGCACATGCGTCGGTGCACTCTGTGAAGAAAACCGGTCGACTCTGAGACCGCAAATCGATATGACACGAAAACTGCCCGACTGCGCAAGTATAACTTTGTATACGCGCACTGTCGTTCCTGGAGCTTCCCCCCTATACTAATAGTATTCTACGGCATCTTATGTGCAGATAGAAAACTCTGAGAAAAACCAAATACTAACCGCCCCCCCCACCTTCACGCAGCCTACTACAGCTACGGCCCCCCAACCCGATTCCCATATAAAACGGTGACAACATCATCACTCCAACAACAGGAAACACACACTATCAATCCGATCTCAATCACTCCCCTCTCCTTGTGTGCGCTGGAAGAAAACAATATTCGCGCTTGGCGGGTATCCCGCGAAGAACAAACGGCGGTTTTTCCTGGGAAAAGCTGGAGATCGAAGCAAGACTGCGCAAGCCGTACTCGTGCTGAGGATCATACGGTTTATCATCCGCAAAAGCTGGTAAATTTTTCCGCGTAAGCATCCGTGCCTTCTTCCAGGACTGGTGAATCACATCTTCCACAAAAATTGCCTCGACATTCTTGGTATCGCAAAGAGCGCAACGGCCATCGTACGGGTTCAAAAAGTGCTCGTCATGCCCGCACTCCCCGACCCCGAAGAGGGCGGCGCCTTCTGGCCCGCCGGAGGACTCTGTCACGATTCCATTTTCGTTTATACTACAAGAAGTTGCTGGTCTCGACACATCTTTGGGAGAGCCAGAACCGAACAGCTTCTTGTAGTATAAGAAACGGACGAACCGGTCAAGCAACTCCTCCTGATTTTGATGACCGTCTGGACTTCCCCCCTCAGCCGCCGGCGAAGAAGAACTTGAAGGTGATGATGATGACGCACCACCATTGCCGGTAGTAGTACTAGACGACGATGCAGCAGTAGTGCTAGACGGGGGAGTAGATTCGTCACCACCATTCCCGTCGCTCTCATCGTCGTCCTTCTTGTTGCACATCTGCTGCCAAACGATCGCCTTTTGAATGGACCTCATTTCCGGGACCATGCGGGCTACAAGCGTGTTGAAATCACCGCCAAAATGGAGGCGGTGGGCCTCAATCGCGCGTTGAATCCACAACTCGCACCGTTGCCACATCGGCAAAGCAAGGTCGATCGCCTCTAGGCGAAGACAATCCCGATAAAAAACGTCATCGTCTTCCTCCATCGCTTGCACGACAGGAGGAAGATCCCTAAAGTTGCACTCCAGATCCCTAACAACTCCGCACGAGCCGCAAGTGGAATGGGTCTGTTGTCTCAGAAACTGTCGGGAAGGGTTGTAATAATCTTCTTCTTCTTGGTCCTCTTCTTCTTCTCCGGGAGGAGGACTAGGGGGTCCTCCGTTGTTCTCACCATGATCACCTCCTTCCTCATCAGCAGACTCCGATTCCTGGTTTGCCAATCTGCGGCGTTTAGGTGCCGGTTCTTCCGCCAAATCTTCATCGCCATCATCATCGACAAATGCGATGGGAGTGCCGTCCGAAGAACGAATAACCTTCGGCATTTTGAACGGAGCGCCGCCAAACACATCCTTGTCGAGGTCGGGCGAGATTTCGCGCCTACCGGGGAGCTTGTCGCCGGGAAAACGGCCCTCCAGCTGGCGCGCGCGCAACGCGTAGCACAGCGCAATCAGGCACATGATCGGGACCACGGATTCGTCCTTTATCTTCAGCTTTTCGCGGTAATAACGAAGACACTCCTTGAGGTGGTTGGCCGCCCGCTCGAAACCCATCAGGTTTTCGAGCAGAACCGTCGCAGACCGCTCGTGCGTCTTCAGCATGCCGCCCAGCGACAGCTGGAAGGGGGCGGGAGGGAATTGCTGCGAGAGAAATCTCAGCGCGGTGGAAGAAACGATGGAGCCCTTGTTGGTAGTATCAGGCTCGTGGCGCAGCCAAAAAGCGCTTCTGTAATACTCCCCTGTCCTGTATTGATCCAGCAGTCTGATAATGTCGATGGCCGGTTTGGTTTGTTTGAGGCATTTGATGAGGTCGTGGAAATCTTGCTCTTCCTCGGGATTCACAACGGACTGATTCTGAGCCGCAATAGGGAGGTCAGCGGCTTCAACGTTGCCCGCAGGTTGCTGCGGCTGATCCTGAGAGTTAGCCTCGTCCACGCACTTGCTGCACCTGCACTCAAAACCCCTGCTCTCTGCGATCAGTTCCCTGCGTTTTTTCAGAGGCAGTGAGAGTTCCGCATACTCCATGTAAGATATGCAAAGCTCCTCGCCATCCTCGATATCCCGGTTTGTCGTGCACACGAGGATGTCGCCGAGAAAATACCTTTTTGTCAATGTGAAGTCGTTTTTGGTTTTCTCGGCGTAATGTGTTGAACTTTCTGGAAGCTTGTCTCTCTCTCCTGGGTTAGTTTTTATGGTACACGAGTGAATTCGATATGGAGAAATACACGAATGTTAGTTAGAAGAAGAAGAAAGAAGTATATGTACCTGGCCAAATTCGGGGAGCAAGAGTGATTGAAGATGGATCCAATCCCGTAGAGAGCTGTGCCCTGCAGTTTTTGGTACCCGCCGGATCCAAAAAGCATCTCCGACGAGGTGTACGTTCCATGGCAGTTGTGTTTCAGTTTCAAGATGAACAATTTCCTCTTCAGCAGGGCGTCAATATCGTCGCCGGGGTAGATTCCTTCGAGCGTCTCTTCGAGCAATTCCCTAGCCTCCGGATCGTCTTCCGAAGATTCGGCAGAAGAAGACTTTTCTTCATCATCATCATCTGCCCCCATCATATCTTCGTCCTCCTCCTCCTCATCATCATCTTCGCTATCTTCACCCTCTTCTGCCTCAAGACGGTCGAACAGGGAAGGCCCCTTGAGACGGTTCTTTGTTTGTGTCGATTCCCCTTTTCCTGCGGTTTTCGTTCCCGGGCTTTCCTCATTTGTATCGTTCCTCTCGTCGGCATTCCGCGAGTCCGTTTTTGTCTTGAGGAACTTTTTCTCAACCCTTCGAATTTCCTCCATATCTTCGCGAGTGTGCGGGTGCAGTACACTCTCCACAAAGTCAATCAGGGGCTCCCTACGTTCATCCGGACTTGTGCACGCCATGTGCACGCTCATCAGCTGGCCGTCGCGCCCCGAGGTCGAAAGCTTTTCGGGGTACTCTTCACCCGCCTCGTTGTCTAAAATGCCAAACAGAGGTTTCTCGATCAGGATTTGCGTGCCCTCCGGAATTCGTTCTGCCGCAAACAAACCTTTCCCCTTTCCCTCCACCGCGCGCACCCTCACGCGAGATTCCACCAGAAAGTCGAGAAGAAGCTGCTGCTGTTTCTTCGGCTTCTTACTACTAGACTTCTGACTTTCTTCGGGGTCGGTAAACTCGCGCGAGGACAACTGGTGCTCGTTCGGGGCAACTGTCTCATCGTCTTTGTGACCCTTCACCGGGGTGAGAAGTGTTCCATACAGGGATTCCTTTTCACGGATTCGTTCGAGAACTTTTTCATGTGCTCACATTTTAACAGGGCAAATAAGTCATAATTCTTACGGAGCAATAATGTTTCGTTCTGGCCTAGTATAATGGAGATTGAAAAATATTTATTAAATATTTCTTTGACAATTTAATATTTTTTTGCTCAGTTAAAATGTGCTTACTTCATACTGCATCTCATCGGTAAAATACGTCTTCCCACGGAACTTGGGGTCTTCCTCCTCCTCCTCCTCCGACTTTTCTTCGGAGGAGGATTGGTCCTCTGAGTCTTCGTTTTTCTCTGAAGAGTCTTTGGAGGAGCCTTCTGACTCTGAGGAGTCTTTGGACTCCTGTCTTTCAGGGCCTCCTCCTGTCGTTGTGCCCACATTTTAACTGGGCAAATAATTCAGAATTCTTACGGAGCAATAATGTTTCGTTCTGGTCTACTATAATGGAGATTGAAAAATATTTATTTAATATTTTTTAAAAAATTCAATATTTTTTTGCTCAGTTAAAATGTGCTTACCCTGTCGTTGTGCCGGCGGTGGTGCTACCGCCACTTGGGCTCCGTGGATTCTGTTTTGAAGAAGACGACTCCTCCTTGCATTGATTGTTGTCCGCAAACATGCTCCGAATCCCCAATATGTTTGCGACGTATTCGGAAAACAGATGGATGCTCAGAAGGTCGGAAATCTGGTCCACAAACCGCATAGCGGTGGTGAGGTTGGCCGTCAATGCTGCTGCCCGATCCAATTCCGAAACCTCCTCCCCAGCATCATTAACGCGAATCCCCGCTACGCCGCACGCGTCATCCACTGCTCGCTCAGCAGAGTCTATTTCCTTCCTGATTTCCACACTTTGCGAACTGACGACCTTCAAGGCTAGGAGCAAAGCACGCCGCTCGCCGAAGGGGAATTCATCAGAAGATTCTTCGTTCGTTTCCAGCAATTTCCCGAACCGAGTCGCAAGCTCACGGGCCTGTTTTTGTTCCGCGCCCGAATCTTTTTCCGCCACAATCGCAGCCTTCCTTTCCCACAACGAGACAAAATGTTCTGCCCATTTTTTTTGCGAAAACCTCAGGGGCCGGCATTTTTGTACACACAGTGATCGCAGATAAGCTTCTTGCGGTTCGTGTGGAAACGGACCATCCTGCACCAACGTGCGATGCCAAAAGTCCGTGCGATGAGCGAGGTCGCTATTCTCTGCGTCTTCCACAAACCAGGACTGAGCTTCCGGGGGTCCAGCATTGCGTGCGCACATTTTAACAGGGCAAATAATTCATAATTCTTACGGAGCAATAATGTTTCGTTCTGGTCTAGTATAATGGAGATTGAAAAATATTTATTAAATATTTTTTTGAAAATTTAATATTTTTTTGCTCAGTTAAAATGTGCTTACCAGCATTGCCATTGCCTCCGATGGATTCTTTCTTTCCGGAAAGGCCAAGCCACCGCTTCAAAATCCGGTCGCGGAGGTTGTGCTCGGCGCCGGTGAGATACTCGGTGACGGAAATTTCTTGCACTCTGGTCTCATATTCGATCCCTGTAACAGTGGTGATTTTAGACATCTTTGAGGAATCTTCTTCGCCAACAACCTCGGGGGCTGAGACCGACGGGGGGAGTTGCTGCGCGGGCAGGTGGTACATTCGGACATCGTTTTTCGTGTGCCGCAGTCTCGGTTGGCCGGACTCGTCGACAATGTCCAGCACGCACATGGGAACGCCCACTTGCGCGGGCCTATCAGAGACAGGAGGTCGTTCTTCACCCAGTTCCCACTCCATCCGAGTGTGAACTCGGCGGAGTAAAACCTCATCGTAAAAAAACCGCTCCGCGCTGCCCGTTAGCGTTTCTTCGTTGAATGTTTCCGGCCTTACCAGGATGTGGTTCGATCGCAAAATGTCCTCAAAGTTTAGTTTGCGAGTTTTATCCCAATAGGCGGGAACGCCCTGCACAAACGACGTACCAGCCACCGCTTCGGCATTTCGGATCATGGAGTCCATGTCAGCATGGTGTTTGATATTTTTCAGGACAAGACCATTTCTCCCAAAACGAAAATGTTTATTCTTCCTCGCCACCTGCTCGTTCGAATTCGTAGTAGACTCCTCGGCGCCCGGATGATGCCCGAGGAGAGGAACTTCTTCAGCCTGCTGCTGCTGCTGCGATTCCTGCAACGCTGCTGCTCTTCCATTTGTACTGAGGGCTGGGTTGTTCCTCCGTGTAAGGTCGACCACCGCCGTCTCTGTGTCCCGCATGTTGTGGCTGCTGCGTGGGGTCAGGCGTAAGCGCATTTTAACTGAGCAAAAAAATATTAAATATTCAAAAAAATATTTAATGAATATTTTTCAATCTCCATTATACTAGACCAGAACGAAACATTATTGCTCCGTAAGAATTATGAATTATTTGCCCAGTTAAAATGTGCGCACGGTCACGCTCCTTTCGCTGCTGCTGGGAGTGGAGGGCGGAAGGGTAATTGTTTCCACTTCATCGGTGTCGTTCCCATCCCGTTCGGCGGATGATAAATCGAGGTCGGCCAGCGTTTCCTTCTTGATTTCAACGGCCCCCGAGGATCCGGAGGGGCCGGGGGCGCCTTCCTCGGCGACCTCGGCCTCGTCGTCGGAGGACATCATTTCCTTCTTGATGTTACTACTTTCGGCGCCACTTTTGTTGTGGCCGCCATCGTTGGTTTTGTCGTCGGACTCGTGGGGCGGCATCTTTTTGACTATCATGCCCGCACGTAATAACTGAAACGGCGGCATCTTTTTTTATTTCGTTGGCGATCTCCTCCTACTCCTCCGAGAAATTTTGAGACACAATATTTTCCTTGAAAATTCCCAATTTCGTTCCCTCTTCTTCGATATCACTCCATGGACGACGACGCATGCATCCCCCTGTTCGCGTTTTTTGGTCAATGTTTTGGTGGATGTTTTTGGTTTTTCGGGGACAGGATGTCATGAGAAGAAAGAATTGCTGCGACGTGCAATTGCTGTGACGTGCTCGATTTTCCTTTCCTCACATCGACGTACTGTTCTGTAAAACTAGATTCGCGTTCGGACACGGTATTTACTATTTTTATACCAGTTGTTGACGTTAATATTGTCCTTCACTATTTTTGACTCATGACTCACCGCGCACCCACACGCTACAGTTGACTGACAGTCTTAACTGAATTGCGACACCTCTCCAGGGCAAACAATTCATAATTCTAATTTCTTACGGAGCAATAATGTTTCGTTCTGGTCTAGTATCATGGACTCACTGCGCACCCACACGAACTGAACATCTTGCGACTTCTCATTTGAAGTTTTTCAACCTTTCCCCGCCGCCCGCATAGGTCTGTGGGGACCTTCCTATTTCTCATACCCGATCTCCATCATCCTAGACCAGAACGAAACATTATTGCTCCGAAATAATTATGTTTTTTTTGCCCGGAACCCCCGCCAGACTCATGGGGGACTTGCTGCTCCCCGCTATCATGCCATGTAGTAAAAGTTGTTTTTTTTTTCGTTCGGAAAAAAGACACGGATGATTCAGATTAATACATTTGATAATAGAGAAGAAAATTGCAGAATTGTGTATCATGCCGCTCGTAAAATGGAAAGGGGTTAGTATTATCCCGGTTTCCCGATCCTGTGCTATTTCGCGAGCGACGACCAGAAATTTTTTAAGAAAAAGTCTATATAATAGAAGAACCTTTATGGAAGTCTATAATACTTATTGAGATTATTATAGAAAAAGCGCTCCTATAGAAATTTTTTAAGAAAAAGTACTAGAAACGATTAAATATTTTCTATTAATTGGTCGAACTTGTGAAGAAATTTCATCTCTGCAGCAGTGTACCGGCGACTGCAGCAATGTACTTGTCTCCGGTAAAACACCCGGCCACCGAAGTGTCTTTGTGCCCTTCCTTCATTCAT
>Ga0099798_10120_pt1 | contig 24089 bp, 17 predicted proteins | sample Uncmet_Sort29A_1_FD_89870 | JGI IMG/M metagenome (GOLD analysis project Ga0099798, IMG submission 89870) | Marine eukaryotic communities from CALCOFI LINE 67, Pacific Ocean - CN13ID_Sort29A_1 | ecosystem: Environmental > Aquatic > Marine > Oceanic | place: Pacific Ocean: Monterey Bay | collected...
TCCGCAGAGTGAGGGTTGCGGAGGCCGCAGCATGTTGACGCCATTGTGGCGGTGGCGCCGGCTGCGGTAGCTAACGGCTAAGTAGCACTTGATCTAACTTGTCACTTGAACTTCGATTTATAGACTGCGATCAATCCAGGTGAGAATTCGATGTGTTCCAGGATTGGAGTCTCCTCACCTCATCGTCACACTCGGGACTCGATCGCCTCACAACTCCTTCCTCCTCAGCCTCCACGGTGTCTTATCCCGTGAACACCCTGCTCCTCCAAGCCATTGCAGTCGTCACAACACGTTTGCCGCAAGAATACAGGATTCCTGATCGCTCGACTGTGGTCGGCGATGTATGCTTGCGCGCAGCATGTGACGGTTACTTTTTCAAACACCCGGCTTTAACGTGGCTATACAGTTTGTGATAAGTTTCGGATTCCTCTGCTATGTGACAGCAGCTACTCCATATGTGTGTTTTACGTGGTCGAAAGACATGGCCACAGCGCGGTCCAGCCACTAGCTGAAATACATCTCTCCAGCTTCCTCGACCGCGTGCCGCAACATCTCGGTGACGAAAACGTCGTCCGGACGGAGACTTAGGGCGCGATGGTAGCTCTCAATCGCCGAATCCAAATCCCCCAAAAGGTGCTTGGTGAACCCGACTCCAGCGAGGGCGGAAGCGGAGACGCCAGAGGAGAGATTCAGGGAGGTTTGGAACGCGTGGAGGGCGTTGTCGTACCTGGATGAGGGTGAGGGTAGGTGGAGTATCGCAATCACGCGAAGCATCTCCCATTCTCTCTGAACAGCTAAACTTACTCATTCAGCTTCAGGTACGCGTGCGCCAGGTTCTGCCAGAATCCTTCGTCGCCAGCCAGAACCTGCTCTCCCCTATCCGTCTCGCCGCTTCTACCACTCCCGCCGAGCAGCTCGTTCGCCCGCGAAAACAAGTTCACCGCATGCCTGAACTGCCCCTGCCTGTGCGCCAGCACACCTAGCTCGTTGTACAGGAACGGATCCTGCGGCGCTACGCTCAGTCCGAGTTGCAGACACTGCTGCCCCAGCAGCGCGTGGTTGGTTCGCGAGTACTCCATGCCCAGGAAGAGCCACGGCAACTGACTTCCCGGGAACAGTCGGCTCGCCGTCCGGTACGCCGCAAGCGCCTGGTCCGACTCGTCCCCGAACACGTGGCCGTAGAGGATCCATGCTGGCGCAAAGTTGTGGTTCAGCAGCGTTGATTTCAGGAGGAACTTGCGCGCAAGGTCGAACTTCCTGATGACATAGTAGTAGCAACCGCCTGCGAACCAGGCTATGCAGTGGTACGGGTAGCAGTGGAGCAGCTGGTGGGCGATGTAGGCGAGGAGGGACCGGTTGTTCAGGAGAACGAGCGCAGCGAGGTGGGTGGGAAGCACGTCGAAGTGGAACGGGTCCTGGAGCTCGAGGACACGTTTGGAGAGGAGGTAGGAAGAGGTGGGGTCGCCCTGGGGTGGGAGAGAGAGGAGGAGGATGGCCATGCAATTGACAATCAATTCACAGAGAAAACACAGTCCCACGGTCACTTACCGCCTCCAAAAACTTCTCCGCAAGCGCTCCAACAACATAGCTGTTGGTCTCCATGCCTTCCGGCAGCTTCGGGACCATCTTAGCGAGGTCCAGCTCTTGGTCGCGCAACGCTTGGACGGTGAGCTGACTCACCCCCGTCGAAACCTGCGTTTCCCCAGGTGGGGCTGCGAACGACAGTCGCGCAGCAGCCGCTCGTGGTCGTATGTAGACGCCCCCGAGCCCTCCAAGTCCGGCGTCGTCCGCTGGATCTGAGGTCATTCCTGCGTCCTCTAGCTGCCCAGAAACGGATTTCTTCACGTTTTCTCGAATCGCCGTGTCGTCCGCACTGGACTTCGCACGATAGACCTCTCGGAGCCACTCATCTTCTGGTCGGAATTTCAGTTTTTGGAGGAAGAGCGCCTCCTCCTTCTTCGTCAGCAGGTGCGTACCAACGAGCTTGGAGACAGCCTCATGACAATACCCGTCCAGCAACGCCGCTTTCTTGTAGTAACACAACGCTCGCTCCTGGTTCTCCGCTGATTCGTAGACCTTGGCTTTCACCAAAGCAAAAGCCGCACCATATTCCGAGGGTGGATTCCGTTCGCCGGGCGTTCCTGCGGCCTCCACCTCCTCCTCAAGCTCACCGCAAACGTCCTTCATGAAGGCGAGAACTTCCTCGTGCTCCCGACTCAGAGTTAGCGACTGTATGGCGAGCAGTTTCAGCCGGTTGTCGCGCTCGGTGAGCTCGGGGTAGCGCTGTGTCAGGAGATGTAGTGCGCGCGCATACTCCCGGTTGAGAAAGTAGGACTCGGCGAGGGCGAAGACGTCCTCACGCAGGTTGTCTGTTATCGCCTCAACCACCTCCTCTGGTTGGCCGGATACCACCGCGGTTTCCCGTTGCCTTTCGGTGAGCGACAGCACCGCGGACGCATGGAATATCGCCGTCTCGTACTGGTGGCGCTGAAAGGACTCCTGGATTTTGCGCCGGAGGAAGGGCGCAGACGGGTGTGACGGCGTCGGTTTTGACGGCACCGCGCGCGGGTTGTTCGAAGACGGCTTTCGCCGACCCGGATCCAACAGGGAACCATCCCCGCAGTCCATGTTGCTGTCGTCTGTGGGCGAGAACTGCTTGGCGGGTGGTCGCATGTGCGGTCGCAAGTCGCTTACTCGTGACGCGAAATGCCCGAAGCTCTGATTCGCGAGGCTGTCCATGCCGAAGCTAACTCGTGGGTGTGGAGGGAGACCGACCCCTATTGGTCCTTCTGTGCCTGGTGATGGAGTTGTTCGCAGCATCGGGGGTGCGCTTGCGTGATGCACCAGCTCATCCACAGGACTGGGTCCCTGGCTGGGCATGCCGCTGCCCGCCCCCCCTGAAGGAGGAGCCTCGGAGCCGAGCCCATCCATGAGCCCGCCACCGCTTATGAAGCTGTCTGGTGTTGTCGCCAGCGCTCGAAAGCTACTTGGTGCGCCGATCGATGACGCGAGCGACATGCGGCCCATTGCACCAGCAGTTGAGTCGCGTCCTGGTATGCCGTGACCCGGTCCTCCTGGACCGGGCATCGAATCTCGATGCCTGCCGTTTTGTCGCGGTGGTAGTGGCGGCGGTGCCATCGAGTTGCGTGGCGACATGAAAAGTCGTTCACGGGAGGGTGCGGGCTCATTGCCATTGGCGTTGGGCGTGGAGAGGGGATCCATTGCGACAGTGTATGTTCAGCTTATGCGGAAAGTCGGAACCTCGATTGGCACAATGAGCGACTATGCGGTGGCCGTACTGGGAAGCAGGGGAATGGTGGTGGTGGGGCAGGATCTCTCTCAAAGTCTACCAACTGAACAACAGCACTACTGCTTGTGAGCGCGGCCCTTTGACAGCGCCGCACTCGGATTCATGATAACCGGTAAAGTTCGATGTAAACTTTGGGACGTCGCACGACGAGTGAATTCGGGGACTGTCGCGCTTCAGTTCGCGAGGATGCATCTAATTGGTCTTTGTGGACAGAGAGCGTGCGGCGCTTACTCCGCGAAATCAGCTCATCCAGTCGGTCGTAAACTGGTCAGTCGTCAGGAAGTAGCGGGGATTCGATCTCGAGTGCCCTTGAACGACACGTTGGCGATTACGAGCGTATGGTGGTCAACGACCGAAGCTGCCGTATCTGGGAGGAAGGAAAGCGTTGAGAGAAAATTCGGAGAACTTGAGTCCATCACAATTCCACATCCAAACCACCCCCTTACGCGTTCAGCAGGTTGAAGAACATCGCGTCCTGTCCGCCCGGCCCGGGACCATGCAGCGGCCCCTGCATGTCGGGCGACATCGCCATGCCTCGCTGCTGCTGCTGTCGCTTGGGACTCACCGAGTGGCTCCGATGCCCTCCACCTTCCGACCCCTGCAGCACCGGCGTGCCTCCGCGACTGTACAGCGACCCGTTGTTGGGATACATCAGGCCACCTGGGTCGGAGGTGCGGTCGGTGCTGCCGATTGTACCCGCAGATCCCCCGTCCAGCCGCGCCAACTCCTGCCAGCTCTCGAAGATGCTGGCGTCGCGCGCGCTGCCCGTGGTTCCAGCGTCGCTCGCGTGCGGGTACGAGGACGGGTCGGTGGTGCTATGGCGCGACTGCTGGGAGCCGCGGCGCTGGGCTTGGTTATCTGGTGGCGGCCACAGGCACTGGCTGGACATGCTCGAACTGTAGACGGCGTCGAACGGCGTCTTCAGAGGGCTGCGGCCAGGCGATACGAGGTGCAGCGAGCTGGTGTCACCGTCGTCTTCTGAGCCGCCTCGCTTCTTCGGCGGCGGTGGTGAGGGCATCCAGAAGGCGCGGTAGGCACATCTGAGGGAGAGAAGGAAAAGTCGAGAAAAGAAGACGCTGGGAAATCTTGTTCCACAACAGTCACGTAGGTAGAGTCACTTACCGCCCCACAAACAGCACCAGCCCCAGTTTCGCGCAGTTCCAGAAGAAAGCGCGGTCCAGGGCAGCTATTCGCTCGCGGAGGTTCAGATGCAGCCTGGGTAGCGTTACCGGTGCCCAAAACGCCATGCCTGATGGCACTGCCGGTGTTGATGAGCTGCCGGCCGAAATCGTGACGGAGGCGGTCGCTGTCACGGCAGCGGGAATAACGGGACCGTCGGGGACCGGGAGCGAGGACGGTTGCCACGCAGGGAATCGGACACTCAGTCGAGGGAAGGCCTCGAGCAGACTGAGATAGGCTGCGGTTATGGAATCTTGCACTCGAACCTTCAACGTCATTCAAGAGCGCGCACAAAAACTCTGGCCACTGGAGCTCTCAGACTCCGAGCCCAAAGGCAACTAGCTACAACTGGAACATGTAAGGTACAGGTTTAAGCTAGTCGATGTCAATGATCAAACCAAGGGAAATACAGTGTTGTTCGGAGATTCCCATTCGGTGTATGGTCTCAAAAGAAGAGAATCTTCACTAACGCACGGTTCAGTTGGGAATCATTGATGAAAAGGTGAAGCTCTTCTGAGAAGCCGCGTCCTGACGACACTGTTATTGGAGGACACACGACTCGGAGAGCAGAAACCATTCGTTCAATTCCTCGGTGAGACAGCACTGGACTCCCCGACTTCGGCACCCCAACGCTGTAGAACACCCCTGTGTAAGTTACGTAAACCTCCCTCCCACGAGTCGCCACTCTCTGCTTATCTCCCACTCGGTGTGGATCCAGGGTACAGTAGTTCTCAGACGTAGTTTGTGAGTGACTCTACAGCATGACAACGGTGACACGGGGCGATTCTCCGATTCGAAGTCGGACCTAATAATCCGCCCTTAGGGGTGAAAGTTTAACATTGTGGAACTAACGAGTGTGACTAGTGGACAACTAAATATGCTTGGATCAATGAGGAAGCGCCGTTCTATGATGAGTAACTGAGAGTCGCTGCGACTCTAGACATCGGTGGGTCGTCTGACTGGCGTCCCAATGGGGAGCGCGTCGTGTGCTGTTCATGGTATCAATCTATTAGGTGCTACAAGTTCTCCGAGGAGGGATTGGCAGGGCTCCTGCAGGGTGGTCGACTTACTTAAAATAGTTCTCTTAAACTAAGTCAACAGTACCTAGCCGCTCACTTCCCCTTCTTCCCCACCTTCCGCTCCTTCTTCTGATAAGAAGCCGCTCTCCGCGCGCTCTCCTCGTTCTGCGCCTTCAGGAAGAAGTGGATGAGCGCCGAGATGAAGAGGAACAGCACAAACGTGACCACCCCGCTCACCCAAATGTTCAGCTCCGGCCGGAGGTCGGCCAGCTGTTCCTCCAGAGTCTTGTGAAGGCCCAGGAGCTCGGCCTTGAGGGAGACCTTGAGGTTAACGCGCTTGAGCTCGTTGAAGGTGGGCTGGTCGATGGAGTTCTTGACGAGGGTGGGCAGGTGCTCCTGCTGAGTCTTGAAGACAGAAAGGAGGGAGGGAGGGAACTGGGGAGGAGAGAGAGAAAGAGAGGTTGTGAGTGGCACCATTGACTTGAAGAACTGAAGACCATCGAACGCAGCCTTACCTGTTTGATTGTCCTCGCTCCGCCCGCGGCGTCGATGTCTGAGAGCTCGTCCAGGTCCAGCTGCGTGACACAGACCGTGAGAAGTTGGACGAAGGGGTTGTTAACAGCCTGGAGGCAAAAGGATGAAGAGAAATTTGTCGAGGATTGCCTCAGCGCTCTGAGGGAAAGATTGCAACATGTCCCTCTCTTACCTCCCCCACCGTCTCCAGGTCCAAGCTCGTAAGCGCCTCCATCCCCTCTTTGAACTCATTCTTAACCTCCTCCTTTAGCTCGGTGCTGCCCTCCTTCTTCCCGCCCTGGGTAACGTACTTCCTAACTAACGCCACGCACGTGTTCATCACCAGAGAAGTTAATCGGCGGATCTCCGGGTCTACGAGGGTGGTGTGCGTGGCAGCGCGCTCGAGAGCGTCGACGTTGAGACCGGCGTTACGGAGCTCGGCGAGAAGGGTTTGGATCTGAGGGAGAGGGGAGGGAAAAAGTGGGTGTCGATGACTGCACTTACACTTAAACGGGTCGAACCTGCTTCTCCACTGTGCTCTCTCTCCCTACCTTCCCCTTCTTCGTCGCTGCCGTTCCGCTCTTAACCAGCGTGACCACCTCGTCGATCTTCCGCTCCAGGTCCTCTCTCACGTCCAGAAACAGCTCGGCGAACCGGTCGTTGTCCAGCGGTGCCTGCGACAGCGCTCCGTCGTTCCCCGTGACAGTGGCCATCGCGTAGTCGTGAGCAGCACGGATCATGGATTTGTCGTACGGTGGTCCGCCCAGAACTGCCACACGGTCCCGCGCGTGCACCAGATACCGCTCGGCCTGCTCGCGCGTGAGCTTGAGGTTGGTGGATGACGTCGTGGTGGTGGTCGTCGACGTGGTCGATGTGGTCGTGGAGACCTCAGTCGTTGTTGACGTGTCAGTGGTGGAAAAATACGAGTCGTCATCATCGTGGTCGATGTCGGCAGCTTCGGCAGCCACCGTCGCCTCAAGCTCTTCCGCCCGAGCGGACAGTGAGCTGAGCGAGCACAGCATCAGAAAGATGCACCCCAGCAGCGCGGGCAGCCGCGGGAAGGGAGAGAGAGGTTGAGGAAGCAACATCGTGGAGTGCGTGTCGCTGTGATTGTCTTGCCGTTGGAGTGCCCAAAAATACTTGTGTGTCAGTGGTGTGATGTCGGTGTAATGCACGGCCGTCGAAATTAGCCGCCTGTAAAATCACAGCCTGTGGCTCTGTTCTTCTGGTCCGAGCGTACTACACTCGACCCGTACAACGTCTCCCCCCGAAGGGAAGAGCACGCTAAACACGTAACTAGAACCAGGTAACCGACTGGCTGCAGACGGCTCTAAAATCCTCGGGATCTGTGAGACGATGTGTATGAAAAAAGCGGCTGCTACAGATGGTTTAGATGGTTGGAGTCAATGCTATGTTGTTCGCGGGTAGTGTTGGAAGCTGGTGGCGATCAACAGCTCTAGAGGATATGGTTGCTGTCACAACTCATGAAGCTCGTCTCAGCGATCTCAGACGTGTCGAAAAGAATCAGTATGTGCGGGAGAACACGGCTTCAGATGTGGAGGATAAAAAAGCATTGACTGGATTATGATTGTCACGGGGAACTCGGTTCGTTCACTTCTTCACAGCTCATCGTGCTTGTTGTTCAGCTGACCACCGCCGTCGGTATAGCCTCGCACAAATCTCACCAGCGCCTCCGCTGCTGGCCCATCATCACCTTTGCTCTCCACCACCTTGTCCAATTCCTCGCCTCGAAACAGCGTCCACCGCCGCCGTTTCGGCCTCCAGAGCACCACACTGGGGTCGTCCTCCAGCTGCTGCAAGAGGGGCATGAGTCGCTCCCTTAGCCGCACGTTTCGCTCCGGGTGCAGGGAGACCACGCGAACCGGGTCCGACTTGAGTTCCGCCGCGACCTTCGTGAAGACACGATTCAACACCGAGCCCTCCTCCTGAGCCTCCGAGCTCACCACGAGCAAGCAGAACCGCGAGTCCCCCGGTCCGCAGTGCCCCACCGCCTCCTTCCGCGACGGTTCGTACCTGTCGAAGACCAGCTCCCGGAAAGATCCCTCGGTCTCCTCGTCCGCCTTCAGACTCGCTCGGTGCCTGTCCACCACTTCTCGGAGAAACGGGATGATGGAGTCCGTTACGTCCCCGTTCTCCGCTTCCAACGCTGTTAAAGGGGTTACGAGATACTCACCGAACTGCTCTTGGAACGTGGGCACCGTGATGACCAGGCGGCGGGCGGGATCCCGCCTCGGTAGTCGGAACGAGTTAAACAGCTTCACGTCCTTGGTGAAGACGACGCCGACCTTGAGCTGGTGAGCGTGCAGACAGGACAGCAGCTGCAGGCGCGGTGGGATGTGGGGCTTGTCCGTGAAGTAAACCAATCGGGCCAGGCCAGGGGTGCTGATCGAGGGAGCGTTGACTTCTTCGGAACGTTTCTTCTCGTGGTTCTTCCCAGCAGCTACGAGTGGTGGGGGCGCGTCCTCCTCCAGAAACCGTCGCTTCCCCTCCTCGTTATTCAAGACCACGGTTCTGTCCGGTGTTACCCACCGCAACCACCTCCCCACCGCCGCCACACTCAGTTCCGCGCCCAGGCCGTGGCCATCCTTGCCGTACTCACTACCATCCGGGTTTCGCGGCCCATAGTACCGCAGCACCGGAAAAACCGGGTACTCCTTCGACCTCTTCCTCTTCCCAAACCTAAACCCTGCGCGCTCGCACAGCTTCCGGTGGCGCGCACATGAGACGGCGTAGAAGTTGACGCTCTTATCGAAAGACTTAGCCAGGGTGAGGTAGTCATTTTTGAAGGCCTTGCAGGGGCCGCAGGATTCTTCGTAGAATTGGACAACACACTGGTCCCCGTAGTGGTCCTTCGACTCCTTCCAGATTTTGATGAAATCTTTTTCGCCCTGCAGTTCGGAAACGTGAGGTTGATCGTCGTAGAAGGGGGTTTGGGGCTTGGCATTGCGCCTGCCACCTCCACCGCCTCCGCCTCCGAAATCAAACCCTCCAAATCCTCCGAACCCAAAGAACTCCTCGAAGATGTCAAACGGGTCACGGTAACGACGGTGGTTGCTCCTCCTCGCACTCTCCTGCTTGGCCTGCTCTTCTGCGTCACCGTACTGGTCGTAATCCCGCCTTTTCTGGGGGTCAGAAAGCACTTCATAGGCTTCCGCAATCTCCCGGAACTTGACGGTGGCCTCCTCGACCTTGCGTTCGTACTCCTGTTGCCGCTTCTTTTCTGCCCGTTCTTCTCTCTTTTTAGCCTTCTTGGCCAGCAGCTCGGCCTCGCGACGAGCTTCTTCGTCGAGCTCGGATTCCTCATCGGATTCGGTGGAGGTGGACTCGGCCTCTTCATCGGATTCGCCAGGTGCCTTCGTTGTGGTTTTCGTCTTCGTGCTGTTCTTCCCCTTACCACCACCCACCAGCCCGGGTTTGGCCACTTTGTCCGGGTGAAGCTTGAGCGCGAGTCGGCGGTACGCCTTCTTGATGGTGGCCAGGTCGGCGTGCTTGGTCACGTTGAGGACCTTGTAGGGGTTGGGCTTGGAGGAACTTAGCGCGCTTGACTGCACTGGCGCCCACGCCAGAAAACTGAAATAGAGCAGCAGCTGCATCGTGACGTCTCGGAACTATCTGTGAGTAGTTCTCGAGAACCTGGATGGAGGCTCTGCAGCTTGACAATTCGGATGAAACTGGTCGTGACGGTGGGAACACGCTCACACCTTCCACCTGCGGATCAGGGTCGCTTTTCCCGCCGCTGTCACCACGATCAGTCCCTTGTTCACAGTCGAGCACAACCTGCTCTTCGCTGCGATATCGCACCACTCCAGCGCCTCCTCCCTGTGCTGAACAACCACGGCGTACTCCGCATGACTTTTGCCCTGTTTGCCCTGGTAGGCGACGAAGTCGGTGCCGCACTTCAAGCCTGAACGGACCACGTACCCGTTCCGCCGCAGCCGCAGGTACACGAGGAAGCGCGCGAGGTGCTCGATGTTCGCAGGAGGAGCTGAGAGCCATCCCGCAAGAGTGGGAGCGTCGCGCTCTAGGAGAGTCCATTCGGGCGTGACCGACCGTGGTGAGTGTGAAGACGCGTCAACATCGTCCACGGCCACCCACCCCTGCGCGATCAGGTACCACAGCTCGAGGCGCTCGAAGACGACAGTGTCAGCGTTAAGCACGGAGCCAACCTGCTTGTGGTTGAGCAGCGAGTCGTACCAGTCCAGCGGTAGGCCCTCTGTGCTTGCGAAAGCGCGATGCGACCGCGGGCAAACGTCGAGCTGGGCGAGCGGGATGGACTTCTGAGATTGCGGGATTGAAGAGGAGGCGGACATGGCTTGTGCGTAACAGAGGTTTCATTCCACGACGATGATCACTGTTGGTTGGTTGGATCAAATTCGTTGATTGCTGTGGCAGCTGCCATGAACGATCCGAAAAAGCCGCGGATGAAATCATGAAACGACACAACAAAATCGTGAACACGATTTCAACACAGCAGAAAGAAGTCCCAGTGGGATAGGTACAGCCCCTCATTCACAGCGATGCAATTCCATAACAACATGGATGGAGCTATCTTCTCAAGCACACAAAATGAATTAAACAGCGGTCCGGGTCATGCACTAATCCTCGCCTCCAGCACGGCCTGTATCGTCTTCATATCCTTCTCAAAATTAACGATCATCTTCCTCAATTCCACGGTGCTCTTGTGCTGAAAGTCCGTCTGTGCCGTGTCTCCCTGCAGCTCGTGCGCCTGCGTCTGGAGCTCACTTTTCTCCTTCGCCAGCTCCCCGCAGTGCAGGCTGAGCGCCTCCAGGCGGTCGCGGAGCGCTTGCTCCTCCGGTGGGGGGCCGAGCTCGTCGGCGCGCTGGATCGTGGCCTCGCACTGGTAGAGGGATTGGAGGGCTTGGGTGAGCAGGGACTGGGCGGCGTCGTCCCAATCAGGAGGGTCGGATGTTTCGGTGGTTCCGCCGCCGGCTTTCTTCACCGGTGATGTCCCGCTCGGTGGCGCCAGCCGGTCGATGAGCGCGTGGTCGGCGTCCTCGAAAAACTCGTCGTTGGAGGGGATGGGCTGGACCGCGCTCGCTGCCGCCACCAGCGCCGGCACCACCGGTGCTGACGCTGCGGCTACTGGACCTGGTCCGGTGGCACCAGAGGAGGAAACGATGGTGGGAACGCCGTTCTGAGAGGAGTTTGGTAGCGGCGGTATGGATGCGGCACCAGGAGGAGGCACGGAAGTCTGGTCAGCCTCAGACACTGCACTTACCTCCTGCCAGAAAAATTCGGGCGCACTCCGGGATGGTGGGTTGGGCTCTGGCGGCGAGGAGTCGGTCATTCGCTTGAGGTTGCTATGCCGTTGCTTCTGTAATCTCAAGAAAAGTCGGTGGTCACTGTTGGGGCAGGTGAATGGTTGAGGATAGATCGGTTCAGGTTGTGTACTCCCGTTACCTAGGTCCAGCTCAGATCTCTTCGCTCTCATCAAGGTAAATACTCACGCTCAAAACTCTCATGGCTGCATAAGTTTAACACACATTCCAGCGCTCAAAGCGGTCCGCAACTACTGATTCGCTCGCTCGGCTACATCAAATCGCATCAATACAAGTCAACACCCGCCCTGCTGCCGTGTATTCCGCAACCACACCTCAGCCCGATGGCACTTCAAGGAGGTTGCGGTAGCCAGGGTTGACCTAGGGGACGACGCGCCCCCCTTCGGGCTGATATACAAGAATGAATGATAGTTGACCAGCTAAGTTACGTATGCGACCAAAATTGGCAATGTGTGTTGACCTTCCGATTGGAAATCCTGCTGGATATGTCCACGGGTGTCTCTCCCACGTACCGGTACGTATACGGTATGGGCATGGAATCGTCACTTGGTGCGTGCTTCAGACCTATTCCCTGGAAAGGCGCAATAGATTTCCCTCCCACATCTTTCAAACTGCCCAAGATTCATTTGGAGCGCGACCACCCACCTCCCTGCCCGCCCTTTCCCTTCCCTGTCTTTCCCTTTCCTGCCTGCTTTCCCTTCTCTTCCCTGCCTCGGTCGGATCCCGAAGACGCGCGGCGGCTTCGGCTGGGAGTACGCTCGCGTCGCGGGCCGTTGTTCTGTTCCCGCCCCCTGGAGGGTCCCTCTGCTGCTTCACGCGCAGCACGTCGCTCGACCGCCTGCTCAGCTGGCGCATGCCAGTTCGCCGCGAGCCTGCCACCGATCTCACTCCGAGTCTCCGGCGTCCCACGCGGGAGGTGCTGGCGGTTCGGCGTCCGCGGAAAATTAGGTCCCAGCTGTTCCGGGCCATACGCCTCCAGAAGCTCCGTCATGACCGCTGCTTGACTCTCGTCGAAGTCGATCTCGGTGATGCGGATACCCTCCGCATAGGCGTCCATTCTCTGCTCCCTCAGTTCCGTGCTGTCGAGGGCCGACGCGAACTGGACGCCCACACCGTCCGGCAGCTGTTCCACGAACATGTCAAGCACCGCCCGTGACCGAAAGGCGACCACTATGGTCTTCGCACCGACGCCCGCGTCCTCCATGTAGGCCAAGGAGTAGCTCAGAGTGTCCGGGATGATCGAGTGCACAACGTAGCGCACGGACGTGGGGTCCTGAGGCGGCGGGCGCGCCGCAGCTCCGGCACGGACGGCACGCGCGTAGTCGCGGCTGTCGAGGATCGCATCCGTCGCGAACAGCCAGTTGAGCAGATCCACGTGACTCCGACCAGGAGGGAAACGGCTCAAGTGCAGGCAGAGACGTCGCGCATCGTCGCCCGTGTGGAGAATGTCGTGCCCCACGGGTACTCTGAAGTCCTGCTTAGTAGGGAATAGCAGTGATACGTTTCCCGGTTCCAGGCCACCTGGCGTACTTGGCCGTTGACGAAACCAAGCTACATCAGGTTCCGAAGGGAGTCATCATCATGGTCTGCTGGCCCCTCACGACACAGTTCGGCACTCAACTCACGCTCCCCATGTGACGACGCTCATCTTAGGCCCTCAATGGGTCCAAAGTCCAACGGGAACACCGCATCGATTCTGATACCACGGATACACGTGCAACAGCTTCGTTTTTCGGGTGCTAGAACAGGTTATGGCGTAACCTGTAGGGGTCACTTTGCGACAACCGCGTTTCCGTCACCACACCTCATGCCAGCTCCCATTGGGCGCCGACGACAGAATCTTAACGCGGGTTAAAATGTCGCTTCTTAAAGCAGTTGTGGCGTCCTCCCGACGCCCTTATGTGTGTGTGATGTGGTTGGATGTCGACCCGCCCCCGTTCTGACGTGGCCAGTGCCAGATAGCGAGGAAGGGACGACACCCGACACGTTGTAGGTCGTCAGTTGGTGAGCCCAAAACTTCAATGAGTACCATAGTTGTGCTGAATGCGGTCACGCTCGCAAGTTGTTAGAGTCAGGTGAGTGACAATCCGGGCCCGTGGCGAGAGCACCGGGAGCGAGCGCGACCTCAGCGGTCGCGGTTACAGGGAGTATATCTAAGACATGGGCCGTGGGCGCCGAAGGAGAGATTAAGCGGACCTCCAGCGACGACCACGTGAGAGAGTAATACAGGTTCGTGTCGCTTGGCCAAGGCGGCAACGAACCGCGAGAGACTGGGTTCACCCCACCCGAGTTAACTCGCAGCGAACTTTGTGGCGGAGAGCTCTACAGTACACGGGCACCGCTCCCGATCCCCTGACAGAGAGAGATAAAAGTAGTAGTTGTGATAGCGTTCTACAAGTACGTGTGGACAGTGGCACTGATGTAGTAGCTCTCTGAGTCACAAAACCAATTGTCTCCCGTGATGGATCCAAAAGAGACTCAGAGCCGACTACGCGCATGCGTACAGGTCATCATATGTATGTGATACGTCACCACCACCGCGAATTCTCCTCCCAGTTATCAACCGAGTCAAAATTTCTTCCCAACAAAGGAATCTCTACAACTGTTGTTGTTCACCACGTCCTTCACTCCTTCTTCTGCGCCAGCTTCGGCGCCACGGTGGGGTTCTTGCGGGCGGCGTCCTTCTTCGCCTTCACCTCCGCGTCCCGCTCGATCGGGAAGTCCAGGGTGTGGAGCATCTTCGCCAGCTGGTGGTGCTTCTTCGTCTTGGCCAGCTTGATCGCGGTGCGCCCCTTGTCGTCCTCCGACTCGGGGTTCGCCTTCAGCACCAGGATGAGCATGCGGCAGATGTCCGTCCGCCCCCGAGAAGCAGCCCAATGGAGGGGAGACTCGCCCTTCGTCCAGTTCCCCGTGAAGTTGTCGAACCCGGACTTGGCCACGACCTTGAAGTTCTTGCGCATGTCGGACGGCAGGTTCTCCTCGACCTCGTACGGGGTCATCACGTTAGTCAGGTCCGGACCGGTCTCCCCACTAGCAATCACGATCTCCTGCCCGGTCGCGTCCACCATCTTGGAGAGGTCCATCTTTTCCTCCTCCGACTTACGCAGATGGAGCGGCCCGTGCAGCTTGATGTCCTGGTACTGGACCTCCTTGGGATCCTGACGGTCGAAGGGCTGGACGTTCATGAACGAAATAACGTAATCCGCGAGCGACTGCTTGGTCTTGGGCACGGCACCCTTGGCGTTGCAGAGGTGGTCCAGGGGCTTCTCGAAGAAGTCATCGACGACATGCACCCAGTGGCGGAAGTGCGCCCCGCACTCGGGGGCCTCCAGGAGGAACTTAACCAGAGCCGCGTTGTTCTTCTGGCACGCGTAGTGGAGGGGAGTGAAGTCGGAGACCCACTTCTTGTCGCCGAGACCACGGGTAGCACGGTCGAGAGCCTCCAGAACCCAGTCGCCCCAGTGCTTGCAGACCGTGAAGGACTCCTGGTGGCCGTGGCGGTTGAGGAAGGTGATCTGGGAGTAGGAGCCGACGGGGTCCTCGCGGGTCTTACGAGCCTTCTTGGAGAACTTGTGGTCCTTTTTGATCGGAGCCGGGAAGGGGGAGTCCGACGCCTCCGTCGAGTCCGGCGAGTCGGCCTGCTTGTTGGGCGCGCCCCAGATCGGGGTCTGGGGGGCCGGCTGGTTGGTGTTCAGCGTGGGGAAGGCGGCCTGGTCCTCGGAGGAGAGATTGATCGCGAGATCAACGGGAACTTGGACGACAGCGGTCATGGTTGAGTGTGTTGGTTAACTTAAACCAGTAAAGAGTTAGTTGTGTGGGTAGAAGGTTGGTTGTTCTGGGTTTGCGGGTTGGTGATGAGATACCACAGACTTCCTGATGGAGATCTGTAGACCGTGTGTTGTTGGTTGAACTTCACCGACACGAATGTCAACGTGAAGTTTTCAGTGTGCGATGATGTTAACGAACGAGGTCGTCAACGTAGTCGTCTCTTGGTGTTAAGTCCGATCGCTCTGATAAAAGAGGTAATCGGTCTTGGATATGCTGTGAGGGTGTACTGGAGCGTACGAGTTCGCCTTAAGGTGTAGCAGTTGCTACGGTTCGCTTGTATGTGTAGACAGCCGGTGGCTGACCTATGGGCCTGATACTGCGGCACGCGCGATGGATTGGAGATAAAAGGGTTGTTGTGTGTTGTGTTGTGTGGGTGTTAACTTAGCGAATGGGTGCGGGGGATCGCAGCCTCGAGTATGACCAGCTGCCAAAGCTGGAGCGCAAATTCGCTCCGTATGAATCGGATGCGATCAAAGAGAGAGAGCAAACGCGTGCGCACATCGAGAGTTGTTGAAAGGACAACTTCGTTTCTCAACTTGGCCAGAGCAGAGAGAGTGATGGAATCACGCAAATTCGCACACACAAACCTCTGAGCACTTTTATGCAGCTCAGCAACGCTGCGGCACAATCAGATCGCTCACGCACAAGTCACATGGAGCTGTCACAGCTCAGACTTGGCGCGGCGCAGCCATATGCGGTCACACAAACATGCGGTACCATGGTCTTGGCTATGGTGGAGCCACCGTTGACACCTTTATGCCGCCAGCCAGTTTCATCTCAAAACTAGCATGTTCAGGCATCGCATAAGCGTCAAAAAGGTTGGCGAGCTTTATTCGCAGCCGACAATGCCGCACCCACGTGTTGAGAAAGTCGGCGGGACCTGGAGAAGAGGGGTGAACGCATCCAACCAACATTGGATTCACACACACACACACGCTGGACGCCTCAACTGCTCACAAACATATACCCGCAGCAAGTTCCATTCTGATTCGTTGGAGTATGAGTCTTCATCACCACCATTCGAGTGAAAGTGGAACGAGTTGCTTCACCAACTAATCACACCCACATCAGGCACACATTCAGACAAACCTCCACATAAAACACACCACCAACAACCCATTCCACACCTACTCAGTTCCAGCATCTGCTGCCTCATGAATCCGTCCAGCCAGTCGCTCATGTGCAGCTGACGCTTCAGGTCTATCTCGTCGCACAACAGCCCCTTCAGACTGCTCTCCGTCATGCGCTGGCACTTATCGAGGCAGTCCTGGACTAACGAATATACGCGTTCCTCAGCGACCTTCCCCGAATCCTGCACCTGGCTGACAAAATCCTCGATCGCCATCAGGGTCTGCTTTATACTGGTCTGTCGGTCCAGGATGCGGGGGTCGCTCGCTGAGTTACTTCTTAATCCCGCTCGATAAGCGTCTTGTAATGGGACGATGGCGTGGGTCGCGACAATGCCTGGTGCTGAGTGACTCCCCGCTGACAAACACACCCCGCACAGCGGCTTCATGCAGCTCTCGCAGTAGCGGAACAACTCCTCCCCGGGATGTTCCCGACAGTACCCCATGTGGCGCGGCATCTCGTAGACGGGGACGCGAACGTGCCTCGCAACGATTTTATTCAAACTGTGCAGGTCGTTGTCGCACGTCGCGCACAACCGGGCTGAGTCGGCCTCGCACCAGATGACGGCGGGTTTGGAGCCGCAGGAGTCGCAGAGGGGGAGTGTGAGCGCGTCTGGGATGGCGAAGTCGAGGGAGTAGTGCACGAGGTAGAGCGGGAGGATTTGGGCGGAGTCGGGGAGGAGGTACTCGTGCTGGAAAGTGTGCTGCGGAAGGACGCGGAGGGAGTCCTGGAAGGTCGAGAGAGAGGGTGGGGAAAGCACACATCCACACCCATGCACAACGCAACACACATCCATGACATAATTAACGCATCCGCCACCAACACACACTCACACACGCGCCATTCCAACAACACACACTCACCTCAAAGAAGTTGTCCTTCTTCCTATGAATGTAGACCGAGTCGTAATCAGCCGGCCTATCGTGCAGTATCTTCGCTGTGTCCAGGCCCTCCAGGGTTGCTGGTATGCCTTCCTGTGCCACTGGTGCTTCCAGCGTGTACAGATACGACTTCCCCACGCACACGTGGCACAGGAAGGCCTCGAACGTGAACTTTTCCTGCAGTCTTTCGGCCTCTCCATAATCAGCAGCCAACCCTGGGGGCACGAAGTTCCCAACCGTGATCAGCATCCCGCTGGCGTCAATCTTGAAGCCGCGCTCGCAGACGCCCTGCACCGAGTTCAAGTGGTCCAGCTGCTGCACGCTCACGAACGCGGGGATCACCAGTAGCCCCTGTGATCGCTCCTGAAACCGTTGCGACGCCTCCGGCCCTTGGGAGAGGCCCCAGAGCTTCTCCACCTTCGCACGTGAGGTGCGGCAGGAGACCTGGAGAAAGTACTCAGCGAAGCCGAAGTCGTCGGAATCTTGGTCGAGGGGAATGGCTAAGGCGCCGAGGGCGCCATCAGGGTCGATGGCGGAAGACGTCATGCCGGCGGTGTCGGTGTTGGGACCGATTTACCTGGTGGGGTTTACTGTAGTCTCAGACTCGATGATCCTTATTGTAGGTCTTGCTTCTTCGAGGCGGTGTATGAGGTGAATCGTGATGGAGTGATCTCACGTGCTGCGCTCACCACTCTTGTGCGGGTGCTTAAGTACTGCCGTGCTAGCATTAAGAAGTGCGTCGACAGCCGTTACCTCACCACACCAAGCCCGGGAGGATTCGCAACCCCCCGCAGATACCGCTGTTTCCATTCGGAAAAAGAAGAGAGTTCTCCCACTCGCATCATAAACGGGGGTGCCATCGTCTTCTGGACACCCCCCGCTCATCGCAGGAATGCAGCGGAAACGTCTACGTGTGAAACAGGCTAATTCTTCCAAGGCTAATGTATGTTAATGGACGGGGACCTATACCCATCATCATGCTTTTCATGTGTTCAACCTACGGTTACTACACCAATGAGAAAATTACGTACAGCACGTTAAAGAGCATCTAAACCAGACCAGTCAATGGGAGAACCGGAATCCCCCTCCTCCTCACGCCCTCATCGCATCTTTCTTCTTTTCCTTCGACAGGATCTTCCTCTCGTGCGAGTCCAGCACGATCTTCCTCATGCACACCCGCTTCGGCGTCACCTCGAGGCACTCGTCGTCCGCGATGTACGTCAAACTTTCCTCCAGGTTCATACTCACCCCCGCCTGGCAGTTCTTCGCCTTCTCGTACCCGTCGTGTTTGTGGCAGATGTTGGTGTCAATATCGTCCTTTCCCTCCCGCAGCTCACCCATGATCATGCCCATGTAGAGCTGGTGTTCCGGGGAAATAAACAGTTTCCCCCGCATCGACAGCCTAGCGAAGTCGCACATGTTGATTGGCTGACCGGTGGTGTTAGACACAAACACCCCGTTGCGCTCCTTCTTCAGCTCCTGGGTGCGGTCGCGGGGGCGCATGGGGAGCAGCTCGGAAGTGACCACCGCCTCTCCACCGGTAGCTGTGGTGATCCAGGACCGCATCCCGAAGAAGTTGCGGGAGGAGATCTCGAAGTGCATGCGGGCACGCTCGGTTTGGGGATCGTTGGTCATGTTTTTGAGATCAGCGTAGCGGACGCCCATCTTCTCGATGAGGTGCGCAGACTTGTCTCCGGGAACCTCGATGTCAATGGACTCCCAAGGCTCCCACTCGACGCCGTTCTGGGGGAAAGAGGAATGTCCGATTAGTTTAAAGTCCAAATCGAGACATGATGTCAACCCTTCAAAGTCTCGCACAACCTACCTCATCCACCATCCCCACCACCGTCGGCGGGCTCAGCGTCATTTCGTATCCTTCTCTTCGCATCTCCTCGATCAGGATGCTCAGCTGCAACTCCCCCCGTCCGTTCACCGTCACGCTCGTCTTGTCCGATGACTCCCTCACCGAAATAGCGGGGTTGCTCATCGCCTCCTTCCGCAGCCTTTCTCCCACATCAAACAGCGCGATGTACTTCCCGTCCTTCCCAGCCAGAGGCGACGTGTTAGTCGTAACCGTGACGCTAATCACGGGCGGATCCAGCTCGGTGCACAGAATGGGCTCGACGTTCTTGGCGCCCTGGTGGCAGATGGTCTGCGTCCACTTCGGAGTGAATCCCGTAACACTGACGGAAACCAAATCCCCGCTAACCGCCGCCTCCACCTTCTCGCGGGTCATTCCGCGCACGAAGGTGAGCTCCTTAGCCTTCCCGTGACCAGCGAATTGGCCCTCGCTCGGGTCCAGGTTCATCGCCGAGATCTTGTCGCCCTTTCTCAGCACCCCAGTAGCCACTTTCCCGGTAATGGTCGGCCCCAGCTGCGGCAGAATATCCAATTGACTCACCAGCATGGAGAAGTCCTGGGTCTCGAAGCTCTCAGGAGGCTTAACCGTGTCTCTAATCGCGGTAAACAGGTCGTTCAGGTTGTCCGGCGGGTTCGTGATCGCCTTCTCGTAGTCGTTGCAGCACCAACCGTCCCGTCCGGAGGCGTACAACGTCGGGTAGTCCAGCGCCTCCTCGCTGGCGTCCAGATTACAGAAGAGGTCGAAGATCTCGTCCTCCACCTCCCCTGGGCCCCGTCGTGTGGGCTTATCGACCTTGTTGATCACCACCAGCGGCTTGATGTTGGGGTTTTGGAGCGCCTTCTGGAGAACAAACCGCGTCTGCGTCTTCGGCCCCTCAGCGGCGTCGACTAACAAAACCACCCCCTCGACCATGCTCAGCACGCGCTCCACCTCGCCCCCGAAGTCCGCGTGGCCCGGCGTGTCCACGATGTTGAACACGAAGTCGTCGTGGTTCGGCGCCTGGATTCTGGTTACCTTACTCAAGATCGTGATCCCGCGCTCCTTCTCCAGGTCGTTGGAATCGAGGTGGCGGGCACCGGATTTGAAATCGCCCGCCATCCCCGACTGACGGAGGATTTCGTCGACCAGAGTCGTTTTTCCATGGTCGACGTGCGCGATGATGGCGACGTTGCGGATTTTTTTGACGTCCACATAGTCGGGGATGGCGTCCTTGTCGGAGGCGAAGGCGCGGGACTGGAATCTTGAACTTAGTCCCCACAATCCTGGTGGTCGCCGAAAGGAGGAGGAAACGGTGGTGGTGCGCGGGACGTGGGGCCGCAGCCCCGTCCGCAAGAACGCAACACGCATATGGGTGTTACGCTGGCGCTAGCGGGAAACGCATTTCGATCGCTGAACGAGACGTAGACTGACGCCGTACGAACACTCTCGAAAGTTCCAATTTCCAAACTGGCGTAGCCACGGCGGGCAACGGAAACCGATCTTCTGGTGCTTCTTATGTATGTGGAGCGCTATCAACATGCTGTACAATTTTGGGTTCTGGACGGTGTGTACGGTGTACCTAGACGATTAAGGGAGCCTATCAACCACTAAACAGCACTAAGCTGAGGAGAGCCTTTCAACAAGTCCATTCTATCACTTTCACCTCTCTCCCTCTGGAGATGTGCGTTCGTGTTGCTTCGTCTACCCGTTTAAGCGTCCCTCCTGGCCGCACGGGATCCGCCTCCGAAGCAACTTCATCTAGGTTAATACAGTTCTGTGTGCAGAGAGCCTATCGAAAACGGGTACTTGTGTGCAGAGAGCCTATCGAAAACGGGTACTTATTACGTCTTTAATCCTAAATATCGGTGCTGACCGATAATCTGAGCCAAAAACTATGTGTTATCTAGTAGCCCTCCTGCAATGATGCGACTATCCAAACTACCTCGTCTAGAAAAACCGCTCGTAAAAAATCAGCCCCAACATCATCCACAAATCAAACCCTCTACACCCAGGGTCTAAGTTTAACCTCTCCTCCTCTTAAAACATTACATCATTCCCTTCTCTCTCCACCCCAAATTCCCCTACTGCACATCCGACGGCGAGACGATCGAGGGCGACACAACTCCAGGAAGGTCGTCCTGTCCGTCCGGAACCGTCGCTCCTCCGCCTCCTCCTCCCACCGGTTCTATCTCCACGACTGCCGGTACTGCTCCTGCATCCACCCCCTGGCCATACTCCTCTGGCTTCGTAGCGTAATCCTCCGCTGGCGCCTGGTATTCGTCCGGCTTCGTCTGGTACTCCTCAGGCTTCTCCAGCTTGTGCGGGGCCACCGTGGCGTTCGGGTTGACCACCTGGTTCAGTATCTCATCGTTCTCCTCGCCCCCGGGGGCGCCCTCCGATATCGCGTCTGGGTTCTTAGACTGCGGTGCTGCCAGGGGCGCGTTCGTGTTGATCTGCACCGTCTCCCGTGGGTTGGACTGCTGCGAGTTGCTGTGTTGTTGGATGACGAGAGCGGCCCCGCCGCTGTTGGTGTCCTCTGTAATATCATCCCCCAGAGGCGCCCCTGTGGCGTTGGGGTCCAGGTCGTGCGTGGGCAGACTCCGCCGCGCCAGCCCCCAGTGCTTGGCGTCCGAGGCATGGTCCAGGATCTGGTGGACCGACGGCGGTAGCCGTACCAGGTCCTTGCCGAACAGAAGCGACGGGTTGTCGCCCACGCCCAGCTTGGATCCGAGGTTAGAGGTCATCCGGCTCACAGCCTGGGCGCCCGCGTTCTCCGTTATAGCACCCGTGATAAGGCTCATCTTACGGCTGATCGTCTGAGCCACCTTGGACTTGGCGGTGTTCTTCCTGTGCCGGGGGACTAATCTCGCTAATTGGAGCTGTGTCAGCACCTCCTTCAGCTGCGCGATGCCGTCGTCCGACTGGGTTTCGAGAAACCGCGTGGCCCGCCCGACGTAGTCGCTCTTCGTGATCAGCCCGAAGCCCGTCTGACTCGGCTTGATGCCGAAGGCGTTGCCGCCGGGCGACTTCCCGCCCGGCGGCGCCATCGACGCGTTCGAGGGGACGTGCGCCAACTGCCCGGGCGCCTTCCCCGCGAAGAGCATGGAGCTGTTGGAGGGCTGCTTCTTAACTGTGGAAGGAAGGCCCGAGGCACCCTTGTTCGTTCCCCCCGTTGGCGTCTTGGGTCGGCGGTCCGACCCGTCGCCCTCGATAAACACCTCGGTAGCCTCTGCCACCAAAGCTAAAAACGCTACTAACCCGGCATCTTCTAAAGCCTGCATGCGGATGTGGGCCTCCGCGGGATGCAGACTGGAGGTGCTGGCGGCCGCGGCCGCGTCGTCCATCGCAACTACCATCGCTGAAACGGTCCGTCGAATCATGCTCTGCTCCTGCGGCGCCTGGTGCTGCATGTGGTTCTTCCTCCACAGGATGCGCCACCACCGGTGCTGGTCCATCAGCGCTAGCGCTCCCATCGGAATAATCGATAAATGGCAGAACGCCACCAGCGTGGTCAGTAATGGCTGTAATCTCGAGTTCCCTCCGAACCCAGCCAATAACACGCCGCAGGAGAGGACTTGGGCGGTGAGGAACATGTTGTCCGCTCGCTGTAGGGCATGGAAACGGAAGGGGCGGAGGATGTTATTCACCGTCAGCGCCATCATCAGGATGACCATGACGATCGCGATCTGCACCCGCGGGTAATCCGACAGAACCTTCGCCAACGCTAACAACAGCCTCCTTAACAAAATCACCAGCCCGAACCAGAAGCACTTGTCTGTGAAGCGAGCAAAACAGGGGAGGAAGAGCTGGGCGAGGAAGCGCTCGCACTTCAGCGTATTCCGCCAGATATAAATCGATGTCATGATCAGTCCCCCCAGGTAGCCACCCACCCACAGCATCGAGAGGATCACGTTCAGGACCACCATATCGTTGTGGGCTGAGGAGCCATACAGGATGCTGGGCTGGTAGAGGATGGAGTGCTGGTCGCCGATCGGAGCCGGGTGCTGGTACTTCTCGAAGGAGACGCTAATAACGTTCCTCGCAATCACCACGAAGAACGTGTCGAACATCGTTATCAGAAACGATATCCCATAAACCAACTGCGGCCGCCACAGGTGACGGCCGGTCTTCTCGAACCATTCCCAGCCGATGACGTGCTCCGTGATGATGTGCGTGAGAAACAGGAAGATCACGCACAGTACCGGCACCAGATTGGCGGCCACGAGCTGCATGAAGCCCGCTTCGGCGGCGGTCTGGTCCGGGTTTTGGCACTGGAACGCCACCACTATGTCCACGTTGGCTACCAGGTTCCACAGGAACTCCGTTATTGGGTAGGCTAGCGTGAGTCCTACGGCCTTCTGGTTAGCTGCGGCAGTCCCAGACATCTGCATCGTCACTTCCGCGTCCTCGATTATCGTCGACAATAACCAAAACGTCTGCAAGTTACCGACGATGAGCGAGATCACGGTCGCGTTTCTCGAAGCGATCACTCTGTAGTGGATTTCTTCCACGATAAAAGAGCCAGACCTATGGGTCTGGCAGGACACAAACACCAGTCCCAGCCAGAAAAAGAAGATGAGATAAATCGGGCGGAACTTCGTCTGGTTTCTGCAGGGCCGGCACTCGTAGACCGCCCAATAATACGCCAGCCCTGTTTCAGGATCCGGTCTGCAGGCTGCACAAGCGACGCCCGCAGCGCCGGGGATAGAGCAGGAGTCCTCTTTGGACACATCCAGTTGGGTCGGACCAGGGCAGGAGTCCGGCGTCTTGCAGCGGTACGTGTACAGCTTGCCCGTCCCGGGTGTGTACGGGTAATCGGCGGCGAGAGGCGCACGAACGAGGGAGGCGGCCGAGGTCACCGTTTGGTTACCGCTCTTCACCTGAGCAGCTGCTTTGTCATCATCATCGCCAGAGACCCCGGTGACGTTCCCCGCTCCCTTATCCCCCAGCAGCATCATCTCGTTGAGCTTGGTGTTCAGCGGTAGACCGATAGCTTCAGTTAACGTACTCCCCAAAACCATGTACCCCTCCCGGATCTGGATCCCGTTCTCGCGGTCATGGAAGTTGGAG
>Ga0099798_10121_pt1 | contig 23849 bp, 19 predicted proteins | sample Uncmet_Sort29A_1_FD_89870 | JGI IMG/M metagenome (GOLD analysis project Ga0099798, IMG submission 89870) | Marine eukaryotic communities from CALCOFI LINE 67, Pacific Ocean - CN13ID_Sort29A_1 | ecosystem: Environmental > Aquatic > Marine > Oceanic | place: Pacific Ocean: Monterey Bay | collected...
AAATTGTGTTCAAAAACTGAAGGTTTGGAAAACTGCCGCAATTAATTTCAGAAATTTTGTCATCAACAACAACTAACACCAATTTCAACATCCAAATTTCAAACATACGACACCCAAAACAACACTACAAGTAATACCTGGAAATATATACCTAATACCTCCCCGACATCCTGTTGATATTACAAATTTATTGGTGCCTTTGTTTTGGATCGTTTTCAGTTCTCAAATCCTGTCAAATTATATTTAAGGGATTGTGAATTGAAATTTCGATTCAAATTTTACAAAGCGAGTACCGACTCTCTTGATTTTCCTGACGATATATGGCACCAACATATAGTTTTACACCATATTTTAACACAAAGTTTATATTTGAACTATTTATTCTTTACAGGTATTAATGCATAGTTATTATTAATTTGTAAGGGGGAAGTAGGGATAACGACATTTTCTGTTTTATTAGACACAATTTTGCGACGCATTCACACCAAATTCACACCGACACTAAAAACGACAGCGCATTTTTTAGCGCGGTTGTTTTTTTACACATACGCAAGAGTGGTTCAAATTTTATGGAATACGCACTTCTGGGGGAAGTTTGCAGTGTTCTTAAAAAACAAGATTCAAACATTGGGAAACAGCAGAAGAAAAAACGAACATCGAAATATTTCCGCACCAGAGAAACCTCGCGCTGAAAAAAAACGAGAGTAAAAGATTACCTTGCACAAAATTCTGTCATTAAGGAAGGAAAACTCAGTACAGTGATTTCTTTCATGAGGATTATTTATGATAAAATGGCTGTATTGAGGATTCCGAGGAGCGAAAGTACAATGTTGAAAAAAATACAAGCAAGGACAATTACTAACATTAACAAAAAAATACGCAGCAAAATTAATAAACATTTTGCTAGACACGAACATATAATTTGGGCCATCTATTATCGGTAATTTCTTCCTTCCTGCGGTCAGTTTTCTTGTTGGCGTATAGTCACGATAATGGTCGATAGGCTTTTAGGGGGAAATCGCATTCCTAGTAACAAAGATATTTTTAGCGCAGAGTGGTTTTTCAGACGAATATGGTGGCGGGAAGAAACTAGAAACAAAAAAGACGAACGAAAGAAAAGTTCGATGAAAGGAAACTAAGAAACGGCTCAAATAATGGGTCAAAACGAAACCCCCAATTTTGAGAAGAATATGAACAACAACACAGAAGTTGAGAACTAACACAACACGTCATTGGAGAAGAACAGGCAGGATGGTTTTTTTATTTTCATTTTTTTTGTTATACAAAAAAGTGGCATCGTCTTGACGATTTTTAAGCGTTAATAATTTCTGAGTGTGTGAGTTTTGTTGTTTTGTTCAGTCGTGTTCAGTTCGTTTAATGAGTTTCGCATTTATGTTCATTCGTTGTGTTCGCATTGTGCGCAGTTCGATCAATTCGTGAGTGTTCAAATTTTCGTTTGTGTGAAATTCGTTTCGTTCCATTCAATTCGTTGTGTTCAAAATCAGTCCGATCAATTTTCCATCGCATTAAATAGTCAATAAATCCTCTCGAAATCCAATAATTTTAATTCCAACAAAATTAATTCCCAACAGCATAGGAGCATAAGTTTCATTGTTTCATAAACTTGAACATATTCGAACTGACATCCCCATAATTGTGTTTTTTTCAAACTTTTTTAAACTTTTTCACACACAACCCCCATATAAAATATTTTTGAACAAAACGTAAGAGGTTTAATTTACTCAAAACAACCCCCAAACAAAAAACATCAACAAAGATGCAGCTCACATCGAATCATTACGAAGCCTCCATTGGCTTCCGTAAGCGCGAATCACAGCGCGACAAGGAGGCGAAACGTTTTAACAAGTTGAAGAAAGAGCGTTTCCGCAATGCAGCTTTCAGGCAAATGGAAGATTTCGACAACGAGTTGGAAAGGAAAGAGAAAGAAGCTCAGGAAGCTCAGAACGCAGGCCGTCGAACTTCTGGAACTGGCAGGAAAGCGTCCGGTCGTGGTTTAAGTCCAGGTTCTAGCCCGGGAAACAGTCCGCGCCGTGGGTCTACTTTTCAGCGCGGTCAGCAGAAATCCGCGTCAGCTAGCGATGAGCCAGTCTCTAAATTCCCAAAACCGACACCGGAACAGGAAAAAGAGTACTACAAGTTAGGTCAATTCGTTCGCAGGCCTTGTTCGCCTCTCACATTCATGAACTACGGTGATGCGTCTGTTAAACCGTTATCACTGTCTGCTTTCAAACGGGATCACAAGCCAGTTTACTCAAAAAACCGGTACACAAGTAACTACCCGAACGGTTCTGGGTATCCTTATTCGATTTTAGAGCCGATTTATATGCAGCCGCGGTTAGAGCCTATTTACGCTGACACTTTTCAGACTTACGAACACCAGCCTTTGGTTAAACATCGGTCCGCCATGTGTTTACAGCGGGATTATGCTCGGAAAATGCGGACATTGACGAATAAAGTCGGAACAACACGCGGTTGGGATATTCAGGCCGGTTACAGGGCATTGTGTAGGAACATGGAAAGTCAAGAGCTCGGTATTGAAGAGCAAAGGTGTTATGACGGATCGCATGGTTTCACTTTCGCTACTGAGATGAACGGTGTAGCAGCAAGGCATCGCGATTGGTTGGATAACGACCAGGTTGAAGAAGTCGACAACACAGCTGTAACTAAATGGTTAAATACGCCTGAGGAAGAGTGGACGGCTATTGAGAAAAAGACTTATGACATTATGATGCTGTTTTTGAACTATTTACATGCGAGGAAATTCAATGTTAGGAAGTTTTTCCAATTTAGGCAAACTGCTGCTGATCGCGATTTGAGTGAAATGGGGATGGCTTTAACTTATGATCGGTTTTTGAGGAATTTGGAATTTTACGGAATTGTAAACCCAGGTTGCAGTCGAAATCAGTCGATTTTAAGCATGAGCATGCCGAGCTTGGGTGCTGCTGCGCAGTTTAGTGGCGTTGATTTGGCCAAGATTGCACCGCCGATGAAGGTAATGAAATTTATTTTGATTTTTTTCTTCTTTCAACACTTTAAAAAAAAAAATGTTTGACCAAATCCCAAAAATACAAAGTAAAAGTGTCAAATCTCTAATCAAATTAATTATTAGGGGCGTCCAATATCATTTCAAGTCAAGGTAGTAAGCTACAACAAAGAAGTCCTTCTCTTTCAAAAATTCCAAATAAATTGAAGAAAAAAATGTTGTTTTGGCCCATTTTTTCTGCGCCAATGTTTATTATTCAAAATTCAATCAGGTACCCACTCTCGAACTTTCAGAGATGTACGGCATGATGCAGTGCTTAGGTGAGAACTACAGTGGCGTAATTACATTACCGACATTGACTAACGTTGTTAACCGATTACAGCAGCACAGAACGCATAAATTGAAAACGGAGGCTTTGCAGCGCAAGGTTGTTTTAGGCAGGGAAAACAGAGAAAATGGTGTTGGCGGAACTACCGATATGTTTATCCGTAATCATTGGAAAAACAGGATTCCGATCATTCAGACGGCCAGGTCTTAAGTAGTTGGTAGGAGCTTTGCAGTTGATTGAGGCGCAGGTTTTCAAACTATTTTTTTTCCAATTTAACAATTTAACATAAGAATCGCTTTATACCATTTTAGTGATAGAACTTTTTTGATCTCATAACGTACTTATTTTGTTCAAAGATTTTAGTATTATTTCACAAAGCATACAAATGCACCTTCATTTTTTAACTTTTACGTAGAATTTTTCACCCATATTAGATTAGAGATGTACAATACAGTTTTGACCCATTTTAAAATTTTAAAAGATTTAGTCACAGTTATTATATATATATTACAAAGTTTTCGATACATTTTTCCAAATAGGATATTTTTGTTGATTTAAACTAAAACAACATTGTTACATAGAGAAACTTCTAAAAGAACCCCACTTTAAAGCGCTTCAAACTGAAGCCATTTTTGTTGATATTTTACCACACAGACAAAGAAATTAAGTCGTATAGTTTTAGATGCAGTCTGGTCTTCGACTTTTTGGGAATTTTGATGTTCTTTTTGGGATTGATTTTTTGGATCGTTTTGATTTTTCGATTTTTTCGGGGTTTCCAATCCATTTTGTTCCTCTGTTCAGTTCTGAAATTGTTCAGTGCGATTCAAAGATTATAAATTGGGAATTAGGGAGTCTAATTTGAAATAGTAAGATAGTTACAGTCCTAGTCTAGTTTTAAAACAACCCCCCACAGAACACAAAAAAATGGCCGACTGGCAGCGTGCTCTCCAGCAAGAGTCGGAGACTCTTAACCAGTATGGGATGACAATCACTGAAATACCGCCCGATGGCGCTTGTTTGTTCAGAAGTTTCGGCCACGAGTTATTGAAAATTGGAAAAATAGAAGAAGCAGAGGGAAATAACACGATTTTTTTTATAATCGGACTCAAAAAATGAAAAAAAAATCAAAAAAACCCTAAAAATGGGCCAAAAAAATCAAAAAACGAGTCCAATTATAAAAAAATCGTGTTAAACGATCCAAATAAAATCCGAGCGAAATGCATAACTTATTTGAAAGACCATAAAGAGGACTTAACACGATTTTTTTATAATCGGGCTCATTTTTTTGATTTTTTGGCCCATTTAAGGGTTTTTTTGATTTTTTTTGTCATTTTGAGTCCAATTATAAAAAAATCGTGTTACTTCAAAAGCTTCATAGAATTTGCGGAATCAGCAACTGAAATAGTAACTTACGACGGTTATATTGCCGAAATGTCGCAACCGACTTGTTGGGGAGGTGAAATAGAGGTTCAAGCGTTGTCAAAAGCATATGAAGTGAATGTGGTGGTTCACCAGCCTGGGACTTATGATAATTTGGTTTTAGACATGGCGAAGTTGAAATTAGAAGAGGAGACGAAAAGCGCGACTACACTCGGTGGCTTAGGTGGTTTAAAAGGGGGGCCGAAAAAGAAGAAGGGAATGGCTTTTTTGACTGATGAAGAAAAGAAAAAAAAAGAAGAGGAAGAAAGACTAGCGAAAGAGGAAGCAGAGAGGAAGGAGAACGAAAAATGGAGTGAGAAATTCGAGTCGGTTTCTGACGCGATGAGGTTTGCAGGAACAAGGATTGATGATGCTGAAACAAGGAGTGCTAAGAAAAACTTTTTGATCCATGAGAAAATCAATTTTGACTCAAAAACAGCGCCTTGTATCCAATTGTCTTATCACCCCGACCACCACGCTGGCAAACATTATAACGCCGTGGCTTTCGAATCCGATGAAGTGGCGTTGAAACCGACTGAAAAGCGGCCTGTGCGGACTGCTGTTGATGTTGCTGGTGAAATTCAGAAAGGAAGACGGGAGTATTTGCGGAAGGAAGAGGTATAGAACTTTTTGACTTTTTGAAAGAAAATCGTTTTTTTGGCCCGAGTTTTTTTATTAAAAAATCCAATGTAAGTACTTGAAAGGATGATCACTTCTTTTTCCCTGACTCAGTTAAGACTTGGGTGTGACTTCGGTCCGGCCAGGTCACGGGCTTCGGTCCATGACTGAGGTTGAGGGCGAAAAAAACTGTTTTAATGAGCCTGATTCAAGTACACACCGATTTTTTGTTCTTTTCTGTTTTTTCTTTTTTTTTTGTCAAAAAAAAAAAATAAAATATGCGTGTTTTTTACAATGATGACACATCTCTTTGGTCCGTGTTTCCGATCCTTCGGGACATGGCGAGAACTTGAGTATTTTGTTTCAAGACGGGTCTGATCTGGAAATTGCGCCACAAAAATCGCCAAATTTTAAGAGAAATTGTCAAAAAGAATTCTCAATAATTCTGTTTTTGAACACGTTTTTCAATTTCAAAATATTATCAGGAGGAGCGCCAGAAAAAGCTTGCGGAAGCTGCAGCTAAGCCGAAGCCGAAAGCTAATAAAGCGAGTATTTTCGGATAAGATATGGGATTGCAACTCAAAAAAACACACCAACCAGTCTAAAACTGTAAAAAAACAAATTATCTCCCACTTATTGGGGAATTTTATACGACGACATGATATAACAGTACTATAAAAATGGAAGCATGAATTGGGCGAAAACCAGTTTAGTACTACAGTTTTGTCTACATTGTCAATTTCTTGACATTTTTTTAGTATCATGTGGGGGGGGGAATAATTTTTCTTCGGGATGATCAGATCACATTTATCCATCGAAATTGTCAAAATTTGTGAAAAACGGTTTAATAATATCCTTGTTTTTAATCCTGAACCATATCATGAGTTTTTTGAATAATATTCTTAGCATGTTGTTAGTTTGAATTGGTTTAACCTTAGCATACGAGTCTTAAAAATGCGGCAAACCCCCTTAATCACGCGAATTTTCGCGACGGTAGCAATCATAGCTACCGCAATTAGTATTTCGGTCAGAGCAGCTGACGATGATGATCATACGGAGCTTGATAAAGTGTTAATACATGACTTAGAATCTGAATTACAACAAGATACAGACGGCGGTTACAATTTATCAACGAATCTGCATCAAAAAACCAAAGAACATTTGATCCGTAAAAAACAAGATTGGCTGTATGCGGACGGAATAATTTATGTTTTAAGACCATCAGTAGGGACATTGAAATCAAAGCTCGAACATTTCATAGAAACAGCTTCAAAACGCGGGCAATACAGACATGTTAAAAAAATCGTGTTCTATCCCATCGATGGGAGTTTCAAATTCGAAAATGAATTTTCGCAAATGATAGCAACAAGCCGCCGAGCAAATCAGTGCTGGGAAAATTTTGAATTTTGGACCAAAAATGGTTAAAAAAGTGCGGTTTTTGATGTTTTTTGGTCCATTTTTGGTCAAAATTTCAGCACTGATTTACTCGGCGGCTTGTTTAGCACAAAAAATGAAAAAAGAAAGAAGGCGGGACCACAGAAAGTACCTTGAGGCGAAAGCGTTTGATTTTGCAGACTTTTCAGAGTTAGTCAAAACAGCTTTGCCGAATATCGAAGAATTGGAAGTCAGGTACATGCTGATTAAGAATTTTAGAATCGAGAATTTGCCAAAATTGAAGAAACTATCTTTGAAATCGGCTAAACTAATCGTTTACGACAAAGAAATGGAAGAAGACCTTGAAAACCCGGTGATCAAAAAAGCTGATGATCCAGAAGATTTCAAAATCGTATCTCGGACTTTGACCCATTTGACGTTAGAAAATATACCGAGGCTCGACGCTTTAGAATTATCCGAGTCGATAAAAAACTGTCCGAAAATCGAAGAATTTGTTTCGCAAAACTTAGGTGTGCAACGACCGTCTGAAAACCAAGTCGACGACGCTATGAACCCAAAAATGGATAATTCCGAAATGCCGTTTTTCATGTACCCGCTTTATTTTCCATCAGCTGGGGTTTTGAATTTCGAAAAAGTGGATTTCGGTATGCAGTTACAAGTTTTCGCACCGGTTTTGAAGAAAATAGATATAGAGTTCAGCAAAAGCTTGAGGAAAATTGAGTTTTTGACTGAAAACTTAGCTAAAGCTGAAATTAAAGATGCTGAGCAGTCTGAGTTTACGATAAGTTGTACGGGAACTGATTTATCGGCTCATAATTTGAACTTTTTGGCCGAATCAAAACGGGTTAAAAACAGGTCAACATTGTCTTGCGCGGGAAGTCAGCAAGAAGCTGATTCCATGGAAGTTTTCAGACAACAAGTTGCGGCTATGGAGGCTGAATTAACACGACTTTTTTATAATCCGACTCAAGGATGTCAAAAAAAAAAAAAGCCTCAAATTGAACCAAAAAATGTAAAAAAGAGTCGGAATACAAAAAAATCGTGTTAATTGGGGCTAAAAGCGGGTGATGGTGGGACTACTGGTGGGAAAATGGAAATGCCAAAAAAAGACAAGAAAAAGAAGGAGAAGAAAGCTAAAAAGGCTAAGAAAGCATCTAAAAAGAAGAAACAACCGAAAAAGCCGGACGTTCCACAGGGACCAGGAAATGACGAATTGTAAACCAAGCACAAAACAACAACATTTTTTTTTTGAAAACAAAAACTGTTTGGAACTGCGACCACTGCTCGCGTTCTGCACCTGAACTGGATTGCGAATTATTTTAAACGAAAAAACGGGAACGCTGAGTTCATGAACGGTTTTTCTTGGTTGATTTTGGTCCAACATGCACATTTTTCGAATTTTTCATGCATTCACTCCAAAGGCATTTTTTGAATTCCACATTTCAAATTCCCATCCATGATTTTCTAAAAGGCTTGTTTAGTTTCAAAATACCTGTGGTCACTCAAATTGTTATTATTTGAAAATTCTAAAATACATTTCTATGAAGTTATTTTTATAGCGTCGAAAATTCGTCAACTCCTCAAAAAATGACCTTCACGCAATCAGGCCTCAGCGGCCTTTTAAACACCCCCGATAGTAACCCTAATAATACCAGTGGCAACCCCACTCTTTTGCAAGATGAAGTACAAAATAGCGTGACAGCAAAGCAGCTGACCAAATCCAGGCTGGCTTCTGAGGTTGCGAAACTATTCCCACATCAAAGTGGAACGAAAAATAGCAGTTTGAAAAACAACGATGATATGTTCCGTGGTTGCAGGAAACGGTCAGTTTACAGCAATAATGGAAACGTGAATGAGTTGGTGGTGAATGGTAGTAAAAAGGATGACAATGGTTTTCCGATTAAAAAGTTTTGTGATTCAGTGGCCGAAGAGGAGGATCAAACCGGCACTAATGGACGGAAACTTTCTTATGAATCCGCTCATATCAGGTTTTCATCTCCGGCATCAACTGGCAAAGCCTCATCCGCTAAATCCAGCCCAAGTTTGTTTGGCGCGTCGCAATTGTTAACACCGCTTGGCAATATCGAAGAAAAAATGTATCAACCATTTCCGGTTTTACCAGCTATAAAAGGAGCAGCATTGAAAAAAATGAATCCGGTCGAAAACAACGTAGACGAAAAGGATTCAATAACTTAACACGATTTTTTTAATCGGACTCAAAAAATGAAAAAAAAAATCAAAAAAACCCTTAAAATGGGCCAAAAAATAAAAAAAATGAGTCCGATTATAAAAAAATCGTGTTACTTCAGCTGTTGATTTAGCGCGGAAAAAACGCCACTGGACCGCACCAGCTAGCCCAGATAAAGATAGGCTGGAAAAAACAGTTTTTGAAAAAGCCTCGACACCGACACGAGTTTTAGGGGAAAGGTTACCACCGATGAAACCGTTTGGCGTTGACACGAATCGAGGCGAAAACCGCTCACATTCTTATCCAAACAGCACGAAAAATGAGAAAACCAAGAAAAACACTAATAATGCGACTTTACCCGCAATTTTACCTTCTCGCGTGGATTTCAAGAAAATCGGCGATTCTGATGAAAAAATAGGCGCGTTGGGTTTCTCCATGTCGGCCAAAAACAATCTCGGCAATATCTGGGACACAAATAATTCAAGCAGTCTCGGCTCGCAATGCTATATCGGCGGGAGTACTTTCCATACACCATGCGAACCTATTCCTGAGGAGGAGGAATTTGATTCATTGCCCGGTTCGTTACCGCGTAGCAATGAGGAAAATGACAGTAGTTTTGAAAAAAACAAGCAGCATGCTGGGAAAAAATTGAAAAAACGCAATTCACGTGAAAAGAAAACTTCAACAACAAAATCTGGTGCCGGCAAAAAACAAGCAATCGAACTCACCGATACTGAAACAACATTACTTTCCCGTCGCGATCAAATTCTCGAAGCCGCTAACGACTACGATGACGACCAGCCAAGACCGTTAAATGAGCTACCCGTTTTCAAATCCGATTGCTGTGCGTTTTGTGACAAATACAGATCCACTATGTACTGGACAGATGATGGATTCAGCACCGGGTGTGTGAAAATAAGCGGTTCGAAAAACCGGAATTCGAAAAAAGACCCACTTGGCAGGAATTTGAATAGGACCGTTTCCCGCCCATGCACGAGTTCGGTTAATTTTATTAAAGACGATCAGTTATGGTTGGTATTTCGCGATTATCAATGGGGCTTGTGTTATAAATTGAGGTTTGGAGCTGATGGGAAAATCGATCGGAAAAAACCAATTGAAGGTAATTGGCACGACTTCATTGAGCCTGATAAAGTCAGCACTTTGCTGGGTCAAAAACCGAATGTTTTAAGTCCGGAAAAATACGTCGATATAATTTGCGCAAACGAATTGAATGAACCACCTTTAACAGTTCCATTACCCCGTTGTTTGTACAAAATGCATCCATTATGCCCGGCTGAAAGGAAGTTTTGGACTTATACGCATGAAGTCGATAAGGAGAAAAATGCAATATTTCTGTCGGTGAACGGTTTGAAATCGGATGGAATACGAATAAAAATCCCATTGAATCAAACTGTTGACAATCCTACAATGAGTATTGAAGTGGATGTTGTTCAAAACGCGAAAAGGATCAAGCATATGAAAAAGAAAGAAGAAAGTTCCGAAAACACGGACCAAAATACGGTTTTTGTTCCAAGTGATGAAACGGAGAAAAGCGAAACCATTCCTGAACCCGAGGAAATTCCAGGCGACAATGATTTTCCATCGCCAACTCAGTTTTTCTCACCGTCGGATGATTTTGGACAAATTGTGGACGAACAAAATAGTGGCACGAAAAACTGCGCAAATTTAATCGATGAATCAGAAATGCTCGAGCACACGCATCTCTTCACCGAACAAAATCCTCCACGTGTTCAATCAGCGCCCACTTCAAATTTTCTGATGTTATTCACTTTTCGATAAAATTTGTTTCCAAACTTATTTGAAAATCATCTTTCAATTTTTGAAAAAACGCACATTTATATCGGGGCATGAGAAAGTTTGAACCCACACCATTACGCAGTTGCTGTAACGACGAAGCCGAGGATGAAGGTTTGTTTCCAATCGCAGAGGAGGGACGAATCACCGGTCACGGAATTGATATGAGTGGCGGTATTGACGAATTAGCGGTCACGAACTCCGCTGCTCTCAATTCTGGGCGCCGTCCGAGCTTTGGAAAAACCAAATTAACTTCTCGTGGGAAAAATCTGCTAAGCTATATCACTGGAAATGGAAAAAATGACGAAAATGGTCGGCCGAAAACTGCGACAGGTAATTTCTTCGCACACAACACTGAGATTGGCGGGAAAATTGTTGATAATGGGCGGAGTATTGTGAAAAAGAAAAAATCTATTTCATTTGATGAAACAGCGGAAAGAGCAGCAATTGACCAAGAAACACGCGATTCTAATCTTGACAAAAACGGCAACCCAATTCGCAAAACAGACCGGTCAAACACACCCTTTTCGAAACTCCCAAACAACAATAGCGAATACACTTTCACGGTTTACGACAAAAACAAAAACACGGAGAAAACGTTTGTTGCGACCCCGAATAGGAAAAGACCCGGGGGATGGACAGCGGCGGCCACTGGGTTTTGTGTTAAGAAAATGAGTCCGAAAAAGGAACAACCCGTTTCAGAAGATGAAACTGAACAAAGCGAAACCACGTCACCAGCATTGAAAAGCTGTCTGAAGAAAGAGGAAAAGCAAAAACACGAATCAGAAAGCCCGAACACAAAAGCCAAAAAATCATCTGGTTTTCGTTCATTTTTCCGGAAAAACGAACCGGAGTGGGTTGATTTAGGCCGCGTTTCACATGTTTGGATTGATTTTGACTACGTTTTTGGGTTGAAAAATATTTTTGCACCAAAACCTTACATTTACAATTACAGTGAGCTGCTTTTAAGTGGCCGCACTAAAGAGTAGTAACAAGTATTTTTTCAAGTGATAATTTTGAACATTTTGTTGATAAATTTTAGATTCTCCAGCTTTATTTGAATTTTGCATCTTAATCAAATTCTTTAGTCAGTCTTAATCTGTTAATAACTTGAAATTTAGGATAGAAACAAAATCTGGGTATCATTACTAGTTTACAATTTTAGGTTTTTAGGATTCTACCCCTTATAATTCCGCGAGAAATTAAATTACCCCCTTGTCTTTTTTCAAAAACACCATCAACCCCCTCGAAAACCCGATGATCTCAGATCAGAACAGCGCGTTCCAAGAGCGCTTCACAAAAGATTGATAAAAGATAGTCGACGAAAACGAATACTAGAGGACCTTGGCCTGCTATTCGTTGTGTTTCGCACTTTGGATTTTTTCAAAAACCGTAGCACCAACACAGGTTTTTTGCAAAATTTCGGTTCGTGTATAAACCATTTCAAAATCGGGGACACATCAGGGTGGGAATTCTCTATCATATCAAAAGAGTAATCTATATTGCAATACAATCCTTCAATTTAAAATCCCAATCCTTTAACATTTTAATTTTGCAGCATATTGTTTTCCCTTTGAAAGCGCATAAAGGCGAGTTATTTGATTGATTTAATCCCCCCAAAACCCCCAACAATCCAAAAGATGGAGGACGTCCAGACTCTCGTGTATCTGGTCATCGCGGCAGCGGTATTAGTACCAGCTGGCCTCGTCGCGATGAAAGCGGACCAAACGCGATTCGTAGTATTCGCTTCTTTCCTGGCTTTAACATGCGGATTATTAATCGCACACATCGCGCATTCCGCGCGCGCAAGTTCTGGTTTCCGGATGGCTGACAGAGTTGTGAATGCTGTGACTGAAAACGGCGATGGAGTTGCCGTTGATTTAACGAGTCAAATGAGCTTAATGGTTTTATTCGGAGTTTTGTTAGCCGGCGCTTCTACTTTCGGCTGTTCGGGAGCGGCATTGAAATCCAGGCCATTGGTTGCGTTCTACACACTAGCATCAGCCGCGTTTTCGGTTTTTTTCATGTTCTCAGGTCTTGTTTTTGTGAATATGATCGAAGAGCTCGAGCCGCAAATCCATGCGAAAACCCACGACTTATGTTCGTCGGAGACTTATCCATTGCTCTTCAAACACGCGCATTGTGCGAAGTCATCTATCGATAAATCAACTGGAATTACAGCAGGTGTGGACACTTCAGTTTCAACGGCTTGTGGCCCGGCTTGTTCCAAGAAACTGTCATTGTTGCACGAAATGGGAGGGTGTGAAACACTTTCTTATTTGTGTTCGGCCCAGAGTTTTGAAAATATTGGGTATGGGAATTGCGCATTAAGCAATGGGAAGTACCCGACGAATTCGTTCGCAAAAGCTGGTTCTGAAACATTGCACAAGTGCAGGCAAACATGTGAGGCGGATTTGAAATGCGTTGGGATTGAATTTGTTCCAAAAGTCGGCGGCACGGATTTAACCGATCTTGGCGAGCTAGGTCAGTGCGCTGTCTTAGGTAGTTCTGTCAAACCACTCGCCGCATTCGGCACCGATTGGGCGAAGGTCGCCCACCGTGCTGGGGGTTCATATGCTCAAGTCTCAGCCCACGGGTCAGGTGGATTGCAGAAAACAGACGCTAGATATGCGCCAGCGACCGTTTGTTTTGCGAAAGCGAGTTCTCGCGCGGTCCAGAGGTTCATTGCTTATGTAACGAGCGTTGGGGTTGCGATTTGCACTTTAGGCGTGGTTTTGTTTGTTTCGGCGATTTTGAATTGCATTTTGTTGTTGTCAATTAGCAAACGCAGGCGTCGTGATAAGTTAGAGGAGTTCGAAACCATGCTACCGAAAGCGGATGCGGAACGACCGCTGGTTGATGGCGAGGATATCAGTCTGGAAACTGAAATGGAGGAGAACTTGATGGGCGATAGGTACGCAGTCAATTATTAAGCTGTTTAGACAAATGTGATTTTGGTCCAAAATTGTCATTCTTTTTAGGTCGATGTTACGCAGTACAGCTGATTGTATGGATGTGTAAAAATAGTAACGGATTTTTTTGAGTTAACGTAGCAACAAAAAAATAAAAGAAAAAGTAATAACAGAACTTTGAGTAACCCTTTTTTGTGAAACAAATTTTGTCGATTAATGAATACCTACTGGTTTCGCAATTATTATCCCCCCTCTTAGGTGCAACAAAAGAAAGATGGCTACTATTCTGTTTAATATGGTAAGGGTTTGTTGTGATTTCTTCCCCCTTTTTTCCATCAGTTTTTTTTCACAGTTTTTCTTCCCTTTTTTTTTCTGCGACGATTTTTTTGAGAGAGATGTTCCATAAAGCAACAAAAACTACCCCCCCCGATTAATGTATGTCACAACGATTTGTTAATTTCTATAGGGCCCGAAACAAACGATTTGCTAGTACTATTGTATTTATCCTTGTGTAAAATTTTGTAACTCTTGTTGTAAAAACTCATAATAATTTGGAAATTGTCTTAATTTAGCCTGGATTTCTAGCCAGCATTTTGAGCAAAAGAAAAAATCAAAACGCAACTAAGTAACTAAAGCCTCTCTTAAACTACCAACTTAAAACTCTTTTTTTTTGTAGCAAACCCCTGCAATTCAAAAAAGAAAAAGAAAAATGTCAGACTTTTCCTCCAAGCTGATCAAAGATAACGTGGGCAGTCGCCGTCGCCATGTCCCCCGTTTCGCGAAAGGGAACGAGAAAAACGACAGTCAGTACCGCGATCTGCTCATGAAATTGTCGAAAGATGACTTCATCGAAAAATTGTGCACGGAAAAAGCGTCGAAATTAAAGAAAATCGCGGATTTTTTCAAAAGATACGGTGACCCGACAGTTTTTCACAACGCAGACCCGAACGCCCGTCCGAAATACAAGGCTATGTCCCGTGATTGGTGGGGCGAGGTTCCAACTGACATCAACCGCCAAGGTGTCCATGATTACGAGTACGGGATTAAGCAATTTTCGAGCGCCGAGGCTGAAGACAAGTTTTTCAAGTTTGTTTTCGACTTGTTGAACATGGGCATCCCGACCTGTATCGGTGAAGTGGTTCCGCAGTTTTTTAAACTCTTCATTAATTTCGAAGCCATGTGGGCTGATTTATCCGCAACTCTTGGTGGTGGCGCTGGAGCCGGTACGATTGGAACTGGGGACGATTTAACACGATTTTTGTTTATAATCGTCGGACTCAAAATGAAAAACGTTCAAAAAAAAACCCTTAAAATGGTCCAACAAATATCAAAAATGAATCTGATTAAACAAATCGTGTTAGTTGCCGGAATTCACGCCGGAACTCTTCACGAAACGCGACGGTCTCATCGCTAAACACATCCAGAAATGCCTGTTCCGCTGCTTCGACATCCCGCTTGACAAAAATGGAAATCCGTGCGAACTTGTTTTTGCGACTGGGTCAATTCATAACGACGGTGGTGTTAAGAAAATCTCGGCACGTTTGAGCTTCCCGAATCTTCTTGTGTCGATTCGCGACATTTTTAAGTTCCGGAACTTCATCGTGAACGATTTAGAGAAAAAGAAAGAAAAACCTGGCTCCGCTGAAAGGCAGTTTCATTCTCAGATGAGAAATTTTTCAAACTGGAACCGCTTCGACCGCATGATTCCCGGAAACTTACGCGTCGGCTCGGTCGTCCCCATGTACGGCTGCGAGTGCGTTAAGAACAACACCGACTGGACGGGATCTATTTTGACTATGAATCACGGGCACGCGTTTAAGATGCTGAAAACCGAAAATGGTTTGGAAATGTCTAAAGTGAAAATCCACAAGGACGAGTACGAGCCGGACAAAGGTACGGGGATTAGACAGTGCTTCGCTTATACCAGTATCCACTATAAATCGGATATGGATAATGATGAGCCGCGCCCGTTCTTGCGCGAAGATGGCCCAGAATTGGAACCGCCGGTCGAAGAACAGCGTGAAGAGATGGAGAGGGAGAGGAAGAGGAACAGGACACATACTGGTTCTAGGTAAATTGTTGTTGTTTGTGTATGGGTTTGGGGGGAATGTTTTATTGTATAAGACAAATTGAGATATGGTTTTGGGGTTTTACACGAAACAAATTTTGGAGTTACTATACGCTTTGTATAAAAAAAAGTTTGGTGCAGCTTGCGCATTCAAACAAATTTTGTTAGGCTCATTTGATATCGGTTTTTGAGAAACGTACAGGATTTTCAAATTTGAAAATCGGTATTGTGTCAATAAACAGGATTGCAGTTTTTTACCACAGTTTTACCCAATTTCTTAAATGAAAAAATGAACAGTACAGGTTTCATTTTTTCAAAACCAACTTAAAGACGAAGGAGACGAATTATCATACGGTGGCAAGAGAAGAAAGAGAGCCGCAGAAAAAGAAAAGTTGATGCAACATACAAAAATGCAAAAACACCACGCATTATGGAAAAACGAAACGCCATTTTCGATCTGAAATTCTTGGCTAGTTTTTCGGCGACCACATAAGAAAAAACAAAACAACACATACTACATACTATACATTTCCATGCCAATTATCGGGTTTTCGATTTTTTTGGCAAATTTTCCACAGCGACTTTTTGTACCATAATACTACCTATAACACATACGGTTTTACTTGAACCAACATAACACACAAGATATGCACCGGGGAAGCATATGAAATGACCTATACTAAAAATGAAAGCATATGTTTTGAAGATTTTCTTTTTCGGGGCGGCTTTAAATTATGATATTTTTGGGGAAAAACGTTTTTTTCGTCGTAAAATTCATTTGGGAAAATCGGGTTTCATTTTTGGGAGAAATGTTGTTCTTTTAAAACGGGAAATGGCATTGGTTCTCCTTCTTTCCTCATTTTTCCTTCGACCGAAAATTTTATGAAATTATGGCAGTTTTTGATTGTTTTTGAAATCTAAACGCATCCAGTTTTCAATTTAATATTATAGCGATTGATTTTGCGATTCTTTGTGAGACGAGTACATATTTGTTATTTGTCAACCAAGAAAACGACAAAAAATGGCGCCCGCAAAAGACTCTGATAAAAACATCTGGGAGGCAATTGCTGAAGACAACATCAAACTTGTCATGTCCCAAATCGAGGCAAAACAGTTTGAAGCCACATCTCAGGATGAAAATGGTTACACACCAATCATGGCGGCTGTAAGTTATGGGCGGACTGAAATGTTGGAATATTTATTAACATCGTTACCAGATGACGAAAGCCGGAAAAAAGCGGTTTTAATGCGGGATGTTGAAGAAGACACAGCTTACCATCATTTTGCGATGTCGGCGGGTGATTTGGATTCTGATAAAATTCGGGAGCAAATACTAGCGGTTTTGAAACGGTTTTTCCCAGAAGATATAGTGGAAATGAGAAATGCTGAAGACCAATCGCCTTTTGATATTTCGCTTGAATTTGATGAAGACGGCAGAGCTTGGTTTTTCAAAGCGCATAATATGCTGATGCCAAAAATCGAATACGTTGAAGGTGAGACGGATAAACATGGGAACCTGGTGCACGAGACGATTCCTGAAGGCGATGAAGAAGAGGAATAAGTTTTAGATTTTCCGAAACAAAATTAAGAAACGATTGACAATTTTGTCATTATTTTTGTAATAACGATGTAACATATTTTTGTGACAAAGCGGCGATTTTATATAAAAAATAAATGGCAATACTATGCAAGAAATACATTTTAGTAATTGGAGGTTTGATGAAATTATTTAAGGGGTGGGTTACGCAATTTTTCAACTCAGGGTGGGCATCCAACAGATTTTTTTGCTGTTCAGAATCCATTGCTATCACAATCACATCATCACATTTTACCAATAATTTGTTTTTTAGAGCGGCACATTTTGTTTAGCGATTTTTAGAAGTTAGAAAAAAGATGACGCCCGTAACCCACACCCCTTTCAGGCGGATACGCTGCTCCCTCGCAGTAACCGCGTTATCCGCATTCGTAACTTTCGCGAATGCCCAAACCCAACCCGCCCCAGCCCATCCTTTTTATCCAAACGGCGCGCCCCAATTAGACGCCCATCCTCAGGAATTCCAACCGGAAGAAAAAAAGCGTGAAAAATCTCTAAAATACGATTTCTTAAGCGACAGCGCCGTCCAAATGTTCAATGACTTAGTTCAATCTTTTCGATGCGCACATCAAATGGGATTTTTTTGGCCAAAAATTGCGTTTTTGGTTCAAAAAACGTCTTTTTTTGCGTTTTTTTGACATTTTTTTTTTGTCCAAAATGTACGCATCGAAAAGTTTGAACTTAGTGGGTACTTGGCATAAATACAGAACGGAAGAGGCGAGAGGAGCTTTGACAGAGGCTTGTTCAATCTTTTCGATGCGTACATATTTTGGACCAAAAACGACAAAAAAACGCAAAAAATGACGTTTTTTGGACCAAAAACGCATTTTTTGGACCAAATATTGACATTTTATGTACGCATCGAAAAGATTGAAGCTTGTCAGGCGTTTTTCACCCAGATTGAGTTTGGGTTGTTGAGATTCGCATCCGCTTGGATGGACCCATACAGGTTAAGTTTTTTAAAAACGTGCCACGACCATTTGAAACACCAGCATGGATTGGACAAAACGTCATTCGTCGGCGGAATCCACTACCCGACTAAAATAACGACGTCACACACATCTCCACCGGTTTCGTCGGGTACTCAAGATCTGTGTTGGGTGGACGGTTTCGACTCGCCTGAAGTTATCGCTGGTTGCTGTTACCAGGGGCCTGAGGCCAATTCGTGTTTCGATGGGCACAAATTCACGTACGAAACTTGCTGCAGAGGCCACATAAAAAAAGATTTACCCCATTTTTTCGTCGGGCCAGCGCACGACATGAACGTTGCAAACGCAGTGGCGCACTGGGGAACGTTTGATATGGCGCAATCCTACGCTATGCAGTCGTGGTTGAATAAAGACAATTACGTGATCGATGTCGGCGCTAATATCGGTGGGTTCACAGTTCCTTTAGCTGAAAGAGTTGGGCCGAAAGGGAAAGTGTTCGCGTTCGAACCTTTTAGGATTTTGAACCAGCATTTGAACGCAAACGTTGCATTGAACGGGTTGAAAAACGTATATCTTTTCCAGCACGGGTGTGGAATTGAGGAAAAAGTGGTCGAAGTCTATCACCCGGATGTTGAATCAGGGCTAACAGTGCCGTCAGCCATGAAGTTAGAGGCGCAATACGATGAAGCCGAAGCAATTGGGCAGAATTTAAAATACGAGGAAAGAAAAGAATCGATTAGGGTCAGGAAACTCGATAACGTTTTAGACGAACTGCGTGAACTAAAAATCCTCGACCGAAAAATCGATTTCATAAAAGTGGACGTCGAATTCATGGAGCTCGACGTTGTTTTAGGTGCTAGGAAATTGTTCACAGTTGATCGGCCGAAAATGTGGGTAGAAAACGAGCCTTATTTCGACCGCCCGGTTAGGAATACAACGTTTGTCGACACAATGAGCAAGAAATACGGGTATGTTTGTAAAGAAGCGGCGGAATTAGAGCTATTGTGTTTACCTTATGAGGAACAACATTCGCAACCAGCTGGATTTCAGAAAATTATGGGAAAAGTGTCGAAAGTTTTAAGTCCCTGGGAGAGGCACCATTCGTTTGGACTTGGGGATGATTTCGCTAGCCGACTGCAAGGTCCGTTACCGTGATTGGATTTTTTTATACCGCGGCGGGTTTTTGGTCCATGTAACGCCCTGCTATTTTTGAAATTTTGAACACTATATGAAGAAACACATTTGAAGGAAAATGAAGATGATTTTGTTGTGAAATTTTATTATAGGCTGAAATTCTGATTTTCTGAAAGTATGTAGTAGTACCTGATTTTGCAAGCAATTAGTGTAAAAAACATCATGGATTTTTGTTGAGCCGATTTAGATTGGATATAGTATTGGCGGTCTTTCTTTTTCTTTTTTAACTGGTCGCAATTCAATTCGATTTTCATTCATTTTCCATCGCATCAAAATGTGCATTTTCATAGCAGTAATTTCTTTGTCTATGTTTTTCAAAAATCGATTCTTTAGTTCTTTTTTGCATGCGTGCGTTTGTGAAAAAACAAAAAACAAAATAAAAAATGATGGAAGCGTTCGATTATGCCCTTCGCGTTTGCGAGTCGATTGCATTCTCCTTGCACTCGACTCTGCGAATCACAGAACCGTGCCATAATATATTGGGAAAATCGTTAGTTCGCGATTCGATACCGTATCCGAATATATTCTTTCCAATCGTTGGAGTTTTAGGTTTGATAGTTGCGTATGTCAACATACAATACGGTGATAATGACACAATAGTAGTCGCAGCGCAATGCTATGTTGTTGCATATCACACTGGCGCAGTTTTCACGCATATACGGATTGGCGACCATCCGGCGTCGAGGATAGCGGCAAGTTTGTTTGTGTTAATTGGAATGGTTTTGTTGGTATTGAGACTGGGAATATTGATTGGTTTGGTTGTGACGGCTGTATTTATTGGAGTTGGTGTGGGACTGGGACACCTGATAGTAATAAAACCGCCGACGGGTGACGAACCGCTTCTGGATGATGACAATGAAGCTCAATAAAGGATCATCATAATAATACTGATTGAAATTTGCAGATGTTAGTATGTTTAGAATTTCGGAAAAATACGATTTTATTTGATACAAGTTTGCACCCCAATGAGTTTTTTTTCTTTCTGGAATCGTCGTATTTTTCTCTAATGGTGGGACCGAATTTTCCTTCTTCATTTTATTTTCTGGGAAACAATAATTAAGGGGTCCATCATTAAGGGGTTGTTACGGGGATGGTTTTCAAATGGTCTTCATTTCAAATTAGTGTCTAATTGGGAGTACTACTATCATTCTATGTTTCTCCGAATTGTTGTGTTGCTTTTGATTTCTTTTGCAAGCAAAATTCGTTCTTTCTGTTGTGTATGAAGTAAGGATCAAAACAAAAAAATACAGGCTCGTTTTCCAACACGAATAGTATTAGAAACGTGCAAACAAATCGTGTTTTTTTGATAGTGGGGGTTTTTGTCTCTTCAAAGTGTCCATATCTCATTTTTGTTTAATTTGTTGAATTTAAACTTCTTTTTGTATTGCATTTGCAACTTATATTGCATGTGATTTTAAATATCAGTTTGACATTTTTTGAGTATTATCATCAACAAGAAATGTCGTCCGATCATTTATCCATACCGAATTGTTCCCCATTCTTCAAACTTTCTGGCAAATTTACCTAGTAGAATCTTTGGTCAAAAAAAATAAAAATAAAAAAAAACGCAGATTTTTGGCCAAAAACGAACCAAAAATAAAATTTTTCTTTCTGACCTGGCGACCAGAAAGTTTGAGCATTCGGGGTTTCCCCGCCTTCAAGTGAAGTTCCGTTGCCATCTTGTTTTAGAAATCATTATAAGCGACAAGGTGACGGGCCGCGGACATCAAGCTTGAGCAGTGAGGCGCTGAACACCTAATACCTCAATGAGAAAGAGGAAAGGCTTGGTGAACAAAATTTATACATGGAAAACCAGCGCTTTCAGCTCCAAGACTCGCAGAATGATGAAAACAATAACACTACGAATAGTAATGCGAATCACAATAGAACTGCGAGTTATGAATACAAACAAACCCACGGCATTCCCCAGCACCATGTTTTCGTAGGGGATACGTATTGTGAGATCAGGAGTAAATCAAATTCTAATGAAGAAAACTTGCATGACCAATTGGCGGATTTGGAGATTACAAAGCGAGGATTTTACTACATCGGATCATCACAGTATTCTTGTAATAAAGCGAAGCAAGAATTTGAAAAAAATGGTCAAGAATATTGCACCATTTCAAATTACGAAGACGGGAATCTGGGGGAATCCTCTGTAGTTCAACAGTCTAATGCGCAGTATTTTGCGAATTCAAAGTGTGGCGAGCATGAGAGAACTACTACTGGTACTAATAGAAAAGGAGAAGAATCAGATCCGCATTATCAACAGCAAGAGAAGCCAAAGATTCCACCCATCGACGCCTACCTTCCATCTATCCGCGAAGATTTGCATTTTGCATCAAATAATGCCCCAACAACAGGATTGAATCCCGGAACGAGTCTCGAAGAAAATAATAATAAAAACAGCGTAGCGTTCGATTTAGAAAATGGAGAGGAAGAGAAAGAAGGTTTACTCGTCGATGAGTTGCTGGGCGGATCAACCAGTGATGAAAAAAAAGAGAGTGATAGTGATTCGATTGTGTGTATTGTCGAACATATGCAAAAAAGAATGGAGAAAAACATGTACCGCGTGGCTTTGGTATTCGGTATTCCATTATTTCTCACGATTCTTTATGTTCTGTGTTCCGCGAAAGAGCCTTTAGCTAGTGGAAACGTTAATAGTAACAAGATTTCTCCTCGTCCAACAACACCAAACGTTTTGATTGACGATTCAGCTGATGAAAATGGGGTTATTAGTACTACCATCTCAACGGACACAGCTTCATCACTTTCGTCCAATGATGCCGATAAGAAGAAAACCTGTTGTTGTCGGTCTTTGTCAACTGGTCAGTTATTTGGTTTGGGATTTAGTATTGCTTTTTTATTTACTTCGGGTCTGGCGACGCTAGTTTGGTATTTAATTGGTGGAGAATGCGGTTGTTGCTGTAGTAATTTTAATAACAATAATAATGATAATACTATTGAACATATTGGCGCTGTGCGGCCCGTTGATAGTGCTAGTGTTTCTAGCACCGCTACTGGCAACAATCTCAATACCCCAGTGAATAAACCTCCAGAACAAGCAAAACCTACTGGTAATGTTGCGATTCTGAATCTAACACGATTTTTTTTTTTAATAATCCGACTCAAAAATGCCATTTTTGAGTGGATCAGAAAAGTTTAAAAAACACAACAAATGGACCATGAAATAAACGAGGTCGGATTATAAAGTAATCGTGTTATATTAGAAAAGAGAATGAACAGGAGGGAGGAGGGTCAAAACAGGAAACGTCCGAGACTAGTACTATCACAGCAGAAGATGATGGTACCAATAGTGACGGTGGTGTTGCAGCATTGCCCGAAAATGAAGATTCAAATGAGCCATTTGTGGCAGATGTTTTGCCATTTATGCTGGCGTTGGAGTTTTTTAGGCAAAATGTCTATGCTCGAGTTTCGCTTGGCTATGGTACTTTAACGGCGGGCAAAAACAGGGAAGTAGATGCATCGAACCGGCGTAATAATATTCACCCACCGGTGTATTCTATACCGGCATTTTCCAGCTTGGACGACGCGATTGAGCGAGCACAGGAGCGGGCATATTATGCATTCGCCGAGGTTTGGTTTTCTTTCAAGTTGCGCGAACGCATTTGCCAAAATGGGGGAGGAGGCGATCTTACCGGTGAAATCACTGATGATTGCATGCGTCCAGCTGGTCAAGCTTTGCGTGAGTTAATCGCGAATATGGCGTTTGAAAAAAATATGGCGTTTAGTATCGATTCTGTTCGAGCACTAGAAAAAGAGCTGGGGAGAGCCCAAAGCTCAGCAAACCTCGTAGCGGTTCCTGTCTCAAAGCTCTTGGCGCTTCCTGTTGATCGGCCTGTCTCACACAATGAACTGCTCAAATTGTTGGATGCGTTGGATCTCTCTCCCGAATCATGGCTTATCGTTTTGTTCGTTATATGGGGACCCTCTGTAAAATATCCAGGAAACCCATTCATGCGCCTTGAGAACAGTAGAGTGCGTTTAACCGCTGGAGAGTTGTTCGGGAGAGGGTATTTAACCCAGCAAGATCCAAGGATCAAGATCCGAGATGAAGACTTATCGATTCTTACGCAAAGGCTTTATAGAATTGTGAAGGAAATATACCCATCCACAGAATCTGAACCTGAGTTAATCGATATTATCTCGAACATTTCAGGCCTCTCAACACAAACGATCCGGTATTAATCGAAAAAAGACATTTCCTGCGGGCCTAAGCTTAGCGAAAGAGATCATATTATTAGCAGTGTATCAAATATTGTCCGAATATCGGGTTAAGACGGACTCTAACCGCCTTAGCTGCGCATATTTAGTATTGTCTTGTGTATAGCGTCCATTAAATTTTTCCAACATTGCAAAATTAT
>Ga0099798_10123_pt1 | contig 23762 bp, 24 predicted proteins | sample Uncmet_Sort29A_1_FD_89870 | JGI IMG/M metagenome (GOLD analysis project Ga0099798, IMG submission 89870) | Marine eukaryotic communities from CALCOFI LINE 67, Pacific Ocean - CN13ID_Sort29A_1 | ecosystem: Environmental > Aquatic > Marine > Oceanic | place: Pacific Ocean: Monterey Bay | collected...
ATATTTCGCATTCCACTTGATCCAGCAAAACCTTTAAATCATATTGATGAGAAAACCATTCAAATATATAATAAATTTAATCTAGGAGTATCAAGTAGCCATGTACTAGCTAGTTTAGAAATGGAAATTAGTAAAAAAATCCAAAATTTCCAAAACATCCACATTACATATTATGATAGCGGGTGCCCACACTTTTGTTATAAAGATAATAAATCAAGTGCAATTGAATGGCGAGATAATTGGCAATGTGAAGTACATTATGAGGGGGGAATCCTCCATGAGGGGGGAATCCTCCATGAGGGAGGAATCCTCCATGAGGATAAAATATACCATCATGGTCATGGAGTATTTTATCACAATAATAGCAAAATCATTATAGAAAATATTGATAGAGATCACGTAAGTGAAAATATTCTATATATTAATGGTGATTGGCAAACTATAATCGATATAACAGCACAAACAATTACATATGTAGATGATCCAGAGTTTGTAATTAATATAGCCAAAATTGTAGGAACTTTTGATGATTCAGATGATACTACTAATGATGATATGAATAATACAACTAATGATGATATGAATAATACCACTAATGATGATATGAATAATACAACTAATGATGATATGAATAATACCACTAATGATGATATGAATAATACCACTAATGATGATATGAATAATACCACTAATGATGATGTAGATGAGATTAATGATGATATGAATAATACCACTAATGATGATGTAGATGAGATTAATGATGATATGAATAATACTACTAATGATGATATTAATAACACCACCACTAATGCAACCACTAATGCAACCATTAATACTATAATTCAGACACCATGTAATAAAAAAGATAATAATTTAATATGTCTGAAAAAAAAAGACCGACGTAATGATTTATGGTGGGATACTTTTGATTTCGTATTAATAAGCGGGATTATTATAACAATAACAGCTCTAGTTATACGTGATTAACTTTTAGTTTTTGACGACAAAGGGGGCATTTAGATACTTTGTGTTGACGGAATTTACTGAAACAATCTTTACATACCATATGATTACATTGTAATTTGCAAAATTGTGTTTGGGTTTCACGACATATACAGCATGTATCACTTGTAGATATCAATGTATAGTGAATACAATTACAAGCCAACTTTAATCGTTGACAATTATCACAATGTGGTAAATTAGTAGACTCGCTAACAAACAAATGTAATACACTTGTGATAAAATCCATTAATAAATTTATACTATATTTAAAAAGTTATCAGTTTTTTTTCTTAATGAAGCAATTAAAGTATCTTTGGTGGTGGGATACATATGTTATAACAAGTTTTTTACCACAACCAGCTTTAAAACTTTTTCCAGTTTTTAATATCGATTTAGTAGAATCCTGTATATGTAAGTATAATAATAGAGATGAAAAAATGGAATCCATGTTAATGGCTTTAGATACACATATGAGTAAACATCTTGTTGCGTATTATCTTGTAATGAATATGACGATTCCACATGGATTACCATTAGAACAGCCCTATGTATGTATTTGTAATGAAGAGTATGTATTATATCGTGGTGATAGATGGCTAATACATACTATAAATAATAATACTTTTATTTATCAAGGTGATAAGAATGATCATGGTATTCAAATACACGAAAAATTGTACCCCTTGTTACAGGAAAAAAGTGATCCAGAGTACATTAAGAGTATTATGTGTATAAATAGTCGTCTATTAGATGATCATATGGATACAATACATGAACAAAAGCACCAATTAGATAAACATATTCCTTCCAACACAAGTACTATATTATGTAAACGAAGTAACAAATGTCCACCAATTGATCCTAAACAACTATCTGAATATATTCGTACAAATTTGGTAAAATGTAACGTCAGTCTATATTCAATTTCTATTAAACAATTAGCTAAACAATATTCACAGGTTTTAGATAGAAAGATTACGCTGAACGTTCTAACCACTGCATTACAAGCAAGTGGATTTTGTAAGAAACGAACTGTAAATTCCACAGTTCTTGATGGATGGGCAAATCCTAAATAATGAAAAATTAAATGCATCCTATTTTTAGGATTCTTCATATTATGCCAAATTATAATTTATAGTTGAAAATTTACCTATTATATAGTTAGTATGAAGAGAGAATTGTTAACTCTAGGTGGACTATTTTTTCTATTTGGTTTCATTATGTTATGTGTATACGATAAAACTATATACATTCCTCCAACTATAGAAACGAAAATGTTTCTATTAATTTTTGGTCTAGTTGCTATTGCTGATATTGTTCTAAACGATAATGTGATTACCCAATCAATTCCAGAAGTTTTTTTTGATCTCAAGGTTAGGTTTCCCCCTACATATAATGCCTTTAAAGTTGTATATCCACCAAGTGAAGAATTCACTCATGTTATTTATTGGGGGGGTGATGTTAAAGCAACTAGTGGCATTAGTTTAATTATTGAGGGCAAGACCCCAATTTATATTGAACAAGATTTGGATGGTATACCTATATGGTATCGTTTTGTTGGTAGCAACAAAATCTCACAAGTGCACTTTAATAGATTTTATTGAATTTTGAATAAATTATAATTGATTTTAATTATCAATTATTTTAATTAAAATAATTATGATTTGCCTTAGAGTTTGTATTATATCATAAGGTAATGGGAGTTTCTCATCTAAACAGATACATCAAAGACATGAAGATTGCAAAAACAGTTGATCTTGAACCCGGTATGAGCATTGTGATTGATGGTGCAAATTTATTGAGACGTTTTTATAATGCCTGTGAGCACCGTAGCGGTGGTCGTATTATTGGAATGCGACATAATGTTGAAAAATTTGTTCAAGTGTTTCGCGATTCCTATATTGATATTACTGTTATATTTGACGGATTAGTAGATGGTGAAAAATTTAACGAGTGGGTAACAAGACGAACAAGCGATTGTCGCGATATTTGTAAATTTATGGATATTATTGATGAAAATACACCAGTACAAAAGAATGAATTTGTTCCACCTGCTAATTCAATTAGTCATTTGTATCGTGCATTTAAAGATGCAAATGCATGTGTTATTATGGCAGATGCAGAGGAGGCCGATATTGAAATTGCACGCTATGCTTTGGATCACCAATGCGATGCTATAATGTCTGCTGACTCGGATTTCCTATGTATGCCACTTCCTGATAATTTAATTATATTAAATCCAGCAAGTCTTCATATTAATCAAAAGAAAATTACAGTTGAAGGATTCAAGTTAGAAAATATGCGACAAAACATTCCTATTTCAGTAGACGAAATGCACATATTTGCAGCGATATCTGGCAATGATCGTATTTCAAAAACATCTTTTGAAGGAATCCGCAAATCAATGCAGGAAAAAGCAGGTGGTACAGCTCTGTTTATGGGCTATCAAAGCGAAACCGAGTTCAGCCAACGTCAACGTGAACTATTAGAGGGTGAAAAACGTTGGTACAATGCCTGTCTAGGAGTTTCTAAGAAAAAACAAAATACATATCTTACTTTGATTAACGATCAGCATATTTGGATGAGTGGAGTATGGTTTCAAAATCGGGATGGTGTTGAACCAATTGCATTAGCGCGCCCTATTCGTGAACGCCTATATATGATTGAGGGAGCAAGTGATGTTAAAGAGGTATATTTTACACCTTATGAAGGGAAAAAAGAGCATCATGTGAATGTTCCACCGCTAAAAAAGAACAAACGTAATCTGAAAAAGCATCTTGATGTATTGAATATTAGTGAATGTAGAGGTTGTGAAGAGGCAGCTATTAAATTCCTAGAATTACATAATGTAATACCTGATAATCACATTATTGCTCTTAAAAAAATGGTGCGAATTTTCAAAACTTGTAGTTACCGTTATGTTGGTAGAAATATTCTAAAAAAGGTTAATAGAGAAACTCTACAATCACTTGCATGCTATTATCGCTGTGTAATGCCCATGTGGAGTTTATTTACATTATGTGGATATCCACAGCAAGCAATTGCGATTGATGGTAGTGCCTTTCATAGTGTTTTAATTTAAAAAATTGATTATTAATGTATTATTTTATTTCAAATAGTACGTCTAACTGGGATTCATGATAGCCAGTTCAATCAATTACTACATGCGGGTATCGCCCATAAAATGTATATTAGGTTTACTAGCAATGATATTCATGTGTGGGATAACTACTATCTGGATAATGCCTAAATATGCGTATTTAGGCTATATTGTAATTCAGGAACTTTCTACGTATATACTTATTAATTCTAGTCCTTCTAATCATGATTCGTTCTCACAATTCACCGTACTTTTGGGAATCCTAGGTGTATTTGGATTCGGAGTATATATGTGTGTATTAAATCGTGAGGATGGCATCCGTTTTCTAGGAGGAGCATTTAAAGGATATATTATTCGTTGTATATTTGAAGGAATTCTGGGATGGTTTGAATTCACTCCCGAGACAAATGGCTATACAGGTATTATCTACTTGTTCTCTACTAAAATCATATTAGATATTAATGATCTTGTTAATCTGGTATTAGAGCTCAAATGGACAAATATTAACTTTATGTGGTTGTTTCAGAGGGATGCATGTATGCAAGAATGGGTAGATAGCTCATATACTTTTCCACTAAACTTGAATACTATTATTTTTGGCTGGTGCCCACTCTTTATTGGACTATCATTGGGTCCTGAAAATCACCTACGTATTCCTTGTATATGTACGTGCGTTGTTTCAATGATCCTAATGCACTATGTATTGCGCCTAAGGATTAGTATTTTTGTTTTGAGTCTTCGCTATCAGGATGAAATTCATGCGCGTAAAACCCTTGCTCTTTTAACACATTATCGTTGGGCAAAGAAACTAGATCACCGTGCAAAAAAACTACGAAGGAAACGTCTCTTCAAAGTAGTGCTCAGGTTACCGATTCTCTTGAAGAGACTACAGTTAGAGACCGCAGAGACAGCTTATGCCCCTGGCGGATCTGGGTATGTTTTAGCAGAACATAACTTTAATAGATTATGTAATTAATTGAATTACATCATGAATTACATAATGAATGTATTTGGTAATAGTTTATGAGTTCTTGTATTTAATACTAATTCATTATCTTTATTATAAATTTTTAATGGACAATCAGGAAACTCGCACATTACTTGACGACACGCGCCACATGGAGTTTCACCATTCGGTGTAACTAAAACAATCTCTTCAAATGCACGATGTCCATCGCTAACCGCATTACAAATAGCCACTCTCTCTGCACATATTGTTAATCCATACGATGCATTTTCTACATTTGCACCCTTGTATATAAGGGAATTTGCTTTAACCGCAGCACCAACAGAAAATCCACTATACTTTTGATAGGCATTATTTCGTGCTTTTTGTGCTGTGGCTAACATTACGTACATATTTATATTAATATTATATATGGGCGTACGTTTATCAAAGCAAAACAAAGATTGCAAATTGTTTTCGTTAAAAGGGAAATGCTATCGTTGTAAAATTGTAGATGTATATGATGGCGATACTGTCACAGGAGTTATCTATCTACATATGAAATATCAGAAATTTAAAATTCGTATGTTAGGATATGATTCTCCTGAAATGAAACCTCCTCTTAATCAAGAAAACCGTTTAGAAGAAAAACGCCAGGCATTAATAGCTCGTAATGCACTAGCAAATAAAATCATGAATCGTATAGTAAAGTTAGAATGTGGACACTGGGATAAATATGGTAGATTATTAGGTGTAATATATACATCTGGGTTATGTGGAAAAATGAATGTAAATCAATGGATGCTTGATAATTCATACGGATACCCATATGATGGAGGGAAAAAGCAATCATTTAAATCATAAATTCATCTTTTCAAGTTCTAACAATAATTTGCCTATTATTCTTACCATTATTTTTCGTGATGGGTGAGCATAAAGTGTATCTATACGTTTTTCCATTTGAATGCAATCCCCGTACGTTTTAGATATTTCGTTTTGTTTAGGAGATTTCTTGATATTATCAACACGAGCTTTTAACTCGATTAAATCATGAAATATTTTAGAAGTTTCCTTCATATTACATATGATATGATATTACATCATGATATTATAAACTAATAGGTCCGTTTTCAGTATCGACACGTACGCGGTAGGCATATCCTTGATTATGACGAAATCCTACATCTCTATGAGGTACTTGCGAACCCAAGATGGTAATCTCTACCAAATAATAGTTTAATCCATTCTCAAGAAATTTGCGCTGAAACGTTTCATGCATGGATAAAAGGTAGCACATTTTAGGAATAGTGAATTTTCCACGCGGCTTTTTTGGTTTTGTCCTACAAAGTTCTTTTGTTTTAAACTCGCGAAATCTCCATATCCAATACAAAATATCCCTTGGATCACAATTATCACTCAATCGTTCATTTGTAATATTTATTACGATATATGCAGGCGATTCAAGTTGATCTATGATTGGCTGTATTTCATCTGCATTAGTGTATGTTTCGATTTCCCTGTGAATAAATGTAATTAATTCGTTACGAAATCGTGTAATATTTATCACTCGTGTTATCTTTTGCTTGTAAAAGTACATATTATTATACCACTCATTGTAGGTTTCGCGGTATTCGTGCTGACGTTGAACAAACTCGAGTTTCTCTTGAAAATATATAGATGAGATTTCATCTGCTTTATCTGGATCCAGGTAATCCTCATCTATATGGAGAAGATGACATTCAACTTGGATATGTATATCTTCCAGTTTATTTTGTGTAGATGTGTTTCTCTCAAAAACAGAATATACTTGTTGTTGTATATCATGCGGATCTATCATAGAATTGCTTGGGATTCCTGTTATATTACCATTATCATCAATACCCAAAAAAAGCTTGCCGTCAATACCACTATTACAAAATCCTGCAACTACTTTGGGAATAAAGCGTTCAAGGTTAGTACTTATGCTTTCATTAATTAGATCTTGTGATATACGTCCTCTTTGAAATTCAACTACATGATGATCTATAGTATCCTCGTCATGATTATCGAAATTCAAGGGAATTTGTTTATACTCCTCATATAGGGTCTCATCATGCCTCGGTGCCCCAAGATACATCCAATGGAAATATTATATATCATTATATGAATGTAATTTATTCATTTTTCTCATTATGATAATATTATTCTTATTATATGATGATATTATTATATCATCATAATGATTACATGGAGTGCATTGATGTTTCTATATCCAGCGTATCTAGTTAAACCATTATATTTAAAATCAAGTATATGTTTACAGGCGATTATGGGATCACTCGTTTCTAATAAATGGTGCTTGTTTTTGGATAGAATATTAATATTATGGCATTTATATCTAGTTGTAAAATCACCAAATGGTGTTAATTTTATATATGTTTTTATAGCATTGTTTATAAAGTTATTTACACGAAATTTCTATCCATGTGCAGGTACTTTTATATGGCATTTATTATTATTAAATGAAACACTCATATGGATAAGTTAAGATAAAAAGAATACGTAAATACTATTACTGTTTATCCATCATGGGTGAAATTAGGGCGTCTAGAAAGCATGTAAATTCCTGTATTCAATGCTGTTTTTGCCAAAAGACTTGCTACACAAAATGCTGCTTCACCGGAACGATATTTATGAGCAAGTAGAATTTGCGTCGCCTGAATCGCAGGGAATACATTATAGAGAGAAAAAATAACCCCGCCCAATAATTTTAGATTATTAATTTGTTCTTTAGCTGTTTTAAGGAATTTTTCATTATTAGGCGTTTCTTTAAAATTTAATAAAATACTTTCAAAGAATTTGTATCTCCTATAGATGAAATACCACGGTACGATAAAAGGAATAAAACCAACACCAAAGAAAGCAAACTTTGAAGATGTAGATTTAGCAGTTTCGCACATGCTACCAAATATATTTGTAATAGCAGTTAAAACGAAAACTGATAAAACATCATTAAATTCGGTAATATCATTAACATTCGCTAGATTTACCATCATTATTCCACTGGTTATAAAGTATTCAATCCACCTAAATGGATTGTTTTTTTGTTTTAATATTTTCTTGTATTTGTTTTCTAACAAAACATAACCAAAATGATGCATGGCAGTTAATGCAGAAAATACTGCACATGAACGGCGTAATGTCAACCATTTTCCAAATACATTCTTTTTTATGGGTTTTACAAAACTTGTAAATCCATCCTCGGGAGTATCTGGAGTTTGTTCTTGATATGCCCGTAATTCCCAGCCTCCAAATACGATATCCTTTTTGTTTACTGCGTATTCGCGTGTTAGTTTAGTTTTTCCCTTTACAAACGTACTTGTGGATGTATTCTCTACCTTGATAAATTTAATACCATCTATAAGTATTTCGTCACCAATATCAGCTTGTACAGCCTGTGCCTCTATTGTATTACTGGATGCATCATTAGATGCATTTGGTTGATCTAAATATTTGGTTTCTTTTATAATAGCCAAATTATCTACATTGAACTTTATAAATTCTCCTCCTTTATAATCATTGCCATCTCTTACTTCAACAAGATCACCCTCTTCAAGCTTTTTATTGTCTGTTAATTGTATAATTGCTAAACCTAGATGGATTATTCCACTTGCAATATTCAATAGTCGTAAAGTCTTGAAACTTGGTGTTGATGTTACCTTTATAGTAATATAAATACATATAAACGCTATAATCGACGGACCAAATAATAATGTGCTAACTGCAAGCATTATAATAGCAGAGAAAACATCATCGGTACACCTACCGATACACCATCGGTACACCTACCGATACACCATCGGTACACCTACCGATACACTCGTTTATCATAAACACGCTTTATCCACAAGATATATCTTGCTGTATCAGTGTCTGTAGTAGGTATCCAGCTACTATGAACTAGTGGTGGAGGGCGCATATTATCTTGAGGCAGTGGAGTAAATATTTCATCTACTGGAATTTTATGATGTTTTATAGTAAGACTTTTCAAATTCATCCACTTTGGGATGACTTGACGAGGTGAATTTGTCGAAAAATGAGTGAGATTGTCAAGTTTGCTATCAACAGTTAAAATAGAATTGTCCATATAAATTTCAGTAGCCAAACTGTTAATTGTAAAAGTATTATAACTCGATATTTCTATATAAGAAACATACATTGCATCAATAATAGCAGGCACTACATTAGTACTTTCATTAATAAAAAGTTCTTTAAGAGGATACGTTATATCAATATCGTCGTCACAATCAAAAATTTCGAGTTTACAAATATTAGGAAAATCAACAATTAATGTAGATATATCATATGATGCTTTTTCAATACATATATTTTTTACATAATATTTTGTTCGTTTAATGTCTTTTTCAAATTCAGGAGAAATAGGCAACTCAAGTGTATCTAAATTAAACCATTTAATAAGTATTTCCTGAGGAACATACGCCATTTGATTTTTTTTAACAAGTGGGTATCCTTTCATCAAAGTTTTACATGTAATACGAGTACGTTGAATATCTTTAACATTGAGATAATCCCATATTTTGTAAATGAAATTCATTTATATGATATAATGGGTTATTTTTATATGATATTATGTGAATAAATTAAATAAATTGAATAAATTGTAATATAATTGTAATATAATTGTAATATAATTGTAATTTAATGATTAACTTGAGCAGAAAATCTCGTCAATGGTTAGAAAATAATACAATTGTAATAAAGCAAACAAACCAATTAAGATTATATGCAAATGCAAAAAATAATAAACCTGCTATTTATAAATTTATTCAAAAGGTTGTAAAACATAAACACCAACATAAAACAATAACATATATTATTGATACATGCATTCGTAAGATTTGTAAACTATATAAACAACCGCGTGCTCTTGTCGATATACGAGCATGGGCATATAATAATGAAAAGTGGAAAATACCACGCTGGCATATGGATGGCGTATATTTTAAAAATCAAGATTATACGATAAAGAAATTCACCGCACCATTACTCGGCCCAGGTACATTAATTCTTACCAAAAAAGATTCAATAATTCGTAATAAAATAAAAGAAAATAGAAAAAAACGCATATCCAGTTTAGATATTACAGCCCGCCGTGAATTAGATAATATAGTTGATTATAATCATGTAATTCAATGTACAGTTGGACAAGGATATCTTCATATTATAGGTGATGATAAAAAAGCCCATATTCATAGCGAACCTAATATAATTGGACAACGCTTATTTATTGCTATTTTACCTGCATCAGAAGAAAATATTCATATGATAGAAAATAAATAAAATATTATTATATTTAATCACTTGCATCCAAGTTATTAACATATGTGAATATGCCATCGATAGCGTCTATCTGTGATATCAAATCAATCCGACGATTTGCGATGATCGGATCTTCTACAAGTAAATTTTCAATATCCCCGATCCCCTCAAGAATCCATACATACATATTATCTTGAATATTACACACCATTCTCATAATTATTTTAGGAATAACATTGGCAAGCGTACTTGTAGTAGTATCAAGATAGGCTTTTGTAATACTTTTGATATCTCCATTGCCTTCTAAAATTCTACGAAACTCTGCATTTTCACTCCACACATAAGATTCTTCACTTTCTAATAGAATATCTACCAAATTTATAACTTGGGTTTCATCCATAATACACCTTTGGACACACGTACATAATTTTTCTGCAAATGCTCTGAATCGCCATATTTTTGGCCTGCGTGATAATTGCTTTACTAAATGTGTCAAATGATCCTTTATTTGCTTAACCAAGGTATAGCTGATATCTCTATACATATCCAATGGTTTTTTCTTTGGATCGTGAATAATAGCTTCTAATATATCAATAGTTGGATGACCGCTTGGCATATGATTACCATTACAGTTTTTTACAACCTCATTTAAATATTGTGGAGTTAAATGAAAATTAATTTTTTCAAGATTCTTACGATAAGTACAAAATTCTTCACATATAATACGCCCGCAATTAATTTCTGGATGTCGATTATCCAAGGATTCTTTGAATTTATCACAAAACTCTCTTATCATATTATTCATTGTGATTGCTTTATTCTTTGGAGGTTCTCCTATTTCATTTAATTCATTTAATAATTTAGTACGTTGTATTCCTGCTATATTAATAACTTTAGGAAGTGATTCACGAATAGATTGTAATAATATGCTATAAAGTTGCTTACTTAGGTTTTTTACTCCTATACGATTTGTTAGTGATGGAGTTTTTGCCCATTCTATATTATCAAAATAAGTATCACCGTCACGAGTATTTACTGCATAGTATCCCCATTTTAGTTTTAAATTATCACTTATAGATGGATTTGTTGTATTTAATGCATCATGTGATCCTCCTTGAAGGTATGGGATTAAATCTCCCTGCATCAAATCAACCTTTGTAAGTACGCCAATACTACGGTTGAAATTTGAATCATATTTTTTTATAAAATCCAAACCATAATCTGCTTCTAAATCTTGACGTGCAGGAAAAACTCCTATAATTATATTGCTTTCAACACTTGTATATTTCTCAATAAGATTTTTGATTTGTTGTTTAATATCAGGTGGTTGTCCTAAATCAGTACATGCTACCATGGTCAAACCCGGTAAATCTATGAAATTCAAACTAGTTTCCGCCCCATACACCCGAATACAAATTTCTTTATGACCAATATTTTTGCTATCGCCAGCAATATTTATGGTTTCTCTTTCAATAATTTGTGATACTTCACTAGGGGTTTTTGTTGATGCAATAACTATCCAAGTACCTCCTTCATATTTACCAAACTCTATTTTGCGAGATCCACCTTCAATCAATTGAAGATTTAAAGGTACGCGTGTCACCATAGATTTTCCCATAGGTAGAATAGGCATTCCAATTAACATGTTAATAAGTGAACTCTTTCCTGAAGATTGAGTTCCTACTACAACACAAGTTGGGATCTTTATAGGATTATCCATATGCGTGGGAAATACACTTGATATAAGATGTGTTAAATTTAAAATCTTTTCATTTGCATGTTTGTTTGGAATGAATTTCTTCAAATATGTAAAAATTTCCATATTATAATAATATAATATAATTTTATGATATAATTTTATGATATAATTGTAATGCATGACAAGTGTAAGAATTTAGCACATGCTCGTTTATTACAAACTCCTGATAAAATATTTAAAATACAAACTGAGGATGATTATATTAATCCACTATTCTACTTTAAATATACTGGTGATGGTATATCATCAAAGCGTTTTTTATTATTACATGGTTGGCTTGATACTCCTAATACATATCTTTGTGGGAAAAACTTTTGCAAATTTTTACAAGAATTAGGCGACGTGTATATAATGGGATTTAGGGGAAATACATATACTTTAGAGTATGTTTCTAAAGTTCATAAAACATTTGATAGAAATGATCAAAAATATTGGGATTATAGTTGTATGGATATGTTATATGATGTTAATGCATGTGTAGATTTTATTTCTAATGAGTATCCTTTATATTTAGTTGGACATAGTTTAGGTGGTGCATTAATTCTTCAATTATTAGTGCATCATAGTAAAGAGTGTATTTCATCTATAAGATCTGCAATTGTATTGGCTCCTGCTGGTCTTCACGATAATATGAGTTGTATTCCATATGCATTTGGATTTATTGTGTATATGTGGATGTGCATATATGATAACATAAAAAAGAGGACTGGTAAAACATCAAATGTTCATCTATGCGGGTTAAATTTAATATCACAAATTACTAAATTGATGAATAAATCAAAGCATATTAACAAATATATTAATGATAATACAAGAGAAACATTTATATCTTTACTTGATGATAAAACAGTAAAGTTCTTGCTTGGAGGGACTACATCAATACAAATGAAAAGCGGGCTTGATATAATCCATAATAGTGATAAATTCATTTCACAATACAAGCAAATTAGCATACCGGTACTATTAGTAGCAGGTCGTTATGATAAAACAGTGAATCATAAGGATGTATATAATCAATATTTACAAATTAAAGAAAATTCTCCAAATTGTAAATATTATATTTGTGAAAAATCTGGACACACATGTGCAACTTTATGTAAAGATAAAGGATTATTAAAGTTAGTAAAGGAGATAACGTTATAAAAATATATTATAACAACCTTAGACGTAAATTTACAAGTCATCTAAATGACTTTTTTACGTGAGCGAAAATCTTTAATTTCTTATGCTAATTCAGAAAATACCTCTAATATACTATGTGACGGTGAATCATCATCAGATTATGAACCAAGTGATGATTCATTAACTGATATTAATACATGTATTATTGATAATTCATTAACTGATATTGATACAAGTAATACTAATCATCATGAAACAAAATATAATATTTATCATATTCAAAATGAAATGCATAAAGAAATTAAAAAACGAGACGATATGATAACACCAACCGCTATTTTAAAATTGAACGTATCAATGGAAGATCGTATTGAATTGTACGAACAAAGACAGGTACTTGAGACAATTCAAGAAAATACAAATTCTTATTTTGAACAAAAGAAAAAAATGCGTCGTCTTATTAATGAGTATAATAAATCAATAAATCATCATGAAGAAGAACGCCTACTTGAGGTAATTAAAGCAAGTCCTTGTGGGGCTACTATAGAAGATTTGAAAACATGTATATTAAAAAAACCTATGGATGAAAAAGACAAAGTTATTTTGTATAATAAATATAGATTCCTTCTAAAGATGAATCCAAGTGATTCAGAATTTCACAAACTATTGCAGTGGTTGCAAATTATTATCCGAATTCCATTTAAAGAAACAAAACAAATATCATGTGATAATCGCAGTCAATTTCTTAAAATGATACACGAACGCCTTGATAAAGAAATATATGGAATGGATGGACCCAAAGAGGAAATTCTTATGATGATTAATAATCAATTGTTGAATCCTAGTGAATTAGGCAGGCGTAATATTGGCTTGGATGGACAACCTGGAACTGGTAAGACAGCTTTTGTTAGGTGTTTAGCTAAAGCCCTTGAAATTCCTTTTCAACAAATCTCTTTAGGAGGTGTTCGCGACTCGTCATTTTTAGACGGGCACTCTTATACTTACGAGGGAGCTAAACCAGGTTTGATTGTAGATACCATCATAAAGATGGGTTGCAAGAGCGGGATAATATTTTTTGACGAACTAGATAAAATTTCAAATACAAAAGAAGGACATGAGGTAAGTAATTTACTACTACATATTATTGATAGAACTCAAAATAATGAATTTGTAGACAAGTACTTACCTGAATTTCATATTGATCTCAGTAATATCACTTTTATATTTTCTGTCAATGATCGCATGGATGTTGATTTTATTTTACGTAATCGTATACACTTTGTAAATGTGCCTGGATACACTCTAGCAGACAAGTTTTCAATTGTAAAACATTATATTATGCCAAGATATGAAAGAATTGCATGTATTAAAATGCCTATGAAAGATTGTTTGATTAGTTATTTTCTGAGTCGTTGTGAAGAAAAATATCCAGAGCCAGGAGTTCGTAAATTAGAAGATGCAATGCAACGTTTAATTGACAAGTTTAGTCTTTCTATTACTATGGGAGATATTACTGGTAAATTTATTACAAAACAAATGATAACATCATGGGTATAATGATTCCGTTAAATATCTAGTTAGGAATTTATATAAAAAATTGATAAATTTTTTAACTAGATTTTTTAAATATAAAGGGAAACACCACCATCTACAATGGCCTTGCACCGTACGCCCGACAACTTTTACGAGACTTTTGATCCGCTCCCCGAGTATAACGAGGATGGCGTCCCGTACAACATTCGCAAGCGCTATGTCGAGTGCACCGGCGAACACCTGGAATACGCGCAAACTGCTCTCGACCAACTGTTGGAACTTGGGCACAACGTTGACTTGCTCTTGATGATTGCAGTGGATGTTGGACATGATTGGGCCATACAGAAACTCATGGAGCGAGGAGCGGATGTGTACGTTCGTCCGAAGAATATGGACAGAACAATCCTCGGGCATGCCGTGCACAAGGATGATGGCTCCGAACTACGCGTTCAAATCCGCCTGCAGATCGAGGAGATCGCTGCAAGCACGTTAGACCGTAAATGAGATTGTTGCCAAGTCTGATCCGAGTACACGATGCCATTATTGCTGCTGCCATGACGAACCAAGAACACTATTCCCGACTATACACAGGAGAACGTTCTAGTAAAGCCGACTAGAAGAAAACCTAATGTAAAAATTTAAGCTTTTTATTTTAATCATGTGAATAAATAACTTGTTTCATTTAACTGTGAGAGCCGACAAAAGCCCTTTGATTCACATGATTACATTAATCATTATTATATTCACATTATTACATTCACATGATTACATTAATCATTATTATATTCACATTATTACATTCACATGATTACCATATTATGTATGCGTTCCACATGTATGATTTTATCCCTAGTAACACAATGATATTACCTGTAGGTATCGATTTAGGTACAACAAACTGCTGTGTCGGTGTATGGAGGAACGATGAACCACGGATCATTGAAGACAGACAGGGAAAAAGAACAATTCCATCATGGGTTGCTATGACTGAAAACCAAATACTAGTCGGAGAAACAGCCAAGGCTCAGGTAAAGAGTAATCCTAACAGAACATTTTATGACATAAAAAGAATTATTGGATTATCATACGAAGATGCAAAACATGATATTGATGATTTAACATTTCCAGTTAGTGTTGATAACGGACACTTAAAAGTGGAATTAGGAAGCACTGAAGAAGTAAGTGCACAGCTTTTACAACGTATAAAGGAAAATATACAACAAAAATATCCAAATGGCGATATAAAAGCAGTAATCACTGTTCCTGCTTATTTTAGTAGTAGACAGCGTCAAGCAACACGTTTAGCTGCTAAAATAGCTGACTTGGATGTTTTAAGAATTATTAATGAACCAACAGCAGCAAGTCTGGCATATAATCTGCATCATGATAACGACGGCAAGGTATTAATTTTTGACTGTGGTGGCGGAACTCATGATGTTTCACTTATTAATATAAAAAATGGCTATATTAAAGTACTAAGCACTGCTGGAGATACTCATCTTGGTGGTAAAGATTTTGACAATCGCATTATTAATTACTGTTGCAAAGAGATCAAAACTAAATTTAATATTGATATTCGTAATAATCATATGTTTTTCCATATGCTTAAGGACAAGGTAGAAATGGCAAAATGTTACCTAAGTGATTCACTATCTGAAACAATTGAGTGTTTTTATGGATCAGGAACGCATAGCATTACAATAACACGACAAAAGTTTCAAAATCTGTGTCAGGATTTATTTGAACAAAGCATGGATTGTGTAACAAATGCACTTGAACAAGGAAAGACTAGTCGCAACGAAATAAATCAGATAGTACTAGTCGGCGGATCAACACGAATAACTAAAATTCGTGAATTATTACAAGAATATTTCCCAGATAAAACAATATGCATGAGTGTAAATCCTGATGAATGTGTTGCGTATGGAGCAACTGTTCTATCCGCTCAATTATGTGAAATAAAGAGCGACAAGTTGCGTCGATTCACCCTTCATGATGTGACACCTCTTGGGTTATCAATAGCATGTAAAGACAATGTTGCATCTCGTATTATAAAAATGAACAAATCAATTCCTCTTACAAAAACACGTACTTATGCAACAACTAATGATAATCAGGAGAGTGTTAAAATTACTGTTTTAGAAGGACAAAGTGCGCTTGTTAGTGAAAATAAAGTATTGGGTGAATTTGATATGAATAATCTCCCACCTGCACGTGCTGGAGAGATAAAGATTAAAGTATCATTTACTATTAATGAGGATGGTATTTTAAAGGTAACTGCTGAAATTATTGCAAGCGGAGAATCAAAAACAATTCATTTACAAAATTTAGGTGAATACATGGAGAAGGATATCGATAGTATGATTGAAAATGCTCGTGTATTTAAAAAACGTGATATTTTATTTCGCCAAACTAATCTTGAACGCAATAAATTAGAAGATTACTTGTTACAATGTGAAGATGATAAACGCCAACTTGGAGAAGATTTTTTACTAACAAATCCCAATGCTAATATTCAAGATATTATTCAATTTAAAGAACAATTACAAGCTCAACAAGATATTTTTATACAAGAACCTGCAATGTTTAATAATAGCGAATTAGAAAATTCGGCAACATCATCAATTGATAATCTATATGATGTGAATGATAATGTGGATGTGAATAATAATCCATATGATGTGGATGTGAATAATAATCCATATGATGTGAATAATAATCCATATGATGTGAATGTGAATAATAATCCATATGATGTGGATGTGAATAATAATCCATATGATGTGGTTGTGAATGAGGATGTGAATGATGATGTGAATGATGATGTGGATGATGATTATCATAATGATGATGATGATGATGATTCATATGATCATCCATATGATATGAATTATGATCATATATTTACCCAAAAAACTAATAACTTTCAAAATGAAATGCGCGCAGCTGAAACAAATAATATAGACAGTGACACATCTGATGATGAAAGTGAAAAAGCAATAAACAATACATTAGACTTTAATACAATGTGTATTAATCTAGAAAACAACACATTAACAACAAATGAAAAGGCATACTTAAAACAAATGATTATCATGTTAATGCAATAGTTTCATCATTAATACATTCATCTAATTGTTGAAATAATTTAGAATAAAATTCTTTATCTTGGGGATTTTTATCAGGATGGTACATTTGCATAAAAAGACTTTCAATTGATTCTCGCATTTCTATATTTGCACTTTTATACATGTCTATAACGTAATTTATGCGTTCTTGTTCAATATTATGAAATTCTGTTAATTTTTTTTCAAGTTGTTGTTTTTCTTGTTTATAAAGTTTTTCTTTTTTATAATATTCACGAGACTTTTTCGTAGCTTTTGTATACAAATCAACGTACTTTTGTTTATATTTATCCATTAATAAATGAATTTTTTATTTTACACTCATATTAACACATAAAATACCTATAATTATCAATAATAAACCTAGAAATGTATTTATAGATATATTTTGGTTAAATACACACCATCCTAATATAGTTGTTACAAATAAACTTGCTCCATCTAGTGTTCCACTAAGTATGCTTGTATTTTCACGTTTTAATAGACGAAAATATAATACAGATACAAAAACAGCAAATATATTTTTGCAACATAATACTAATTTACTGTTTGATGACATTTTTGCCCATATTTTAGGTAACGAACAGGTTTCATTAGGCTGTCTAGTTCCTAATGTGTACCATATAATAAATAATCCAGTATATACACATGATGAAAGTAATATGTATTCTCTAGAAGATAAATCTTGAGATGAATATTTATTCAAAAATGGTCCGATACCTGAAAATATAACAAGCGGAAAATATTCCCACATTATATATATATTAGGTTTAATGGATGTTGTTTGGATGTGGGCCGGCGAAACCCATAAATATAAAGAACAATTAGATAAATACAATTTGTATGCATGTAAAAACTCTTATCGAGATAATAAAGAAATATATTATAGTGTTAAATCCTTTATACAACGCTTTCATACACATAAAGGTAAACTATATATAGTTACTCCAAATCAAATACCACCATTAGGTGAATTTATGGATCGTATAACAATTATAAATCAAGATGATATTATACCAAAACAAGCTATTCCATGTTTTAATTCAATGTTAATCGAATGTTACTTACATATGATCCCAAATATTACAGAAACATTTCTATATATTAATGACGATTGTTTTATTACAGATACAATCACAATAGATGATTTTTTACGCCCTGATCCTGTGCTTCGTGTAGAAAAAACTCGCATTATACCAAAAGTTCAACGACGCATTGAACGCCTGCACTATAAAAAAACCATCTGGAGGAAATGTACTGAGTATAATGCAGGTATTTACAAGCAATTAACTGGTGAATATCCTTATACATTAGCTCATGCGCCATTTGTTATGCAAGTTTCTAAAATGAATGAAATTCATAATATATTAGAAAAACAAATTAATCAAATGATCAAAAGATATGCAACACGGGGATCACGCGATATTATTATGGTAATGCAGATTCGCGCACTACAGTCGAAAGAGTACGAGTTTGATGATCATATATATTATTCATACAATGGAGATACAATTCCACCAATTGAATTTAGCAAGTTTTTAACATTAAATGACAAGTGTGTCAAAGATACTAGCCTCGAAAAGTATTTAAAAGTAATTACGTGATATATTTTCTTTTATCTATAAATACTTCTAATGATTTTAATAAACTTTGTTTGTTATCATTCCAATATTGTTCTTCTTTAGACAAGCTCGTAATAAGGAATGGATTTTTCATTCTACTTACTTCAAGAGTTATATTTGGTATTTTCAAATCCTTGTACATCCAATCTTGAAGTGTATTATCACAATGATACCATTCAGCGCCATTTGTAATACCATTGTTGTGGTGATTGCGCATTGTAGGATGATTATCAGCGTATAGCTGTGCCATTTTACGTAAGAAATTATCGTCTTTACATTTGCTATATTTGTTATGTTTTTGAGGATGAGCATCTAATGGATACGATGCGCATAAGGCTCCGCCATGAAAGTTAATTGCATATTTAATATTATATGTATTATTTAATTTAATTAAATATTTCATACAAGCGTCTGTCTCTGGGCAACTACCTTTTTGCTTATTATGGCAAAAATCTCGATTCATGTCTGTATTATTAGATGTACGGCGTTGAATAAATGATTTTTTAGGATTTAATGTAGGTATAATAATTACATTTAGACGTTTCATAATTTCATGATCAGGTGTATCTCTAAAAAAGTCTAATAAATTTTTCATTAGGATGCGCCCTACCGTTTCATCCCCATGCATATTTGCCATATATATTATAGTGTTTTCATCTTTATGCGTAATATGTTCAAATGCAATAATATTAGCACCAATATTACGTTTTACAAATATAGGTGTATTATACATTTTATCATGGGTATCTAAAATAACTTGTTTATTTTTTGTTTGAATTCGCCATACCTTCAAAATAACTATAAATAATATAAATTGTTTTACTTTTTCATTAGATAATATAGATTTTAATTTCATTATGATGCAATTAGAATATATTTTAGATTATTAAATTACAATATATTAATTTATAATAGCAAAACTAGTTGGAATTTTTCTAATTGTTTCTATATTATCATCACATGTATTTAGTGGTTTTTGTTTTTCCACAAAATCATACATATTATTTAATACATCACGTGATATAATATATTTAGATAGTTTATAGTTTCCACGTAATTCAAAATATACACGCATATATTCACTTGCTGTAATATGCGCATTAAAATCAATCAAATTTAGTAAATCTGTTTCCCATATATTGATCATACGTGTTGATACCTTGCAATAACTAGCAAGATCATCATTAAACATAAACTCGTCATTTTGATATTTTGATGCAACTAACAAAATTACTGCAATTATTTTTTTCCATTTATTAACTACAAGCGGACGTACCTTGTAGGGGGACATATTTTCAAATACTGATTTTGCAATATATACACGAGGTGTTTTTTTATATCTGCTTCCATCTAGTTTACCCTTACCACCATGTACGTGTTGTAATTTAAGAGTTAAACAATTAACAAGTCTTTGCAAGTAAATACATGCTGATATAATACAATTCACCCCAAGATCACCTCTATTTACTATATTTCTAACAAAAGTAAATACATCTGCATAAGGAATATTATGTTGGGTTGAACAAGTTCTATGGTTAATATTAATATAGTACATAGTAGGGTACTTGTTATTGAAAAAATTACTCATGATAATTTCATCACGATTATCGCCACATAACTTGTGTATTAATTTTGCAAAATTTATTATAAAATCTCCCTTATTTGGCTGAACAGGGGTATCGCATATTCTTAAACTAGATGTAGAATTAGAACGTACCAGTTTATGCTGACGAGGCTGTTTATATGATTGCTTGAACCGTTCTTTTTTTTTATTTGTTATTGGAATTATTTTGGGTGCACTAGTTACCATATTTAAGAAATATTTCCACATTACTAATCCTTGGTACTCTAGGTGAAAATAATCATTTTTATGTATATGTGTGATATTGCGCTTTCATTTATAAGAATAACCTATATTCATTATAATGTCTAAAAATACACAAATCTTGATGATGGCATCAGCGGGAATATTATTATTTACTTTTCGAATGAAAATTTATAATATACTTCAAACTTTTATAGATAATAGATTATATCTGGATAAATCTGCTAACACTACAAAAAAATATTTAAAACAACCTTTGGATGCAATTGATGAAGAGGATACAATTGATGCAATTGATCATAACGATGTTGATGCAATTGATTATAATAATGTTGATGCAATTGATCATAATGATGTTGATGCAATTGATCATAATAATGTTGATGCAATTGATCATAACGATGTTGATGCAATTGATCATAATAATGTTGATGCAATTGATCATAACGATGTAATTGATCATAATGATGTTGATGCAATTGATCATAATGATGTTGATGCAATTGATCATAATAATGTTGATGCAATTGATCATAATGATGTTGATGCAATTGATCATAACGATGTTGATGCAATTGATCATAACGATGTTGATGCAATTGATCATAACGATGTTGATGCAATTGATCATAACGATGTAATTGATCATAATGATGTTGATGCAATTGATCATAATGATGTTGATGCAATTGATCATAACGATGTTGATGCAATTGATCATAATGATGTTGATGCAATTGATCATAACGATGTTGATGCAATTGATCATAACGATGTTGATGCAATTGATATAAATGATGCAATTGATGCAATTGATGCAATTGATGCAATTGATGCAATGGATTCAATGGATGCAATTCATATAAAAAAAATCATGGATGAAATATTAAATACGTCCCAATCTACTAATGATAATTCAATGTCTTTATTAACTCCTAATAACCACTATTGTGAGAGTGATACATCAGATGATGTTCCACGAATACCTACCTTGTCTCTTAAAAATAAAACAACATATTCTCAGAAAACATTAACAACACTAGATGACATACCACTTGATGATTGCAATGATGATTTATCATCAGATTCATCATTAGAAGAAACATCAATATCAACTGAAATTTTCCAAGTTGTAAATATTCACGAATACAGTGAAGGGGGTTTGTGTATTGTTGAACAACAAGAGGTAAAAAAAATTACACCTGATTTAACTAATGAATTTATTAGCAAATGTGCTCAAGATATTCCTTCTAACAAGCCCCTTGTAGAGATACCAAGTGATGTAAGCGTCCAGGAGGGACTAAAATTGATGTTGGAATCTCAAGTTCGTTGTGCACCAGTATTTACTTTTAACAAACGGAAAAAATATGTTGGTTTAATTGATATGATTGATGCAACTTTATTTATGGTACAGGGGGATATCATGGGTATAACAAAACCAGTGAACAAGGCAATTCGCAAATATGTTAGTGTAAAACCTACTGCAAATATGTTGGAGATTGTAACTTTAATGAAGCGCGGATTACGTTATATTGCTGTTCAAGATAGCAAATTAGGAGTAACAAAAATACTGTCTCAGGGTGAAATTATGAGATTTTTATTCATGAATAAATCGTATCCTCAAACTATTATTAAAATTCAGGATTTGAATTTATTAGGACGTACTATACAAATGATAAATTATAATGAAACCGCAAAACAAGCATTTATCATTATGATTAATACTAAAATCACGTCATTGCCTATTATCAAAGATGAGGTGATGTGTGGAATAATTAGTATGAGTGATATTAAAATACTTGCTGATCCCAAGATTGATGCGGCAACAGTACTATCATTAAATGTTGCTGAATTTGTAAAACAATCGCGTTGTTATGTTGCAATGCAAATGAATACAGTTCCGCGCCCTGTAAGTAATGTTATAACAGCATGTGGTGAAGACACTTTAGATGATATTATTAAAATGATGCTTGCATTTAACATACATCATATTTACATCACCCATCAAGATAAACCAATTGGTGTCGTGTCAATGGTTGATATATTACGCATGGTCGTATAGAAAAAAATGATTAAATGCACATATGTATGTGTTATATAATAACATTCATATGGATAAAGACATATGCAAGCATCCTAATTACGACGATTATGATGATGATTACGATGATGATGATGATTACGATGATGATTACGATTACGACGAGTACCTACGGCTATCAATAGCGCATATGATTGAAAATCCAGAATCTCCTCGGGATTGGAGTTATTGTTGTTATCCCGAGATCCAATGCGTTATTGATAATCCAGATTTGTCTTGGAATTGGAAGGAATTCTCGTCTAATTTCATGCTTGATATGCAGTTTGTTATTGACAATCCAGATGTACCATGGGATTGGAAGGCAT
>Ga0099798_10124_pt1 | contig 23721 bp, 7 predicted proteins | sample Uncmet_Sort29A_1_FD_89870 | JGI IMG/M metagenome (GOLD analysis project Ga0099798, IMG submission 89870) | Marine eukaryotic communities from CALCOFI LINE 67, Pacific Ocean - CN13ID_Sort29A_1 | ecosystem: Environmental > Aquatic > Marine > Oceanic | place: Pacific Ocean: Monterey Bay | collected...
TTCACAGCATATTTATCTTTCATTGTATAAAAATATTCAGAATTATTATCACCTCTTTGACTAATACCACGAGCTGTACCATCAATTGTAACAGTATAAGCAGTACCATCAGGCCCGGTTTCTTGAAGTGAGCCGTCGATGATTGTCATAGTAGTGTAATCTAAGGAATTAGCGGTAGCACCAGGACTGGTATCTGGTCTAGTACGAGGACTAACTGGAAGAGGTACTGCCGCGGTTTCAGCATCGTACCCTTTGTTATTAGTCAAAGATAAACCAGACATCGATGGTGACCTTTCATTATTATCTCCTCCCCTAGGAGATCGATCTTGTCTAGTAGCACCATGTCTAGGAGTACCACTTCGACTCCTTGGACTCCTACCCTGATTTCCACTATAAACCTCAGTAGCCTGTTCTAAATTTATAAAACTAACTGTACTGTTATCAATACTATTATTCTCTTTTTCAAACTCACTTAATGGTTTACGACTAAATCTATTTTTTCGCTCTAAAACATTATCTTTTAAAACTACTGATTGAACATCGGATAATTCTCGGTTGCTATTTGGTCCTAGAGATGCACTCCTACTACCAGAATTATTATTCTTTCCTATTCTACTATTTCTATTTAAATTATTGCTACCTGTACCAGGCCTAGTATTCATCTTATTTGAAGCTGTATCATTATTACCCCTCCCGACAGAACCATTTCTTCTATCTTTGATCCTGTTACCGCTATTTGGAGTTTTAGGTTTCATATTTTGCGGTAGTAAAAATGGTGAATTCCCATAACTCTCCCCAATTTGAAAAGATTTTTCATATTTACAGGGTAATCGGAAATTAGCGGAAACACCCTTAGAATCAGATCTGTCATTCTTTCTAGCAGAACCAGGAGGTGCAGGGGAGGTATTGTCGTTTTTATAAGATTCCTTATGAGCAGCTGCTGCACCTGGACTCCTTGATCTTCTTCTATTCTTCTCCCTTTCCTCTGTTGCAAACCTAAATGGCTTACTCTGTGCTGGTATTTTAAAATTACTATTGCTGTAATCACCACCTTTAACACCAATCTTATTTCTCCAGGAAGTTTGACTGGTTCCAAAAGTGGGGTTACCGCCCTTTAGTTCATGAATTTGATGCGCCGTTAAGCCTCCTAAGCGGCCATGCCCATGACCTAAATGGACTGTGAAATTCCGAGGATCTCGATTAGGATTCTGCTCGTGATTAATATAGTAGGATTTGTTATTTGGATTAGAAGGATTATTTGTATCCTGGTCACCATGCATTTTACTACCCTGTTTCCCTTCATTTGCCATCCTCCTTAGAGTATTCTGTTTTATCATATCAAGACGCTCCTTGAATGTTAAATGTTTAAGATCCATTATAGTGGCGGCGTCCATACCTATATCATCATTTTTTTCATTATTATCAATGGGTGTATCCCTTTTATTACTAAAATTATCTACATCTCTATCAATATCTCCCTTACTCGATGTTTCCCATTCCATTCCATCGCTCGCCCTTATTTTCAATCCATCTGTTGGTGTTTCTATCCCTATATGAAGCTTATTAGATACTTTATTTGCCATAGCATTTAGGTATCCTAATCTAGAACTATTTTTCCTTACTTGTTCACGCACTTCATAAAAACTCCTACGAGCAGAATGAGGATTATAACCACTAGAATAAGGTCTTTTTTCATCATTATTATCTCTATTATTAAGATTTGAAAGATTGCTACTAAATCCTCATGTAGTGTTAGCAGGATGAAAGTTGTTACCAGTAGTGTTAGCACTATTTATTCCAGTGGTACCGCTCGTATTCGGTCTCCACCCTTCTCCAGTAGTCCTAGGTGTTACAGAATTTGTTCTATAATTACTACTACTACCGTGAAAACCACTACTACCAGCAGTAGTATTAAAATTTTCATTCTCTCTACCATAAGCAGGAGCACCAACCCGCGGTGACCTACTTCTTCTAGTACCACCAATACCGGCACTACTCTGACGTTCATAAAGTTCTTTTTCTTTCTCTGTAGGCTCTTTCCATCTATTAGTTCCGTTTGAATTCCTATACCTTCTATCGCTTGTGAAATTAAATCTCGGTGCTGTACTGCTTCCGAAACCACGAGGATTTGGAGGTTTGAGCCGTCCCTCGTCGTCTTTTGGAGTTCTTAGACGGGCACTGGAACTTCGTTCTTGTCCTTGCCTTGCTGTTTCAGCAGCATCACGATCCCTATCTCTATCTCCTTCTCCTATTTTAAAATTCTGCCTTTTATTATTAAAAGTGCCTTCACTGTTACTAGTACTATTAGAAATAACGGCAGTAGCCTGCGATCTCATATCATCTTCCTCCTCTGAATTAGCACTGGAGGAGTTGTAGGTGCCATCTAGATTTTGATTAATACCGTCTCTACCATCCCTACTATTTCTTCTCCTTGGTCCACCTTTTGCAGATAAAGACCGTGATTGCCTATTTGAATTTCTATAATTATTTCCAGTAGCAGAAGTTGAATCAGCACTTCTTTCTCTATAGAATAATTGTGCGTTAGGGGGTTCTGGTATATTATGGGAGTCAAATCTATTGTAATTACCACCGTAACCTGTACTAGTGCTTGGCCGTGAATTTTGTTTACCACTTCCTTTCGTATTCTTATTTGGTGAATTTGGATAATTATTGTATCCTAAGCCCGTAGAATGACCAAATCCCCCTGTGTGGGTGTTACCAAACCCCCCTGTATGGGTACTATTTCCAAAATTTAAAGTATTACCAGCAGTACTACTCCGTCTATTATTAACATTATTTGGCAAATCTTGATTATTTACTTTCCACATTTTCTCTCCCGTAGTTCCTTTCCTTTTAGACCATAAGCTATCTAGATTATTAGCAGTTAAATTACCTAATTTGGATTTGTTAATTCCATATATATTAGCTGCACCTTCTCTGCTTCGCGCCCTCTCCTGTTCCTTCTTTTCAAAATTTCTTTCAAGTTCTTTATGATCAAATTTGAATTGTAACCCCGCATAATAAGCTTCCGTCGGGCTTACTACGTGATGATAAGTCGGAGCATTTTTCCTGCCGCCAAGACCTGAACCAGATTTAAGTCGTGATTGATTACTTTTTGCGGTTCCTGTACGCTCGTTTTTATCTAATTCCCGCATACTACCACTCCTATTTGATCTATTTCCATTTGAAGATCTAGCACTTTTATTTAAGATATCTTCACTTCCACGAGCAGATTGAGAGCGATTTAATTCATCACCATCATTTCTATCATTGCTATTTTGACTTCCCTCTGAATCCTGATTTTTTTCTTCATCCTCTTTCCTAGGTGATACAGACCTTACACCACCTCGGCTACCATTTCTACTACCAGCTCCGGTACTGGGTCTACGATTATTTTTACCATATACATTTGGTGTTTTTGGTTTTGTGCTCGGTCCGGCAAGGGGTGGTCTCAATCCAAACTGTCTCTCCCTATCCCTCAATGCTGTCTCCAGCCTATAAGCTATAGTTTCACTTAATCGAGGTGTGGATCTTCTAGCGTTTAATTCTTCCTCAGTTTCCTTATTTTCTTGCTCAGCACCGTGTTTTGGTCCTTTATTTATTGATGTACTCCTACCAAAACCTACGCTCATAGTAGAAGGAGTTGCATTAGAATTTGCATTGGTACCATCTCCCTTATCTTCTTTTCCTGTCATCATTGTTCTATACGCCGACGGACCAGTTACATTTGTCGATACTATACCGCTGGCACCCGAATTACTTTGACCACTACCCCTCCTAGAAGTGGCATTATTGCCATTATTGCTATTCACCGATTCTGTTCTATTAACTTTAGCGTTGTTTTTCTCTATACTAACCGTGTTTCCGACTAAAGGGGATACTGATCTGTTATTTAACTCTCCGTGCCCGTTAAATGCACCTGGTGCCGGTGAGCGAGAGGAATTATTACTAGCATTAGTACCTTTTTTGTTTGGAGACTGGCTCTGGCTAGCGCTATAATCTTTCAAGATTTCTTCCACCAAATCTAAAGCAATCTCCGGTTCTAGACTTGCCTCAATGTTTTTCGGTGTTAAATTCTGCATATTTAATCTCTCAGTCCGATTACCATTCTCATCTCTCTTATTTGGAATTAGATTCTTCCGTTTCAGGGCGTTATGAAAATTACTCACCTTCTGCAAATAAGGTGTTTCAGGTATAAGAAGATCATTTTCACGGTCAGAATCTGATGAATTGTAATCGTAATTGGAACCACCACTGCTCCCTTGCCGTGAACCAGTTCCAGTTCCTTTACCCTTTCCTTTTGAACCTCCTTTTGAGTTTCCTTTACCCTGATTTGAGTTTCCTCTTCTACCCCTACCATTATTAACTCTATCTATAAATCTCTCTTTTGTCATGTTTAGTTTATTAGCTATTTTCTTCTCTAGATATGCTAATTCATCCCATACATTATTTGTTTTTGAAGAAACATTATAATTATTGTCGGCACTAGGAACGTTTTCGTCATCAAAATTGTTGTTTTCACCGTTGTCAACCGATCTTTTCCTATTATTTTTCCCAGGTGAGGTTGAATTAGGACTTGGTTGCAAATGATAAGTTTTTTTCGTACCATTTATGGATAGTAAGCTAGCATTAGAGCTAGTGTGAGAATTATTTCCATCTAATTTACGAGAAGGAGTAGGAATAGAAGGGCCTATATTATAGTTAGGATTGAGTTCATATTCCGAGCTATTTCTAATATCCGACTGAGGATATATTAAACTTGTTAAAGTTGGTTTCTTACCTTTATGAGTTGGACTATTGGAAGGCCAGTAAACACCTTCTGTATTGCTAATAGTATTAATACGAGGTGATTTATCGCCAGGACTACCATTTAATTTCATGTTTTTTATTTTCACGGTATTAGTCTTGTTAATATTGTTATGTACTGAGGTTCTAGCACTGCTTGGTAAAACATCATCTACTGGGAATATGCCTTGAATCCCTTGATCTACAGTTTTTCCAGCAGCGAAAACAGGAGTACCTGGTTCGTCTTCTTCGTTTAACTTTTTCTCATAATTAGTATTAGCAGTTTTCTCGTTGACATAATTACCATTAACATTTAATTTACTAATGTCAATATTAATATTGTCATCTTCAGGACTTCCCTCACCCCGAAATTTCGGATTCACACCCGTTAAATAATCAGTTACACCATATTTAGATTCATCATCTATCACTCCTGGTTTACTATTTTTATTAGTATGCTTATTATTAATATTTCCAAAACTATTCTTTTTTTCACCCCTATTACTAATATCAGGTCTCATTTTCGGATGCAGCCCAGTCATAGTAGTCTTAACCTTTGGACTGACCATAGGCTCATTAGGTTTGGTTAAAACCTCGGAATTTACATTGTTTCCAAGAATATTGTTCGCTATAGTAGAATGATCTAACTCGTTGTTGTTACCATTTATAGCATCTTCGGTGTAGCTTTCTTCACCTGTACCTGCAGCTATACCTGTTTTCGTCGTTTTACCGATACTACTACCATAATTAGTTTTCTTCGGCGACATTTTATTTGTTGATTCAATACCATATCCTTTACCTTCAATACCTTTATTTGGGCTGTTGCTACTGTCGATAGATTTATTTGGACTTAATTTTGATTTACCCTTAGTACCGGTACTAACTCCTCTCCCAAACCCAACCACGGTTGATATCTTAGAATCATTTAAACTATTTTGATTATGATTACCTGGAGACTGTGATTGTTGGGAAGCAAGAGAACCAGATCTTCTTCGAGCACTAGCATTAGGTCCTGTATCATTAACAGTACTTCCATTTAATAAAGAATGATCTCTATTCCCTTGTCGTGATTCCTGCCTCGATCCCAACCGACTACCCATCCCAGCCCTCGAACTACCGGCACTACTCAATGTTTTCCGCATCGCCTCCACCGATGCTAATTCCTCAGCATCTTTAGAACGTTTTCCCGATAAGAAATGATCAATTACATTATCTTGAGATAGATTATAAGTAAGATTCTGTTCACCAATTAGATCACTGCCGGAGATTAGATTTTGGGTGTCTGGAGATAGACCGTTATTATTTTTTCCTTTACTACCGATATTAGTTCTCTGACCACTTGGACCACCCGCGGAATTCAATCTCTCCTGATGAGCTTGTACTCTGTCGGCGAAATTACTTTTTGGAGAATATGGTGGTAATTTATTAATATTTAATGTACTAGAATTATCATTAGTAGCATTATTACTGTTAGTGTTTTCAGTACTACCAAAAGGATTTACGTCTCCAAATCCTTCTGTTCCAAATGGTGCATCATTTCCTAGTCCTGTATTCGTATTCTTACGACTAACAATGTCTTTACTTCCATTTCTACTACCACTTGCCGAAGCAGAAGCTGATCCTGAATTCGAATTTGAAGTTCCTGAATTCATCATCTCCTCTGTGGTGGAGATATCGGCGCTATCATCTCCAGTTTTGTCGCCCATATTTGCAGCATTTACCGGTAAGCCAGGAGGCTTCATGTTGCTAATAGCACTAGCAACTTTATCTTTTACTGTACTAACAACATTACTAAATTTCCTTATACGAGATTGTTTATTAGGAGAAATATTTTCTTCACCTATACCTAGAGTACCGCCTGGCATAACACCGGTGAGTAACTGGTCATTCAGTACATCATTCACCCCCCCTCCTATATTTGAACCGTTTTTAGGAGGAGCAACAGGAAAATGATTTTCAAATTTTGGTTTAAAATTACTTGTTCCAGCACCGGTACTACCACTGTTATTTGATCTATTATTATTATAATTAGATGCTTTTCCTGGAGTAGTCCCCGGCCTCTTTCTTAAATTATCATGACCGTCTACATCATCTATACTGGCGTGGAATACGCTTGTTAGACCGTTGGAGTCCCTTTCATATGAATTTGGTCCTCTAATATTTTTAGAAATTCCATTTTTGTCAGATCCATTAGTACCTCGTCGATTATTTGAGATATTTCCACTACCGTTATTTCCACTGAAACTACCATCTCTCCCAATCTGATTCTTTCCTCCTGGACCTGCAGCTGAAAATCTATTTCCTGCTCCACCACTAGTATTCCTCCCTCTTCCATCCGCCCCGCTCGTACCTGGCCGTAATTTTATATGTCCATCACTCCCCGTCGTATTCCATTGATTCCACGCCAATGCACTCGATTTCTGATCAGAAACTGAACCCTGTAAACTACTTAATTTTTCTTGATTTCTATTTTTCCGGTTGTTAAGATTAGATTGAAAATCAGGATTATCATTAATAGAAGGGGGAACAGGAATTTTTTCACCATTTTGTAAATTAGTATTATTCCCCGGTACTTTACTCCATTCAAAATTTGAGTCTTCAAATACTGGTAGATCTTCCCCGTTATTTTCATCAATTGCGAGCGGTAAATCCCCACCATCTGAACTACCCACAGCAGTATACTTACTTTGACGATTTTCAATCGCAGGTAGATCTAAATTACCATTAGTATAACCATCGTTATCAATAGCACTATTCACATTAGAATTGACATTGGAATTAACATTACTATTTAAATTACTGTTTAATCTTCCATTACTATTACCGTCATTTGGTGTCACTGCTCGGCTACCACCGGCTATGCTACCCCCTAAAATACTCCCTTCTTTAAGACTTTCATTTTCTTGCTGTAAATCTATTAATTCACGATTAGTTTCACCTAATTTCTGTCTTAATACCTGTAACTCTGTTTCATATTTTGCGATTACCATAGGATTCTCATGAGATTTATTTCTGTCTTTACCAGTTACAGTACTCTTTTGACCTTCTTTAGCAGCATTGCCATTTGCGGTAGTAGTATTGTTACTTTTAGTAGTATAATTACCATTTACATTGTAAACGTACTCAGATGAATTACCAGACCCAGTGTTATTAATATTATTGTTATTACCAGCACTATTATTATCTTTTGTATTTGAACTTGCTGTACCACCCATAAAGGGACTCTTACTCCGTCCTCTAGAAGCGGATTCTAGATTGCTTTTCCTCCATGCCTTCGTCTTATGCAGAGGTATTAGCTTACAGGATTCAGCAAATCTCAGTGACTGTACTGTTTGAGATAGGAAACGTAAATTTGGAGAGAGCGCTATAACGAAAGTAAAAAAGGCTTGGCGAGAGGGGTCACGAGGTTGAAGGAGTGAGGTTAGTTTGGAGTCACGCCAAGGGATCTGTAAGGAATGTTTTTTGAAATTAGAATCAATAATGAGTTTACTAATCAAAATAACAAATAAAATATCATTAAAGGGTATGACTGCATTAATATACGTGTATCCTATCCATTTCCACTTTCGATTTCCCATGACAGCTTGATAAACTCAATACATGTATTCTATCCATTTCCGTTTTGCTTTTCCCATGACAGCTTGATAAACTGTTTACCACTCTCCCTAATGCCTGTAATGAACGATTTATCGCTTGTGTTTCCTGCAAATGGTCTTTACTTGGATTAACAGTGGCATTGATGCGCTCCATTGTTTCCGTGTATGTACCATTATGTAGGTCATCCGTAGGAGTGGTGATTAGTCTTTCACTACCAGCTAAATCAACAAGAGTTACGGTTTTACCTATAAAAATAATTTGGATTTAATACCACGACTTGTGTTTGCTAGTCGGATAAATATAATTTGCAGAAAAACTTACACTTACCGAATCCTCTCCCATCAGCAGACGGTGCCTCTATCGTCAGTATAGCATGACTTCTACTACTACATTCATTCTACTTACCGAATCCTCTCCCGTCAGCCGGCGGCGACTCTATCGTTAATATCGCATGACTTCTACTGCTACATTCATTCCACACCGTCTCCCTTGTCGCCCTCAAATTACATGCAGCAAACACCAAACTATAGACCTCATCCATATCAAAAACCGTTTGATGTTCGAAAATAGTAGTAACTTTTTCATTATAAATCTGTACAAACGAAATCCTTAACGATGGTGGATTCCTATCCTTACTACCTCTAAAAGGTACGATACCGAATGTTGTAGACCCTTCTTCATAGATATTAGTACCAATAGATTCATTACCTTCACGGTGTTGATCTTCAAATAATTGCTCGGCTACCTCGAAAATAAGACCTGTCTCGTCTTTACCATTTGTATTATTACCAGTATAGCGAGAATCAGGATGACTACTACTCCCTACATTTATTCCACACTCCTTCAGTCTCGGTATCCTTTCTGATTCTTCATCTGCTATAATTGGGACTCCAGAGCGATTTTGAATCCCATATGGTCCAAATCTAGCTGTGGTTTTCAAAAATTTCCCTCGACTTTCACTAAAACCTATTATATCTCTGCAGACACGGTCATAATGATCAGCTTTATTAGTACTACTAGCACTAGAAAATACTTCAGCCATCTCTTTTCCAAACATTGTATAGGTTTTCCCTGCTCCTGTTTGACCATATGCAACGATAATATGCTCTTTAGAATCATTGCTGACATTGGGATTTGCATTATTAGATGAAGAACTACTAGACCCCTTATTGCTAATTCTTTCCCTCACCGAATTCCTTATCTTCTCGTGCGGATTTCCTTTTAACGCAGAAATCTTACTTGTACTCAACTCATCTCCCAAATTCAACTCCTCATCCGTATATCCTTCAAAATCAGGCGCATTTATTGTTTTATTAACTACACAATCAAAACTAGCTGGTCCGAAAATGCTGTCATTATTCTCGCCGAAGATTTGGATTGTATTCCCTAATGAGGAGACACATAAAGGTTCTGGGACAGCCTCGTCATCAGGAAGGGTTTCATGGGAGAGGAGAGGACGAATCTTTACTAGTAAATCAGCCATGATTTAAATGTTTAAAATGATTTGAATTAAAATTTCAAGGTATATCGAGTGAATAATCTAAAAAATAAAAAAATACGATATTAATAAATAGTACTACTAATTAATTAATAAGTAAAATAATCATTACAAATAGAATTACAGGTAAAGAAATCAATAATACGGACAAATTTAATAATCAAAGCTCCATAAAATTAAGTACAAAATATTAGATAATAAAAGCTAAAACATTTTTAGTATTACAGCATACTGTAACTAAAGTACAGATCTAAGAGATATCTGTACAATCAAAAAAAATCCACCACCTAGAAAAATAGAATAGAAAAACACTGACAGCTGCAGATTGCAGTGCTAAATCATGTACTTTTGATATATAATCAAAGTATTAAAACTCATCTCAAATAGCAATAGGCTGCATTATCATAAAAATTTTAATTGCCTGAACATTAATCTCCTATACTCAAGTCTAACTATTCAAATGTTGCTATCATTGATTTTGAGAAAATCATTTCACTGTTTCAATGACATTACTCTAATCGGTTTTATTCATCATTTTACTGTGGATATGTGTAGTATATCACTATTTATCATGCTTCATTATGCTCAGTCAATAACTTTCTTTTCTTTTCTTATCTGCTATTACAGTGTACACTGTACTGTTACAGTTTTCAGATAATATTACTATCAAATACATCTCTACAAGCTAATATAAGCTGAAGCAGTATACCAATACAGTTCGAATCTGATTAGCAACTGAATTTAGAAATTCATCTTTTAAAATCTTAAGTTCATTTATTAATGTGTTAAAATTTCTCTTAAAAAGTATTACTATATTGCTTGGCAACAGTACTATATGGCATATGCCGGATGCAAGTAAATTATACAATTAAAACATTTTCACTATTCAATAGTGAATTATAATATAATAATATTAATCGAGTCTCATTCAATTATCATAATAGGTAATTATTCGTTCAAAGTAGTTCAGTCAATAATACAACCTAAACAGTGCATAATAGAGAATTACTATAAACTACGATCACTTATTTAAATTTCTACACAAAATTTCATTTATTAATGTTGCTCTGGATTTTTATATCAATCGTCCTCTACCAACCCAATTTCTCCCAATGCCTCTCCTAAAATGACAAATTGCTGTCCTATCTGTTCTATTTTATTTAATAACTGTACTACTTCTTTTAGTCCATTTGGACCTTCCTCGCTGGTAGGATTTAACAAAGGACGGGCAAGATTCATTAGATTCTTCCTCATATTAACAGAAAGTTGGAATTTAGGACTCTCAAGAGTAGCTAGCATAGTATTTGATTTACCAGTAATAGTTGATGCCGCACTATAATTATTTTTCTTATTTTTTGTTAGTTCTTTTGTAGCTGTTTTATTACTTGAATCCACCAAGTCTAGTACCGTAGAATTCACTCTCTCGTCCTTAATACAGCTGCGTTCTTTTTCACTTGCTGTAGAATTACTAGTCTCTTCATCAATAGTAGATACTGTTCTACGCCTGGTGGTAGTTGTACCTGTTCCGACTCCTGAGGATGCAGTACCGGCGTTATTATATCTTGATCCAGTACCCATTACTGAAGACAATCTTGAGGTTATTTTTAATCCATTACCAACGCTAAGTGGCAGCTTATTACTGATACTACTAAAAATACCTCGATTTATAATAGCGCGTTCAGTGATAGGATTACTAGTATTGGTATATTTTGTGTACAATTGTAGACTCTGTTTTTTAGGTTCTAGAGTGTTGCTATACGAATTTGACATTTTCAAATAATTATCTCTAAAAACTTGTGGTGCAAGAGTGGGCATATACTTTTCTATATCTTCACTGCTGAGAGAGCTGCTACTATTACTAGAGCTTGAATTACTATTTGAGGATGTGCTACTAGAGAAACTAGCTGAGCTTTCACGTGATTCAGATTTATCTTTAGGCCAACTCTTAGGTTTTGCTGATTTTTTGCTATTTCTACTCGAAGTTGATTTGGTAGGGCTTATAACAGTTGTATTTTTTAATATTAAGCCATCCTCAGAAAGAATCGCAACATCTGTATTGGCAGGATACATCGATAATTGAGGTAAATCCGATACTACTACCGGTAAATCTGAAATTGGTGATGGAGAACTATGGTAATTTGGCGACGATGAGCTAACATAGCTTCCGGATGAAGAAGATGACCCACCTATTTGATCTAAGCGCTGATTTCTTGCTGAAGCGGTTCTACTAATTGGTTGAGATAATGGAGATAATTCCAGGCTAGGCGAAATAATCTCGTCGGTTGATGCACTTAATGCGGGCGATACATTGTAATTTGGAGTGCCACTGCGACTACCACCAGGAAGTGTACTGTAACTATTACGTACCTCTGAAGATATTGCACCAGCGGACATACGTTCTGTGAGCACATTATCATCTGTCCCTGTTTTAGAATCTTCTAAGCTTAAATGCTGCAATTGTTTTTCTAAATCTTTAATTCTTATTTTAGAGGTAGTATCCGTTTTAGAGCTAGTATCCGGTGAGATAAAAAAATCTGTAGTTGAAGTGCTTGACATACCAATAGGAGTAGTACAGCTGTGGGTAGGAATCATAGAAGGAGTGTCCATAGTAGTTGCTGATCTTGCTACTGAATCATCAATAGACAGTTGTGAATTTGGTAAGCTCGATGCATGTGACAACTGTGATAGTTTTGAATCACAACGTTGTAAAAAAGGAGAAGAAAGTGGGTCTGATTTTATTTGAATTTCAGGTGTGATAGATTTGACTGAATTATTAGTTGGAGTAGTACTAGAATTTTTAGAAATCTTCTTTTGTACTCTGTCACCATGTCCAATTGAAATCCTTTTTTGTATTTCACCACTGTTAGCTCCACTTTTTAACGCCTTTTCCCAAATAGAACTTATAGTTTTTGCAAGATTTTCTAATGAGTGTTTACACAAATATTCATTAACAATTTTATTTTCTATCTCGCAAGCGGAATCTAAGTTATTCTCAATTTTCGAAAATTTCAACCCTAACATCCTATTTTCCAATTTTTCCCCAACACTTAATGATTTCCGCCGTAATTTACCAGAAAACCCGATAGTCCTATTACTTTTAATACAATCTACACTACGTTTACCACCAGAACTCCATTTTTTATAAATTTTATCTTTCAATCTATTCAAGCACTCCTGTTCTTTTTCTAGGTTAGTATCATTCTTATAATTCCCTTTATATTTATTTGTAGCTATTATAAATTCCCTTTTTACAATTAGTTTTTTGATTTCATACTGCCATTTTTGAATAACTAATCCCATAATCAATTCCCTTGAAATAAATAATAAAACTCCTTGTATCGTACGGAGGTCTCCACCTTCATAGAATAAGGGGTCGAGATAATTATGTTGTTTAGCCATTGGCAGCGCTTGTAAATTTTCATCCAGTGAATCTGGTGAAGAGTCGGTATCCGAATCTGAACTACTGCTACCACTAGAGGACCCACTTTCTGAAGAAGTAGATGCAAAACTTGATCTAGAATCTGAGTCTAATCCTGGATAATTACTGATTTTTTTGGGATTCCATTTTTTCTTACCCGCTATAATCTTTTGAATTCTCTTTGGTATAGCCACAGTTGTAAAAATTTCCCCATCTATATGTGAGAATGCAAACTCTAAATCAGTACTAGGAAAATCGAAAATTAAACTACTACTAAGTCTACCAGAACGATCTCCTGAATTACTACTTGATCTTATACGACTGCCACGAGAAGTTGATAAATACTCCGCTATGCCATAGTTGCTATTCTTTTCAAGACCTGTGAAATTAATAAATTCCAATAATTTTACATGATTCTTTATGGCTAAAACAGTTTTACGAGCAGACTGTAATTGCTTTAAGACATATGAGAGGTACTTTTGATTCGCTACTTGATATAAATTTTGTAGCAAAATTTCTGGTAACGGTTCTGATATTTCATTAGTAAGAAATTGATTACCCGTAGATACTACACCTTTGCTATCTTTGGAACTTTTAGTAGTTTTAGAGCTAATATCACTAACTATACTTTCTATAGAATTCCTCCGTGAATTTTCTCTCGAGCTACCAGCGGAATCTAATGTGACACCATCAGTAAAATTTGAAATTGTAGTACCACCAGTGCATATATACTCCTTGATTTGATTTTTGACACTATCAGTTACGATTCCAGATATTTCTGACTTCCAAGATTCCTTCTTTCCATTACTATGTTTATGAATCCGCTCTATTGGTTGTTTTCGTGAAATTAGAGTATCATCACAATCTGTATCTCCCGTCAACACACTAGATGATACTGAACCATCATTAGAGGTTGTACTTTCAATCGTATAATTCTTATTCATAGGACCTGATAAGCCTAGCCTTTCCTCTAGAGTTTTAATTGTATGCCCTACTACTATCGTTGTTAGGCGTTTTTCTAATTTCTGACTACTCCAATTTTTCCCTGATACCAACGGTGTTTTCCCAAGACTAGATGCTAATAATACAGGATTAGGTTCATTCATAACAGTTACGTTATTTGGTTCATTCACAGCATTTACTATACATTTTACAGTATCGCGACTGAACTCAGGGGGTTCACTACCGCGTCTAGACTCAGGTATCTCACTACTCCCCTTTGAACTAATACTCTCTCTTGGACTTGATCCTTTAAAACATTGATCCATAGCCCGTGATTTATACCCAATTTTAGGTTTCTCCGATACAAACATACGATTTGTTTCTTTTAATTCCTTTGTGGTAGAAGTTGAACCAGTTACTTCCCTATCTTTGGATAGGATAGTTTCACCTAAATAAGTAGAATTAAAGCTGTGAGGAGTATTTGAACTATTGCTACTAGAACTAGTATCAATGACAGTAGGCTTAGCTGTTTTATCAATCACTAATCCAGGACTCAGACTATCTCTGCTGCAACTACTATTTCTAGAATTAGGTTTAGCTCCTAGCCCACTGGAGCTGCTGATATTTAATTTTTCTGAGACTGAGCTATTTTTCTTAGCTACACTAGTAGACTTAGTACTGATATTTTTTTCATTAGGTTGCCTGGCCCTTGGTGGTATTCCTGTTCTAAACGGGTTGCAGCATGATGATGACATTCCAGAAAAACAGTTACAATTTGTTGTTAAAAATGAGGAGCTGGAGTTTATTGACTGTATTTTTAAACTATTTTGTCGTTGTACCGGTGGAGAACTTGAAAGTGACTGTATTTTCAAACTATTCTGCCTTTGTACCGGTGGTGAACTTGAAGAGGATCTAGGACTTGTATATTTTCTTCCCATTGAACCTCCACTGCTACTTCGCTTAATAGGTTTTGGATAATTTCCAATTACATTCTGATTCTCAGTCCTTTTACAATCCAAACAGCCACCTGCAACTAAACAATTCCTCAAAACCTCCATACAACGACAATTAGGAGCTCTATCTGAAACAGTTGAGTTATTACTACAACCAGAATTAGTTCTCCCTAAGCCATCTACACTTACCCTTGGACTCGACCCACGACTACTACTCCTAAAACTACCTTGACGTCTACAATTACCACATAACCCATTTATTTCATTCTCAATGCCCCCTACAAATTCAAATCGTCCTGGTGAAATTGTACCATTTCTAACTCCCTTACAACCACGAAATGCATATTCTACTCTGTTATTAAGATCTTCTAATAAACTCTCCTGGCAATTATCCCACACCTTACGAGAAAGTGTTATGGAATGACCAGGATGGAAACTAACCGTGATAACTTTGTTATCTAAGTTATCTGATTCTTGAGGATAACTACTATTAGGTATACTACTACTACTCAACCGTTGAGAACCAGATGATTTTTCTTTCTTTAAATCAAATGGAGTTACATTAAGAGTGTAATGTATAGGGCCTGAAGAATTTACGGGCAGCGGCTGTGGGGTACTATCCTGAATATTTTGTTCTGACCCTGGTGATGTTGGTGAATTTGAATAATCCGATGTACTACTAACAGCACTATGAGAAGACCATTGTGAATTTAATTTTAATCTACCCATCGAGTTTTTTATTTTACCAACAGCATCTGAAATCATACTAGAAGTTTTAACATTGGTACCTGTATTCGAACTGACTACTTCAACAAAAGAGGCAGCAGCCTCTGATGCAGCAGTTTTTGCATCAGAAGCATGATTTAGAATTGTAGCAGATACAGGAATTGAACTTTTTAAAAAACTATCATTATATTCACTAACAATATGCTGGTCGGACGAGCTGGTAACAGTTGTAGATGTTGTTTTGGTACTACGGTAAATGTTATTATCGAGAAAAGCAGTATTTGCTATTGCAGTGAAATTTTCATAATTTGAAACATCAGATGGTACTAATACTGTAAAAGTAGCAGTAGTTAGCGGAAAAAAATTGCATAGAATGCATAATTGAAATACATATAACTTTAAGAATACAAGCATACTGTACTTAAAACTTGTGGAAAATATTACATTTGGCAGAAAGGACCGACGTGTTTTATCAACATAACATAAAGAAGTCATTCTGAGTTAGTGATTAGTAATAGCAATAAGATTCATTATTAAGCATAAATAGTTATTAATAATGTACATAGCAAAGAATTAGCTCTTTCAAGTAGAGAATATATAGCATAAATATTAGTAGAGTAGAATTTGCAGAAACTATATAGCTTACTTAATTAGTACTAACGTCGAATATCCTGCAGTAATATAGAAGTTTTTAGTAGTATAATAATGCAGTAATATTGACATAACTAATATTAATCATAATGGCTCGCCTAAAATCAGCACTAAGAAATCGAGGCTAAAATTCAATATTCGGTCATAAAAAAAACTTATTCTTTTAGAAAATTCAAATTGACATTGTAGCAATCAATATGGTACTACAGTCTTGATTTTTGAAGTGTGAGTCAGAATTAGAATCAAAAATACCAAATAAATAATATACAGAGCGAGAATATCAATATCATGACAATCATTAATGACTATGACATTGGGTAACAAAAAAAATAGTATGAGAGAGATATAATTTGTCTCAGTTTTGGAAGATAGGAAGGGATAAAATCAGACAAAACTTAGTCCCAAACAATGATAACGATAGATACGGCAAAATCTACACCAAGCAAAAGCCAATTTCGTATGAAATTAGTATTACGAGTTCAGTGGCGATAAAATCACTGTCAGTGATATTATAAATTTAAATTTTATTACAGTTTCATAATTTCATTTCATAATATTTGCTGCTATACAGGACGGTGTAATACAATTTATCATAATCTACCACTGCTATACAGGATAATTTCTAGTTTTTTAGCTATGCTTTGCATAAATTTAATTTAGCATATCATAATTACATTTAAGTACATAAATTTTATCAGTCTTTGACATCATACTTTATCCAAGTTTATTGTTTTTCATATCAAGTATCTGGAGCTAGGCTCTATTCGTATCTAATTTCCTAAGGTAGTTTTTACATTTAATGTAATCTATATCTGTACATTTCTATGGTAACTCTATACTTTCCACCACGGTGCACTCCCATGACTCCTACTCCAATCAATTTCCTTGGGCTTCTTAGGTTCTCCCCCAGCTGCTAATCTTCTCCTCTCCTCCTCTTCCTCTAACATCAATCTCTCTTCTTTCTCTGCCAACATTCTCTGACTTTCCCATTTCACTTCTTTAGTTCTCATAGTAGTTCTACTCCTACTTATTTCATGTATCATTGCCTTTTGGATTTGATAAGCTGGGAGATTCACAAGCTGTTGATGCTCGAATGCGTCATTACCATGTCTTGCCGGGTTTAGCATACCCTTAGTCCATATATCGAATACATGAGGGAGAATTCTCATTTGTGAGGGAGAATGGAGGTGGTTTTTGTTTAGAGGTAATTGCCAACGAAATTTATTCGGTCCATAGATATTGTAAGGGAGTTTTTCAGAACGATGCCATTGTTTAAGGTAATCAAGAGAGAGTTCAGGGGAGATGGACTGAGGAGAATGATTTTAAATAAAAAACATAATACAGTAATAGGAAAAATAACATATTCTTTACGACTTAAAAAAATATTTTCTAATTGTATATACCTGTTCACAATCATGTTCCTTCATAGGGTCATCTTTACATTCTAATTTCACTAATTAATATAGTAACAATACCTGTTCACAATCATGCTCCTTCATAGGGTCATCTTTACATTCTAATTTCACCAGTATAGTATTAATACCTGTTCACAATCATGCTCCTTCATAGGGTCATCTTTACATTCTAATTTCACCAATACAGTAACAATACCTGCTCGCAATCATGTTCCTTCATAGGATCATCTTTACATTCTAATTTCACCAATACAGTAACAATACCTGCTCGCAATCATGTTCCTTCATAGGATCATCTTTACATTCTAATTTCACCAGTATATCCCCCAAAATTCCTTCATCCTCGCTACCAATACCAATTAGATGAAAATCAAGCTCTAATATAAACTCATCTTCATTACTTTCTACTAATTTTATATCTAACAATGCTGTTTTCCTATTACCAAATTTCCTTCTGTGCTCAGGAATCTTACTCTCACCTGATTTTGAGAGCTCTTTCCCTGTATCTTTATAACTACTACCGGCAGTAAAAGGTTTATCATTAGCTGAAATCTCGGCAACAGATGCCCAAGGATGATCCTCATCGGAACTACCAGATAATTGTCTTGTACTACTATCGGTATTACCTTTATCATTATTCTCTACTAAATCCGTAGAAAATGTAACAGTATCTCCTGAGATCTGTTTCAAATTTCTCTTAATATTCTCATGTCTTCTTTCAGACTTGCCGTGTTCAGTTCCTTCGAGCCAGTTTTCTATCTCTGGTTCCTTCTCCCAAGTACGTAAACTCCACTTATCGAGTTTAGCATCCTCAAGATCTTCTTTGGTAGTTACGCCTAGGGAAAGGGAGAAAATTGACTTAATATGGATCCTATAAAAAATACTAAATAGTGAATGTTTTAAAAAAAGTTTAGATATAATTCTAGGTTCTATATACCATATTCCTCCATCTCCTCCCGTTCCATATTTATCCTATGTTTTTCATTCGCAATATGCCTCTCCATTTCCCTTGCATTACCGCTATTAGCCCAATTACCATCTGCCGGCGAGTCCATCATCGGATAATCTGGATATGTTTTTCCCCCTCTATACACCGTTATTCTATCATTTTTCCTTAAATCTATTTTAATTAAATGACTACCATCTTCTTTTACAGGTTTATCAGTATCTATTTCTATAATTTCTCTTGGATTCTCCTTCAGTCCCCCGTATTTACTCTCAAAACCGGGCAGATACTCGATCATATCTCCTGTAACACCCTCAGAACCGGTAAGTCTACCCGTCCCCATAGACCTACCCTTCTGTGTCGTATACGACGTTTTAAATACCTCACGATATACATTGAGATCTTTACCATGTTTTAGTTTTTGTTCTTCTGAATTATTTTCATTTTCCCCATCACTCCCATGCGCCTTCCATCCATTTTCATCTAACTTCCTTCTATGGGCTACACTCCCTACATTACTTAATTCTCGACTACTATCACTCTCTGGCCCTAATGCCAACACACTCCCATCCTTCCTTCTTATCTCCCCAAGTTCCTTATATTCTCCTACATGTATATGTTCTTGTACCTCCGTTTTGGAGATTATCTCACCCGTTTTTGGATGTCTTTCAAAAGGTACGTTATTTCCTGTTTTAAACCCGGGACCACATGCTCTACATTCCAAATCATCTGGTCCAGTAGTTGTTACTCCATATTTATTAGTATGTGGATTCCAATTCGAGCTCATCCTAGGATCAACATGATCATCTAATGCAGTTAATACCCTTCCTCCTTTATGATATTGACCCCTAGAAATTACTCCACCTCCCCCCTTGGTCGGTAATTCACTTAATAAACGTCCATGTATATCCCTGGGAGGTACATATAAATCTCCATATAAATGTTTCATTACATCATCATGTAATCTTTGGTTAGTAAATAGATCTTCATGTCTGAAATTGAAATGATTCGGGGCATCAGGATTGTTCCTATCAGCTTCATCTTTTTCTCTGATTAAATCTACATCAGTTGGGTCATGAATATTCAATAGGCCCCTCCTAATTCCTCCACCGGGTATATCAACATCTATATGATTATCATCTATTTCTGCACTTAACCTCCTACTATGTGGGGTACCATCAACCGTAGCAATATTATTTGGATGATTAAACTCCTCCATCTGCCTTAATTTCTGTTCTTGTAAACTTCTTCTCTGAGAAGTTGAGCTCAATACCTCACCTGTATTACTATCATGGGTTATTTTAGCAACAGAACCACTATCCCTTTCATTATAACTATTCGGACTAATATCATTCCCCTTTCCACTGGTATGAATAGTTTTCCCCACACTGTTATGATAATTCCTTGATTTTATACTAGATTCATACCTATTCCCACCTACCCCATTCTTAGAATTGAATTCTTTAAATCCACCATCTCTATCTCTATACTTCTCTATTGCAGGTAAAGGAGGTTCTGGAATAGGATTGGAGACTACTTCTGGACCTTCATGGGGGGCTTCATCTGGTCTATAAAGGTCATGTACTTTCACTCCATTAACATTTCCCTCTGGGATTTCTCGACTAGGTGCTCCTGTTAGACGATCAAACCCCTTATTATAATGAGTTGAACTATCATAATCAGGGTAATGGAGTTTTAAAAGTTCTTCATAGGAATTAAATTCCTGATTACTATCTTCTTGATTGGTAGACTCTAAATTACCAGAACTACCCCTATTATAATTTAGACTATCTAATTGAGCTGATGATAATGAGTCTGATTGAGTCTGATCATAATTAGCAATATTGTTATCAGAACTTTCAGAAGTTTTATCTTCATTAAATACAGGTTCATCATCTACTGTAGGTCGTGATTTGTCATTTTCTGAATCAATAACACGATCTCTACCTTCCTTTTTTTTATCGCTATCTATATTACCATCAATCTTCAACTCCTCTTTTTCTTCATTTGATAACGGAAAAACTTCACTCTCTATCTTTTTAGCAGCTGAATCTGATGACAGTGATCGTGTGTCAGAATCAGAATCAGATTTTTTAGCATTACTATCTGATATTTTAACATCAGTATCATCTAATATCTTAGGACTACCATCACCATTTGACTTTATCTCTATTTCCCCATTAGGAAGAAAATCTGCATGATCACCATCAATTTTATCATCTGAATCAGTACTGTCGTCGTTTCCCCGTGTAACAACCAAAACACTTAGTTGTAAAAGTGACAGCCGTATTAAAAGAAAGAGTGGTAGACTTAGCCTGGCCTTCATCATTTTTTATTTTTGTTAGTAGCTTTTAAGAAAAGTTAAAAGTATAGATTACATGATGGTACTCATTGTTTAAAAAATACACATTTCAATTTTGAATTTGACTACCACATTACTATTAGTGTATACATATATTAGGGCGCTGTAACAGTACTAATTATGCTTTCATCGTATAAAACTTCAAAAATCTTTTAAAAAAAACAGTTCAAAAAGAAGCTGTAAAAAATTTTTCTAAATTAAATCCTAGACTTAAAGTTAATAGTACCCTAATTACTATATGGCTACAAAATTATTTGCTACTTAACTTAGTAATAGTTGATATCAAACTTGAAGAGTGGTAGATGATTACTTAGTAATATATAGAGTCAGACTAAGTAATTCTAAAAATCATACTGTAACTAGGAAAATAGTATAAGTCTTAAATTGCACCTAGAATATTAGATATAACTCACAGTAGAAGTTTCTTTTTACTTAAGTAACATCAAGAACAAACAAAATTTGAAGATAGTGATCTGCAAACATAATATCATAGCAGCGAAGTTACCAAGAAGCAAGTCGCGCAATTATGTGTTTTAATTTGAATGTTCAGTTTTCAAATAAAGTTCGTATGTATTAGGCTAGTATTGGTACCTTATAGGGTTGCTAGTAGAGTGTAAACTCGAGGCGATATCTAAAGCAAACTATAACTTAGTGCTGGAATTAATAGCTCAGGAGTGCTCTAAATTTAGCCACTTAAATTATATTATTATAGGATGATCATGCTATAATCTGTATTATGATCATGTATAGACTGTTATTATAAGAGGTTTTAATAAGATTAACCCAAACAGTTTCTACATACCACTGATATTATTTAGTCTAATAACGTAATTTTAAAAAAATAGCCCACTTATATATGGAATTCTAACCTGCAAGTAGTCAGATCATACTTGTCTATGTATTTCAGCTCAAACAGCTTTTTGTTATCTTAGCACGATAATTTGCATTGAAAAAAAATACTTTCATGTGATTAATAATAAGTAATTTAGATATGTATAGTCAATTACTATTAATTAGCCTAAGTTATTTAAAGCTTGTAATATTTACAGCTTGCCTACCATACTATCATACATCACACCGACTTCAGTAAATTTAATTGAATTATTATTTTTTGAAATTCATTATTATTATTAGACTTAGACTTTAGTGAGTTAATTATATTTTGAAACGATTTACACTTGACACTTTTTTGGCATTTTTGGTTGACTTAGCCTTTTAGTTATACTAAATATTCTAAATATTATTAATTTCTATACACTGCTCTTAATATGAGGTTTGAAAAAAAAATTGATTATGTATTTTTACTTAATTAAATGGTACATTATTTTTACATAAAATATTACCATTTATATAGTACTAAAACTACAAGTAAGTATAAATTTCCTTAATTCTAAAATTTCTAATAAAAAGTATTTGCTACTCTAATATCTGTATAGCATTGGTAACGTATTTTATTACCAATATATCATTGCAAGTAACTCTACTCATATTACTGATAATTCCTTTTGAATGAATCTTATGCATCACGTCTAAATTGACATTTGTCGACGCTCTTAGGTTTCATTCAGGATACAGTTACTTAATTATCAATAACAGTTTAATTAACTACTAGGAATTTCAATCCCATATCTTTTGCATTGCTGTCTTAATAATGCGTCGGCTGCTTCCATATCTGATGCAAGGTCTTCAGCGCCTAATGGGTCAGAAATCTGGTCTACACACCGTTTTAATTCTACCCAAAATGCACAACCGATCTCTAAATCTTGTTTGGGCTGGGGAAAGAGATTAGATTTATTTGTGTAATTAATACTGATATATCCATTCTAGGAACTGTAAAATTTAAAATTAGGAGGTTTGAAAAAATCATATACCTGATGACAGCAACTAAATTTATCTAGCATACATTTTATACCTGATGACAGCAACTAAATTTATCCATCATCGCTTTTTTCAGAGTTTCAGGAGGACTGATGAAACGTTTTATACCTGATGACAACAGCTAAATTTATCCATCATCGCTTTTTTCAGAGTTTCAGGAGGTCCAGTGTAACGTAGGAAAAACAAGCATACTATCCCCAAACATGCCCTACTTAATGGAAAAGCAGGAAGGAGAGCAGGAACCTAAGGGAATTAATTATTAGGATTGGAATATATATGCTGCTTTAAATTAAAATACTACTATATATTTCAACTTTTTGCATTACACTAGCTATTTATTAAGCTTTTTTATACCTTCAAATGATTATTTTTATCTGTAGTGCAGCACATCAAGTAATCAGGCAATCTCCCCGCTACTTCTAATGAATGTTCTGCTTTTAATTTGATATCCCCACTACCATCTCCTCCAACACCATCAGCAGATTTTCCAGCAGCAGCCGCTGCCTTTTTCTCCTTAATATACTCCTCTTCATCATCCTTGAAAACAGTA
>Ga0099798_10125_pt1 | contig 23667 bp, 14 predicted proteins | sample Uncmet_Sort29A_1_FD_89870 | JGI IMG/M metagenome (GOLD analysis project Ga0099798, IMG submission 89870) | Marine eukaryotic communities from CALCOFI LINE 67, Pacific Ocean - CN13ID_Sort29A_1 | ecosystem: Environmental > Aquatic > Marine > Oceanic | place: Pacific Ocean: Monterey Bay | collected...
AGCGTCGTCTTTCAAAGAATTTGAAACGGAACCCAATTTTTGATAAGAATAATGATGATGGCTATGAAGAGGAAGAAAAGAATGAGGAGGAGGAGGAGGAGGAGGAGGAAAATGATTTCGAAAATACAAACAGCATAATGAGTATTCTACGGACACAAAAGAGAAGAAAATCGAGATCAATCTTATCAACGACAACATCATCTCAACTCAATATCGAATCTCAACATAGACCATTTCCATCACGTGGTACCATTGCCGTGTTTGGCAAATCGAATTCGTTGATTCTGTTCAACTTACCAAAATCATCATCTTCTAATCGAATAAACTCGAATCGACGTTATCATAAATCGTTTGAGTCATGGTTGGAAGAATCTTCGTCAAATCTTCGAGGAAATGAAAGAAGCAACGAAATAACATTAAACAACAACAAAAGAAGAAGCAATAATTGTAGCGATGAAGAGAGACAAGGTGATCGTGAGAGCGGTGATGCTATGTCATTGCTTTTGATGATAGACGAGAACTCGAAGAACTTACCTCTGAGTCATCCAGGCAACATCGTATCCACTTCGATTTCAGAGTCTTATGCTAGCAACAGTAAAGATTTTAATTCCGAGAGTGATGAATCGTCGCTTGATGATGAAGATTATCTGTTTTTTAGAACAGCTTTTGGTCCTCAGGCTGTTCGTCCAATTTCAGATCCTGATCACTCATTAGATGTCGTTACATTGAAGAAAGAAGAACAACATGATTCTGTAGTGTTTACAAGAAGAGATGAGCCTCATAGTCTTTATGTAGGAGAGCATGAATTTTCTTTGGATGGTGGAAACAGTCGTGTAGTTGATGGTAAGGACAACTTGATAAACAAGAAAAAAAACTCTCTCGATTCTTCCACGTCGTCTACGATGTTAATACAAAAAGATGTACCAGGCTCTACGGATCGTTACACAAACAAAACACTTTTGAGTAAAATTAAGATCAAAAATGTCGCCGAAGAGAAGAAAACACAGGAAAATAATGATTTATCGAGTATTGGTGAAGAAAACAATTTATCTTCGAGTTTGGTGATGATCATCGATACTTCTTGTAAATTTCAGGAGCTCAAGTCTTATGGCCAAATGCGATACGATATGAATATCTCGAGATCTTCTCTAGATTTGTACACTAAAAATATCGATGTATGTAAACGATTGGGTCACGGAATGCTCGCAAATCGATGTTGGAAGAGTCTCCTCATGTCATTTAATACGTCTAAATCTCATAACTTCAGTCCTATCGTGGCATCTACATTACCCTTGATGTGCAAAATGCTATTTCAAAGGCAAGTTTATGAGCCTGCAGTAGCACTCGCATGCCTGGGTATTTGCCGAGTTCCATCGAATAAGATGACAAGACAAGATCGTGATTTGCTTAGATCTGCTACGTCTTGTTTTGCAGACGCGACATTTTTAAGACGTGATGATTTGATCGGACATGCATTGATGAGAAAAGCAGCTACAGAGACTGATGTCCATGAGGGAAAACAAACAAAGAAAATGAAGAAAAGTAGTGATGAGAAGGATTCTTATGATGGTTTTCATTCTCCACCGGCCAGTCTCAAAACTCCAAAATCTTCTTCGTCTGGACGCTTGCGTCGATTATTTTCCAGATCTCTCTTGAGCTCCAAAACAAAAAGTACGACAACAGATTATTCTGAGATTACAAAGAAAGGTGATGATGATGATGATGGTGATGGCGTTTTGAATAATAAATCATATTTATCAGATATATGCTCGTTGTGCAGACTTCGTTTGTGTGGACTTGTCGTGTCTTGTTCACGATGTGGATGTGGTGGTCACATAACTTGTCTTCGCAAATGGTTCGAATCTGAGATTTCTTGTCCAAGTGGATGTGATTGTCAATGCTCAAAATTAATCTCAATTGAGAGAAAGAACAGCAACAATAATAACACATCATCAAATGGATCTGATTTTGTGAATCAAAATGTCAATGTCTCAATGTCAAGTGATACAAGTGATGAGGACGACGAGGACTTAGATGATGATACTGAGACAGCAATGAAATTCGAGTTTTCTATTTCGATGAAGGAGACCGAATTTTTGGAAAAATACATTTCAAAATGGGGTGTTGGTTTTGTGGATGATCAATGGTGAGCATGATTGTGTGTGTATGTGTGTGTGTGTGTGTGTGTGTGTTGATTATTGAATTTTTGAGAGTTTTCTTCTTATCTGGTTGAGAAAAATGCAAATCGAATTTGTACTATTTTTATTTTATTTTATTTTTAACCAAAAGCCTAATCCCCCTCCTCCTCCTCCTATTCGAATTTACTTCGACTCCACTTCATACGAACACAAACCGCAATCCATCTTGTTGTGTAACAAACATTGTACTTCATTCGTTATTTCGTTGATGTTGACAACGTTTTCTTTCTCAGCAATAACTTTATCGCCATCATCATTATCACCATCGTCTCTTCTTCTCTTGCAATTCAAATTCGAAGCCATGATCTTCTTCTTCACAAGTACTTCTTTTGGTGAATCCTTTTCACTTCGAATTTCGAGCTCGAACACAAAAGAAACGATCGAACCTCCTACCTCACGAAGCATTTTGTCCTTCAAAGATCCGACACCATTGTGATGTGCCCACAACATCACATCAGTCTCAGAGGGTTGTCCCTCTTGATCAGACAACATCGAAGTCGAGTTGTTGCACAACGAAACAGATGATTCAGCTGTAAGAGTACTCACATCGATAGACATATCATCACCACTTCCACGTTCATTCGTAATGTCTTCATTATTCTCGTCCACCGTGGAGCTCGTTAAATCAATGCTTGGAGAGGAAGTATTCAATTTTCCAAAACACGATCGACACCTCATACACTTCAGAGAGTCGTGCGTATTCGAGATCGACATTGTGTCCATGGTAAAGATATCATGCAGATCGTCACTAGACATCAAGTTCGGGTTGTAATCATTATCTACAACAGCGTTTTGAAGTCCCTCCTTGGATATTTGTCTTTGAAAGATTTTTTCCTCGATCGTTCCTGTGGCCAGAAGTCTGTATATGAAAACTCTCTTTTTCTGTCCATCTCTCCAAACTCGAGCAGCAGCTTGCTTGTCTGTTGCAGGATTCCAGTCCGGATCGAAAAGAACAAGACGATTCCCTCCCACAAGATTCAGACCACATCCTCCTGCCTTGCTGGACAATAGAAACACAAACTCATCTCTGTCCTTGTCGTTGAATCTATGTACCAAAGCTGTTCGCTTCTTTACAGACGTACTTCCATCCAACTTGATGTAAGGCCATCTTCTCTTGCTACAGAGCTGAACAAAAAGATCCAATGTCTGAGTATAGTTCGAAACGATCACGATTCGATCATCCGTTTCCTTGCGTAGTTTTCGAAGCAGAGCATCCATGAGAAGAAACTTACCAGCATGAGAAGGATCGAACGTCTTCGAGCGAGAGCGTCCACCTCTTCCAGACGAAAATTCTTCAGGAAAAATATGCATCGACTCAATGAGACCGTGAGCTGCTGTTGTACTTCTTTGATCCCTTGCCCTTCGAGCATCCGAGAACACCAGCATCGGATGATTGCAAACCTTTTTCAAAGCATTCACACTCTGAAGCGTCCCTGTGTGTTTTCCGGTCATGTGAAAATGGGAAAGCTTTGAAGAAAGAAGATGTTCATACAGCTTTTGTTGCAAAGGCGTAAGCTTCACACAAACAACCTGAACAACCTTGTCCGGAAGATGCTTCGCAAGCAGATCGTTCGTACGTCTAACAATAAATTCGTCCACAATTCCTTGAAGCTCGGAAGCACGTTCCGTACCGAGTTTTTCCTCCTTCTCTGTGCAACCCGGTTCTCGACCGTACTCTATCGGACGTACAAATCGACGTCGAAACTCCTCTATTTTCCCTAAAATACCAGGGTTGGTAAAATCAACCATCGCGTAGAACTCATCCAGTTTGTTCTGCATGGGAGTGCCTGAAAGCAATACTCGTCGACGGCAGGACAGTACGTTCAGACTTTGCGAAGTCAGCGTTTCGTTGTTTTTGAGTCTATGAGCCTCGTCACAGATCAAAAGATCGACCTTATCCGGTTCATTCTCGAACAATTCGACGTTCATTCTAAATGTCTCGTACGAAATCACGAGAACATCGATGTCGTCCTCTCTGAGAAATCGTTTGCAAGTCTTCAAGCTGTGGTTTCCGTCCTTGTCACATGCAGCGACACGGACACGTTTGCCTAGCCACTTCCTGAACTCATCTGCCCAGTTTCCAATCAAAGAAGTCGGACACACGACCACGACACGACTCAAAGGATCTTGTCCGAATGGCATCTGTCTAAGAAGTGTGTACGTCAACGTAATCGCCTGCAGCGTTTTACCAAGTCCCATATCGTCAGCCAGGATGCAACCGGCACCGTCAAATTTTCGAAGACCACATACACACTCGACAAGGAATTTAACACCCTCTCTTTGATGAGGGCGAAGCCACTTGCAGAGAATGGGTTCCACATGCACACTCGGACCCTCCTCTCCTTCCCACAAAATTAAGGGTTCCCAAACCTTCGGACCTCTCGATTCGAGATCATCTTTTTCGACAACATTCATATTCTCTTCCGTCTGATCATTTTGCTCCAGAATATTTACATTAGATGCAATATCTAGAAGCGAGAATGATGACTGTTGAGTAGGCAATTCAACCATACTTTCCGTCGACGTCTTGACGGGCCTGACGAAAGCTAAATTTTTCGTGGAAATCGGTCTCATTCGAGACCTACAAATACCCAATGTTCGACGTTTTCGTTTCACTGGAGGACCCTGCTCGACTCCATCTTCACTCCAAGGAGGTTTAAATGCCCTGGTCAACTTTCCTGGAACTCGAAAAAAAGGTAGACAAGCTTTTCTTTTCACCGCTATACGTCCGCTTTTTAAAGCCTGAGAGAGAGCGTTGTCGAACACGAACGAACGAACGTTTATCACCACAATGTTCAAATATAAAAAAAAAAAAAAAATGTATACATCAAAAACACAAACAGATAAATATATGTGTGTGTGTTTCTTCCTCTTCTTACCTCTATGTTATCCTCTCTACGTTTTTGTGCTAGAGGATCATCTCTCTGTGAAGATTCCATGCGAGGTGTTTCTTTGTTATTTTTTTTTCGCGTCCTAATTGAATTTCAATTCTCCAAATTCAAATTTTCGAGAAAATTCTGAGCGTAGATGCTGTAGATAGATCGTGATCATGCATATGTACGTAGATAAAAGAGATGGACCAGATAATCTTAGATAGATATAGATGATGATACAAGTATACATTATAGCATTATAGAGTAGTAGCGGAACTCTCTCTCTCTCTCTCTCTCTCTCTCTCTCTCTCTCTCTCTCTCTCTCTCTCTCTCTATGTGCGTCTACCTCTCTCTGTGTGTCTCTAAAATACAAAATCTATACACATTCTACTAACTACTAACTAACTAGCTAACTTGCGTATCATCTCTACTCTCTGTGTATAAGTTAGTGTGTATAAACTGTTGGGAGCTATAGATGTCCAAATGCTATAGATAGTCAGAAGTCATAAATAGTATACTGTGGTCTCAACGGCTAGTGGTTCGGTTTCGTTGTTTAGATTAAGATCTTAGTGTTGACCCACCCATCTACATCCACATAGCCACATACCCTCCTTTCAATCAATACTTAACCCAAAACAGTCAAATTCTCATTGCTTTATAACATAAACAGGAGGAGGTAGGTAGGTAGGAGGAGGTATACTAAAGTACCTCCTCTGAGTAGATGATTTATGTACAGTGGTGTGTGTTTCAGGAGCAGGGTATACTATTATTCGACACGACCACCACTGAAAGAGAAGAAGAAGAAGAAAAAAAAGATTCAATGTTGTTCGGCCTTCGAGTACGTTTCCTCTCTATTTCTTTCTTTCTACCTCTGTGTGTGTGTGTGTGTGTCTCACCCGAGTGATAGAATTATTGATTTGGAACCTTTTTTTGTTGTTTCTCTCTGTGTATTTTGAAAACACACAAATGAATACGATTTTTCTCTCCTCTCATTATAACTTCTTTCGCCGCGCCGCGCCGCGATCCATCACAACGCACAGAGAGGAATCAGAAAACTTTCGTCCAACGCTGCAGTTGCGACAGGAGAACAGTTTCCAAAATTTATCGTGAATGCACCCGCAACAGAGACAAGTACTCTTGCAAATGGACTTCGTGTCGCGTCTCAGAGTGGACACGGGGAAACGGCAACGGTAGGTGTATGGATCGATGCTGGAAGCAGATATGAGACGGAGCGAAACAATGGCGTGGCTCACTTTCTCGAGCACATGGCATTCAAGGGAACCAATAAACGTACTCAACATGAGATGGAGGAAGCAATTGAGAACATGGGTGGTCATTTGAATGCCTACACATCGAGAGAGCAGACTGTGTACTACGCTCAAGTCTTCAAAGACGACGTACCTCAAGCGATGGACATTCTTTCAGATATTCTTTTAAACTCAAAATTTGATCACGATGCGATCGAAAGAGAGAGAGATGTAATTCTTCGCGAACTTCGTGAGGTACAGATGCAAACTGAGGAAGTTATCTTTGATTGTTTGCACGAGGTTGCGTACTCTGGAGGTGGACTCGGAAGAACGATTTTGGGACCTCCCGAGAACATAAGGTCCATCTCGAAGGGTGATCTTGAGGAATACATCAAGACTCATTACACTGCTCCTCGTATGGTCGTAGCTGGTGCAGGTGCTGTAAATCATCAGCAACTTGCTGATCTTGCCGATAAACATTTTGGTTCTCTTGCATCTCAACCTGCTGCGGGACTCACAGTACCCACTGATCCGGTCAGATTTATCGGATCTGAAATCCGCGTTCGAGAGGACAACATGCCACTCGCTCACGTTGCAATCGCTTTTGAGAGCATGGGATGGACGGATCCCGCATCTTTCCCTCTTCTGATCATGCAGACTCTTCTGGGATCATGGAATCGTACTCAGGGAAGTGGAAAGAATATGGCCTCAAAACTCGCAAACGCTGCAGCAGAGGATGAGCTTTGTCATTCCTTCACATCGTTCAACACGAATTACAAGGATACGGGCCTGTTTGGAGTATATGCTGTCATGGATCCCACGACTGTTAATGACATGATGTGGCATTGCATGGATAAGATGGTTTATTTGTGTCACAAGGTAACAGCAGAGGAAGTCGAGAGAGCGAAACAGCAATTGAAAGCCAATGTCTTGATGCATCAGGACGGTACGAGCGCTGTGTGCGAGGATATCGGTCGTCAAATGTTGACGTACAATCGAAGAATGACTCCAGCAGAACTTTTTGCCCGAATCGATGCCGTCGACGCATCTGCTGTGATGGAAGTAGCGAAGACAGTGATCAATGATCAAGATGTTGCCCTAGCAGCTGTTGGGAACATTAACGAACTTCCGGACTATAACTGGTTCCGAAGAAGAACGTTTTGGTTGAGATATTAGGCTGTTTTGGTAGTGCAATGATGAGGAGAAGAAGGAGAAATGAAAATTTAAGTAAAATAAGTAGCAATATACTCTCGTACGACCAGAAGTAATAACATTCGTTCATACTCTTCTCACAGCACCTCAATATCGACATGCTTTGCTTCAGGAATGTGATCTCGAACGATTTCCTCTATACGGTCAATCTCGTCACCTAACATTTGGACTAATCCATCTCCAAAAAGAAGAAGAAAGAGTTCAATATCAGACGAGCGTCTCAACTTTCCTTTCGCATCACTGATATCGATTTTGTTTTCGATATATTTTTCCGCAATTCTCCAGCCATTAAAATTGATTTCAGCCTTAAATCGTACATCAGAGGGTCCGATCGAAATACATTTGACATCATGAAGCGAATTTATGACATCATCTTTCATGAGAACCACCTTGAGTTGCTCCAATCTCCGACGATCGATAGAGCGACCTACCAACATTGCCCTGTTTTTCGTGATAAGCATTACGGCAACTCCACCCAGTAGTGTTCCGACTGCAATTGTACCGGCTGCATCGTACATGACATTGCCTGTGACGTGAGTTAAAGTAATACCTAATCCGGCAATTACCACACCAGCTATTGCAGCACCATCCTCAAGCATCACAGCAACAGGAATGGGATTATCACCATTTCGAACGTATTCCCAAAATTTCATTTGAGAATTCGCAGCATTTGTACGCACTGCATCAATTGCGACCCATAACGTGTAACTCTCAACAACACCGGCAGTACACAACACAGCCAATGCGGTAGGAAGGGAATCAACGACGTGAGGATTCATTATTAATGAAATTCCGTGGTACACAGTCGCACCGCATCCCAAGAAAAATATTCCAACCCCGGAGACAAGTCCAAATACGTACTGTTCAAGACTGTATCCTAAGAAAAACAAAAACAAAAAAGGTAAATGTTAGTGTTTCCCAAGGACGACGACGATGATGAGAAAAAAATACGAGTAAGCTGAAAAAAAAAAAAAAAATGTTCGCCAAGTATAAATTAAATTAAGAAGCACAAAAGGTACCGTATGGATGATCCGCATCTGATGGTAAGTGTGATCGCGTGATGCCAACACGAAGTAGAAATTGATTTGCAAGGTCGGCACAGGAGTGTATAGCTTCAGACAGCATTGATCCGGAACCAGAAATTGAGAATGCAAATAATTTTGCAATTGTAACTGCTGAATTTCCAACAATTGCAACGTTTACGACGCGGAGTTGATCCCGCATCTCCTCATCCTTTACCGCATTGTCTTTCTTACCGAGTTTCTCGAAAATTTTTGTTATAAATGATTCTGATGTCTTGATAGTATTCTGACGTTTAAGACGTTGTTGCTTCCTTAAACGTTGATATGTTCGTCGCTCTTTCTCTGTCTCCATCTTCGCAATAGAACCCCATTTTTTCTTGCTTAATTTCTCCACATCTTGACGCCTATACCACCTAATGAGTGATTCTTTCGATTTCGAAAACGGATTCGGAGCTTCGAAAGATTCCAAACTTTCAAGATCTGAAGGTTTCACTAAATATTCTGAAATTGCATCGTCTTGTGTCATTCGACGACTGTGTTGAGATATCAAGATCATAAGTCTCTGAACTAATTGCTCGTGCTTCGGATCGCCTTTCTTCGATACAGATCGTGTGATACTTTTGTCTTTATTGGGATCCACATCATTATTCGTCGTCGTTAAACATCGCAACGATGAATCCCTTCTCATATTACACAATGGATAACGTATTCGCGACGAAAGATTACGCTTCGGCAAGCGTCGAACTGCTCGGAAAAACATATTATATTTTTCGAACGTTCGTATTCGTGTTACGATGATGTATATGTATGAGTGACCTTCTCAATTATAAGGGAGTATTATTTCGTTTGTGTTTATTTTAATCTTCCTCTACTATTGGATTTTTTTTTTTCGTACTACAATGAAGTCCTCCTCACTTCAGCTATATCTATGTATGTATGTATCTATCTATCTATGTATCTATATTTATGTATGTAGTTTGGCAGTGAGTATGTAGTGAATGTAGTGTGTATATATATATATATATATATAAAGTAAAAATATTTTAAAATATAAATATCGTCTTTTAGTTGTTACACTTTAGTTAATAAATAAAGACGCAGGTACTATATAATCTCCTCGAAGCACCAAACCATGTACAAAAAAATTAATTATCTATAACGTGTATCATCTATAACATCTATCATCTATAACATCTATCATCTATAGTCTAACCGTTTACCAGAACCATTCAATTCTCTCTGTATAGGGGGGGTTCACGGAATCACGTTTTTGTTGAGAGACACCTTTCTGCCGTTACGATTTTCTTTAAATTTTGACACAGTATTTGGGTCAACGTTTTTGATATACTGTGAAGTTTCTGTCTCAATTTATGCAGTCATTTTTGAGAAATGTCAAAACGAGAGAAAAGTGAGTTGCGGGATCCCGAGGAAGGTCCGAAAACACCAATAAAAAGTACATCAAACATGCTACGATCATCAAACACCCCTGAAAAAGCTTCAAACAAGAGGTGGAACAAATACATGCAATCAAAGAAGAAGAGTTGGCTTTTTGGTTCTCCAGAAAAAAAGAAATCACGAGAAGAAGATATTAAGAGTTCGCAAACGAAACGAATTCGATATAAGACACCAAAGAAGCCACAGAAGAAGAAACGAGGTGAGTCGAATTCAACATCCAATCAGACAAAATTTAGCCCAACCGATTCTCCACCAAAGAAAAGAACCAATAAAACCAATCTGTATGGTAACAGAAATGATAAACAGAGTTCGATGCAATCCACACGCGATACGTTTCAAATGAGGGCTCTTAATAACAATGAAGAATCAAGAGTACGAAATCTGTTCAGTGGTTCGAGCCGTGATAGCGATGATGTTGTCGTTAATCATCCATATGATATACAATCGAGAGATATTGCAACTCTCAAAGACCGAACTTTCATTAATGATGCGTGTATCAATGTGTATTTGCACCATCTCCAGAAGCAAGTTGGCAGAATTGCACAGTCTCGTGTTCAATTCTTTAGAACTCAATGGTATTCGTATCTGTATTGCAATGAAACTTACAGATATGAGAGCGTAGCAAACCATAGACGTGTTCAGAACGCGATGGACTATGATATCAATGTGATTCCAATCAATGTTACACAAACACATTGGTACATTGTCGTCGTTCTCATGAGCCATAAGCGTCTTCTCGTGTTGGATTCTCTTGGAAATAATTTCAAGGACCACCATATCCGTACGTGTGCTAATATCACTAGATTTCTAAAGCAGCGTTATGGTGAAAATGAGACCTGGAAATCATTTAGAGTAGATTGTCCGAAACAACAGCACTGTGACTGCGGTGCGTTCTCCTGCTTGAACGCAGTGTGTGTATCCTTTGGCCTTTCCTTCGATTATGATCCGACAATAATTGCAGATTTCAGAAAACATATGCTTTTGACTTTAGTGGATACAACCGATGAGGAGATTCATGAATCTGTAACGTCAAGAGAAACTATACATCACTCCACGGTGTTTACGAGTGCAAGTCTTGGAAGCAATACAATTTTGAAAGAACTGACTCGAGATGTGACGACAGAAGCATACAAAATGTTACAAGAGCAGAAACCAGAGAAATCAAATACGAAGCAAAGTTGTGAAGCACCATTAATAGATTTGACAAGAGATGACGAGAACGATATTGTTCGAATTCTTCGACCTGATTTCATTAACATTGAAGTAGATTCAATTGATGATAATCACACCACTGAAATTATCCCAGTTCCACTTACTACATGTCAAACTGCAATGGAACACTTTTTGAAGAATGCTCCCGAAGGTGTCGCACAATCCATAGCACCACATTGGAACGGAAAATCTCGAGGAATCCCTAAAGTTCGACGTCATGCCATAAGTCCAGCATTTGCCGTCACATATAATAAAGTCCAAGGTCAGACACTTTCTCGTGTGGTTTTACTTCTTGCAACATCAAAAGGATCCAAGCTCGGGAATCTCACAATAGAGATGTTTTTCGTTGGTATTTCGCGAGTGCGTGATGCAGACCATCTACGAATTCTGCCGTGTGCTCGTGCTGATCTCGACTACCTACAAAAATTGCGCTTCTCTTCACGCGTTCGGTACTGGTACAACAATTACGACACAGACGGAAATTGGAACACCAATCGTAAATTCATTTTACCTTCTATTGAACCACTGTTCCGAAAAGTGCTTGTGACTATGAACAAAAATGAATCAGTCAATATAAAACAGTATCAAAGTCTCGCAAACCAGCTCGGTATTTCCTATTCAGGCAAAACAATAAAGCAACTCGCTAAACTCCTTAACGTTTGGATTCAAAGATTCAAAAACAAAACACTCTACGATTTCCATGATTAATACAATATAATGTTCTTAATTCTATCTATTCACTTTATACTACTTACCTTCTTCCTTTCTCTAATACGTTCCAACAACACAACTAAAAGACTCCCACCCAGTGTTATATATATGTGTGTAGAAGAGCCAGCCAAATTTTACGTTTGTGTGTGAGAAGTAGTGGGATAAAAAAAAAAAAAAGTGGTAGATATCTATACATCCATACACTACTCCTCCGATCTTTTTTGCGAGGGGATCATAAAAAAAATGGGAGATAAAGAGGAAAACATTTTCAAGAGTACGACTAGGTATGTGTCATCGTTTTTTATTCAATATATATATATATTATGTTCTCGTTATTACGTTGTGAATTGAATCAATGAATCAAACAAATCTCATGTTCTCTTTCTCGAAACGCGCGCCGCGCAGGTTAGGAAACGCAGTCTCTGCGATAAATACTTTGAAGCCCAATCTTCTGCAGAAAATTTTGAATCGATTAATAAATACGATCACGGAAATTTCTAAAGTATGTCGTTTCTCTTTCATGTTTGTTTCATCTCTTTTTTTTTCGGGTTTTTTTTTTTCCGTTAATACTCATCATTCGTCTATCGATCCTTCAGGACAAAGTCGATGAGAAAGTATTTTCAGATAAAGACAAGGAAATGTTGGGTAAAATGTTGAAACTTTCATCTGATCAATTGGAGATGACCCTTGAGGTAGGAAAATAGTTTACGATTTTTTTGTGTGTGTGAATAGAGGGAAGAGAGAACAAAGTAAGAAAACACACACACACACACACACACACACTAAAAATATCTTCGATTCGACAGGCTTGTATTTACATACTTCAAAAAGCGTCTTATTTTAAGTTGAAACCGGTAGAACTCACGAAGCAATTAATTCAAACTTTAAAGATGAATCAAGAACAGAGCAATGTGTTTGGTCAAGTTTGGTCGAAGGAATCGTCTTCATTGACTGAAAAATTATCAAAGCATACTTTGGGTGGACCTCTGATACTCACTGGAGTAGATTGGCGTGTCGCACTTCAGGTAAAGACTCATTCACTTCTTCACACCCACCATCCGATATTCTATACAGATTTGTGAATTGAAAAGGGTAAATTCTCACTCACATACACGCACGTATTTCTTCAAACAGGTTGCACAACAATCGAAACGATATATGCATGATCCTAAAGCTATATTTTCTCTATCTTTGTCGGAAAAACTTGGAAGTGATGCGAAGGAGCACTGCACAATGGAATTTTCCTCTGATGAACTTTCATCGTTTTTCAGAGACATCGAAAATGTTCAGAAGCAGCTGGATATGCTTGGTGTACAATGATTGTAGAGAACATTTTTTAAGACACAAAACCCACACATACACACACACACATACATACACACACACAAGGTGTAGAAATATATCGTTGCATGGCAAAATAATGTTTTGTTCATCAAATTTAACTAGATGGGCATGGGAGTGAAGCAAGGTGCTGATTGGGACTTTGTATATCCCTATGTCTCTTTTTTTTTTTTTTTTAGTCTAATTAATAAAATGTTACACAATCTAAGAAATCACACAAGCACATCCTGATTGACCTGGTGGTTTAGGTGTCTCTTTCCAGATATTATTTCCCACGGGCTGTGCGAAAGATTCCTCTTTGCATGTAATCTCGCCTATCAATCTGCAGGATGTCGTTCGTGAAAGTGAGCAGAGTTCGAGGAAAAGAATGAAAATAATAAAAATTAAAAAAAAAGAAGAAGAAAATTATCTTTTTTTCAAAACGGATACGAATGATGAGCAATTAAAAATAAATATACATGTAACGTACAGTTGACCCGCTTTGGTGGGGGAAACGGATTGGTGTATCACTTCGATCTGAGCGTTTAACTGCTTGACGTGATTTTCAAGCGCTGAGGCTTGTTCGGACACGCTTGGCATGATTATATTTCTGTCTCTCTAACCTTTGTTCTTCAATACAAGAAGTTAAAAAGAACCAAATAAACGAATATATTATATAGCTAATTATTTGAAGTAGTGATACAGAATTCTCTGCACCTTTTTTTTTTTTTCTCTCTCTCTCTCTCTCACACTCTATCTTCAAAAAAATGGAAAAGATTCTCTTTCAACACATCTATAAATCCATATCAACACATCTATATAAACATCCATACAAGTCTATAAACTATAAATCTCAATCATCGTATGACACTCTATAAATCCTCGTAAAAACACCATGGTTTCCCAAGCGAGAAGAAGAAAAAAAATAAAATTGATTTTATGACGTTCAAAATCAAGATCGTCGTTAAATGTCAAGGTGGTGCTGTTCATGAGAATAGGAGATTCTCTTCTTTCAACAAGATATCTATCTATCTCTCTCTCTCTCTATCGTCTCTATAATAAATCCATACACATCCCCCAACACATCTTCTATACACGTCTATAAATCTCAATCATCGTATGACACTCTATAAATCCTCGTAAAAACATCATGGTTTCCCAAGCGAGAGGAAGAAAAAAAAAAAAAATTATTGATTTTATGACGTTCAAAATCAAGATCGTTAAATGTCAAGGTGGTGCTGTTCATGAGAATAGGGATGGCTTGAGATGTCGAGTCTACTATCAAGGATGCGAAAGTGAGAGTCGCATATCGAAGATTGCAAAGTGGAAGGGAACATGTTTTACCGGATTCGGAGACGAGTTGGCGTTAAAAAGGGTCGGCGGAATGATGGTACAAGCTATTGTGATCGCCGTCGAAAGCTCGGATGGAACAAGAATTGGAAAGACAAGGATTCATCTGTGGGATTTTGGAGTCAAATCAAAGAGAAAATTAAGCAATTTATCCGTGCCTCATGAGTGTAAGATTCAGATCTCTTTAGAGTTTTGGAGGACCGAGGAAACGCCGCGTACTCCGCGTCCAGAGATGGTTCAAGACGTCTTGTGCAGTAATTTTACAAGTCAACCATGGATTGATTCCATATTTTACAAATGTGGAAAGCATGTTCTACCCGCTGATGAAATTTTGCTTCATCGAGTCAAGGACGTTGCCATAGTGTACGGTTCGGGAGCTTCTGCGAGCGATCACGAATTTCCCGGTGAGCTTTGGTTAACATCGTCCAGGTTGTTGTTCTTCCCAGATGAACTGTTTTCAACACGTCCAAGTTCCTTGAGCCCTCCATTTCCTTTTCCTTTTACACTAAATCTTTCGTCTGTGAAGAAGATCCTGATCGAAAAGGAATTCGAGTGTTGTACCATGTTGTCGAGCGCGGGAGGGGGAAGAGGAGGTTGTGGATCGTCCTCTGCGTCGTCAAGAACAGATGTTCGAACAAGTCAACTAGGAACGATTGCAGGTTATTGTAGAGCAAGAATATGGGGGAAACTTCCTCGGTTCTGTGAACTCAGAGCACCTGGTGATTGTCTTGAGTCCATGGAGCTTGTGAGACGTGAGATCTTATGGCGCTGTGCAGAGTCCTCCTTCTCTGAAGTTGTGGATCATACCAAGGAGGACAATTGGGGTCCGGTCGATTTGATTCGCGAATATGAAAGAATGGGTGCAATCGATAGTACAAGAAAAAATAATAGAAACGAAAGTAAAAAAACGTATGATAAAAATATCGATGATGACACGAAGAATACATCCCCTCCTTCGTCGTCGTCATCGTCGTTTCAATGGCGCGTCTCCAGAGTGAACTCTGATTTTAATATGTGCTCAAGCTATCCTAGACATATCGTTGTTCCTATGCACACTTCAGATTCTGATGTATATGATTCCAGAGTTACGAGAGAAAATCATCGTATTCCTGTTCTTGCTTGGTATGATCAACGTACGAAGGCATGTCTGCTCAGAAGTTCTCAGCCTGTACAAACGCAAATCGATACGAATCAAGTCAGTCCCGGAAAATTAGCTGGTTATCTCGCATTTGAGGACTCTGGCGCTGTCGCTGCAAACGATCGATACGTCTCTGCCATGAAGAAATCTTGTGATGAAAAAGTCTACATTGCAGATCTTAGACCAGTGGTAGATGCAGTGTACAACGCATGTTGCAAGCGAGGTGGATGGGAAACGAAGGCGGTCTTTCAAAATATATGGCCCACGCAGACCCTGCAACGCGCTTTCGAGGAGATTCGACCAATGGCAACGGCACGTAATTTAAGAGGGCCTCTGTGGAAGAATTCCAGTGCTAGTACAAATTTAGCATGGTTAAATCAAGTATCAGTGCTTCTGGATGTAAGTTCTCGACTTCACAAAAAGATCGTTAGAGAGGGAATCAGTGTTTTGTGTCACTGCAGTGGTGGCTGGGATCGAACGTCTCAGGTATGCAGTCTAATTCAGCTGATGGCAGATGGATTCTATCGAACCTTGGAGGGATTTGAAGTTCTGATCAAGAAGGAGTGGATATCTTTTGGACATAAATTTCGCGAGAGAAATCATTTCATGCCGAACGATGACGATAACACTTCAGCACCCGTATTTGTCCAATTTCTGGACTCCGTGTCACAAATACTACGTGAAGATCCTTCGAGTTTCGAGTTCAACGAATATCTCCTCGTGTTTCTTGCAGAGCAGAGCTACACAGATCAGTTCGGTGATTTTCTTCATGACTCTGATTATGATCGTTTCCATGCTGATACTTACAGTCACACGGTCTCGATATGGTCATATATTCGAGATCATTATCATATGTTTAGATCTCCTATCTTCAAAGGTACTTTCTCCTCCATATATTCTCCCGGAAGTTCAATCGAATGGCAAGTTGTGTGGCCCGACGGTCCAGTAAACGTGAGAGTTGGGGAACAAAATAAAGCTCCTTCCACAAAGTTTGACGTCTCGCGAGTTTTGAAATTTGGAGATTTAGTGCAGACATTTGGAAGATTGGTGCTCGATCGAGAGGGTAATGAGTGGATTGAATTGAAAGGATCTGCGATCGATAGTCGGAGGAAAGAATGGGTCTGTGTACGTGACCGAAACGGAGTTCTTCTTTCCTGTGGACACTTCAAGATCGATTCGAAGAATGTGAAGCTATGGCGTGGATTGTTTCTTCGATGGCATTTCAGATCTGTTGTGTCTCATCCTGTCGTGCGGTGCATCTTAAGGGCTGGTCAGGAACAGAACCAATAAATTTGTGTGTGTGTGCATATATATATATATATGTGTGTGTGTGTGTGCTGTATATAAAAATATTTCTTTAACGCGCCCGTAGAAAGAGCAAAAATATGAGTATTCGTAGCAAAAATATAAATACAAACTCTATCAGCTATAGTACGAGTGTCTTGGTCTCAATCGTTTCTACTCGTACTACGAAGAAGTTAATACGAGAGTGTATTATTAATGTTTCTCGAAAATCTCGGAATCGAAATCGTATGATAGTCATATTTTTACCTATCACAAAAAAATAATAATTCACCCTTTCTCATTTATTCGAAACGAGGGAGTCGCGCGAACCTCCCACGCTGGGAATACTTTCTTTCGAAACTTACGCTTCATATTTTGATATTCCACCGCACTGTCTTTGAAGCTACGATATGTTGATGATTTTAGTAATTTCAAACATTCCCTTACCTTGATGTTGTTTTGATTCCGCACATCAGAGCTCAGAATCTCAGCAAAACGATGAAAATGGGATGAAGAACAATGAAATGAACGACATTTTAGTGGTATGATCTTTGCTCGTCCATCTTTCTTTGTTGTGCCGGCCCGAAGTCCAGATTTTGCTAGTATAACTTCACTACCAACATCTCTTGACCAAATAAATGACTTGTCGCACGATACACGATCATCACGTCGAATCGAGAAGGGTGATTTCTCGAAACGATACTCCTTTGATGAAACGATGCAAATTTCAGGGCTTTTTAAGTTGTAATCCTGACAATCTTTTCGTGTAGAGAAATCAAAAACACGAGACACGAGAGCTCTTTTCACAGCACTCTCGTTCACAGCATGGGAAGGAAGAACAATAGCAGAAATATACACAGGATTCATCATTGTAGACAACAATGCACCTTGAAGTCCTAAAACAGACCATCTGAGCAATTTATCACTACAGGAAATCGAACGAGTTCGATCACCTCGACCAGGCTTGGTTCTTAGAATACCTGTTCTGCATTCCTGATTAAGCCCATCCAACTTTCCGTCGCCCGCTACGGGCCTTGCACCAGTATGAAGACACCAACTCTCACCAACCAACGATGATCCAGAGGGCACGATGCATGCATCTCCACATGGTGCTTGACTTACGTACATGGCATACCGTACATCTCCTCGAGGAATCGCTCGACCGGTGAAGCGATCTCCTGTCCCAGATCGAAAAGCATCGTTCGCCTTCATAGGCGAAAGCATGTATTCGCGTAGTCTATTTACAAGATAGCATCGAAAAGCACGCCTTGCTAGAACTTCTGCGTGAGTATCTCTGAGTAGGCATCCATCATCTCGAAGTTTGCCTTTGCCTATCGCTTTGGTTCCCGTCGCCAGCGCTACGACGTCCACGTTTCCTTTCGAATCTACCCTGCATATCGTGGATAGTACTGTCCATTCCCTTGGATCTGATTTTTTATCACATGTCAACTTTTCATACGCCTCGAGAGACTTTCGAATGACCTCAATTGGATCTATCATATTCTCTTCTTTCTCAGATCCAGATGGCTCGTCAGAGCAGCGTTCGAACGTGGTGGTGGTGGTAGTGTTTTTACTTTCTTCTTCTTCGTTCTTGGTTCCCTTCTTCTCCTTGAATCTTTTCAACCTTTTTCTCTTCATAATATGTTTGATTTGATTTTTGGATGTGGTCGTGTGATATGATTGATGATGATTGATGATGATGATCGGGTCCACGTCGTTTTTGATATAACCCCCCCCCCGTTGTCTCTTATATATCGCTTAATACTACTACTACTTGTTTCTCTTCCAAATTTTAACAACAACAACAACTACAAATCATGTGATATGATATGAGTCAGAAGTGTGGATCTGAAATATACAAAATTATATAAATACAGAAAAAACAACAAAAAAAACAAACAGACACAACAAGCGAAACTGTATATTTTTTTATTTATGTCCTTTTATCACATTTTCTAGTTTTTGGGAGATACTACTACTACTACTACTACTACTACTACTACTACTACTACTACTACTACTACTACTACACTACTACTATTACAAGTACTAGAAATCATCATCATCATCATCATCATCATCATCAAGCCATCATACTTTTTTTTTTTTGATATATATCTCGGTGGTGACGAAATAAATACAATAAAATAAAATTATTCACACACACATACACACACACACACACACACACACACATACACACACAAACACAAACACACACACACACAAACACACAACAACAACAACAACAACAACAACAACAACAACAACAACAACAAAAATAATCGGTGTGTATATATAGATCGCATATATAGATCGCAATATACGTAGATTCATAGACAATATGTATAGATGTATAGATCCTACATGTACAGAGAGCAGCAATTTCAGCAGCAGAGATGAAGAAAAAAATATTGAAAGCTGCAGATCTATTGATCGGTCAGGATGTATCAATAACTTATGATAGTGTAAAGAAAAACTTGGAAGAACAGTTCGGAAAGGATTCCATCAAGGAATGTGAGAAGAAAATCAAGAAACTATTTAAGAAGAAAATCAAGAAACTCGTAAGTCCTCCTCGACGTTTTTTTTTCTCTCTCTTTCTTGATACATTGCATCTCATCCATGTACTCATACCAACTAAATATATATATATTTCAGAGCCAAAAAAAGAAAGAAAATGCAAAACGAAAACGCAATAGTAATGATTCGAAGTCATCAAAGAAACGTATACATTTAGATGAGACGAATAATGTCATGTCCAATAATTCCGAAGACGTTTCGATTCCCGTACCTGTCGTACCAATTCCCGTACCTACTACTTTTCAAAACACCGTAATAACAAATTCTGGCAATATGATTGGAGAAAATATCAAGGTTTTGTGTCCTCCGAAAAATGTCCTTTGGAATTCTCCAGCTGCAGCGAGCCGTCCAATTAGAGTAGGTAAGAACGGACGTTTGTGGGATATCAAGAGGCCTCAAAGTTTGAAGCAAGGTGTGTTCTCAACTGAAGAGAAAGATATTTTAACAAAGGCAATTCAAGACTATGCAAAGGAAATTGGTCTCACAGATTTATCTGTACTCACAAGTCAAGATCGCTCAAAACGAGGATGTTGGTCTAAGATTGCTACGTGCCTACCTCATCGAACAGTACGATCTGTTTATAATCACGGATTGCGTATGTTACAACAAAAAGAGTTCAAAAGCGGACGTTGGAGTGCAGATGAGGTGAAGAAGATGTGTGAGCTCCATGCTAAGCACGGTAGAAAATGGAAGCTGATGAGTCAAATCATGAATCGAGATCCGAATCATATTCGAAACAAGTTCACGCGACTGCACGAGAAAGGAAGCAAAAAAGAATGGACAAATGAGGAAGATGATGAACTTACGAAACTTGTTCAAGAAAATCACAAAGATTTGTCAGTTTTACGAAATGAGAGGGTATGGCCAATGTTTAATATTCAATGGCACAAGATTCGTCAAGAAATGACCTCAGAAACGAGAACTCGGGAGGATCTGAAGAGACGATGGCAACTTATTTTGAAAAAGAAACTACAGCCCAATCCTTTCAGTGTGACGGACGACATTCAACTTGCCCGTGCCGTAAAGAAAGTGAAGCCAAAGACTTCAAATGATTTAAAGGCACATTGGTCGAACTTTGGTTTGAGTCAAAGTGCGTTTCAGATCAAAGAAAGATGGGAAGTACTATCGAAGAAAGTAAGAGGGCATGAATCCATGGATACAAGTGCCCTGACTTCTAAAATTTTGGAAGGCGCTTTGTTTCGCTTTGAGAGTACAAAAAGTAAAAGTCACTGTGTATGACTCTTTCAAGAAAGATTGATCGGTTTGGTGTAGATAATTTATATTTGTTGCAACCTGGGTAGTATGGGATGTTCGAGGTTAATTTTTTTTCGAAGCACGAGAGCACGAATACGAAGTAGCAAGAACATAGCAATGCCCGTACGTGTCTTATTATTAATATGAGTGGAGGTAGTAGTAGTAGAAGTAGTAGTAGTAGTGGTGGTGGTGGTGGTGCTAGTGCGGTATTATTAGTACGAGAATGAAATAGTGCGTGTGTGTATGACTAATTATGATGAGATAAGTACCTTTCACGAAGTGTCTCAATTTTACGACGCAGTGCCATATTTGAGAGGCCCTCCAGAAGTGAATGAAAAATCGAATTTACGAAACCAGTAGTATTTGAATCACTCATGAGTATCATTGCCATTGGAAAGCCATTCAAAGATGCTAAACTTTCCAGAAGAGTAAGAATTTCCTGTTTCATGGTGATGCTTTGACTCTCCTCTTCTTGCTTCGTTGTGGTCTTGAGCACCCCATGTACTGTGGAAATTAATTCTGATAAAATTTCAGGCTCCAAAGATTTTCCAAATATTTTTTTTACGACCCTAGGTTTCAAAATCTTGACGTAAGCATACTTTTCTTTCAAATCACGTTGCTTCAGCGATTTCCAGGCTCGTCTGAACTCGTATGAAGACTTGGGAGGAGTGGACCATGCAGAATTCGATGATACTTTCGAAGAACTTTCTTTCTCCTTGGAATTTTTATGCCAAGATTGGATTCTTGAAGATGAATCATCCATTACATTTATTTTTGAGACTGACGTTGTGTTTGCTGAATTGTATTTCTCTTCTTTGATCTTAGAAAGAAGATTTTTCACAGCAATATTATCAGGCTCGATCTTAAGGGCAGATCTCAACATTTTTAATGAAGCCTCCATCTTGTCAAGCTTCAGATATGCTTCTCCAGCCCTAAATAATAGTTTCACTCTGTGTGAACTCTTGATTTCTTGTTTCTTAAGCTCTAGAACATCTCGGCATGTTCTCAATACGGCGTTCCAGTCATTTGATCGACTGTATGCCATGGCAAGATTCGTTCTGGATGCTGTGAGAGAGGGATCAAGACTCAAACTTTTCTCATATTCTGCTATCGATTCGACAAGTCGTCCTTTCTTGAAGTGTTCGTTACCTCTGCTCTTGGCTGCAAGAGCCATACGATTCAGCATATTCAAAGCTTCTACATTATCACATTCGATTTCGAGAATCTTTCTCAAATCCATCTCTGCTTCGTTGAGTAAACGCATACTTGCTTTTACTTCGTAGAGAGCAATTCTCGACTCGGCGCGTACGAGGAGTGCAGATCTTCTCATCTCTTGGTATTTCTTATCCGTCGTGCTCAACACTGCAAGTGCAACGCAGCAATCTCGAACAATGAGTTCGATATCTTCTACTTTTTTATCTTTTCTTCCAAGACGTGCCTTTGCTCGTCCAATGTATGCGTCAGCACGACGTGAAGATTGATTCAAAGCCTTTTCGAACTCCTGAAATGCGTCATTGAATTTTTTTTCTCGTAAGCAAACATCTCCGCGCTTGACGTATTCATTCTCCTCGTCTTGTTCTTCATCTTCACTGCTTTCACTCTCATCAATGCAAAGTCTTGTATACGCTGTCGATTTTACATTTGCTTTCCTAGATTCCTTACGAAGCTCAGACATTCCCGCATCGAGAAGCATTTTCGAAGCTTCCAAACCTTCGACTTCGTACAATTTGTCTCTAGATCGATACATTAGAGCACGGAGCGAGGATATTTGTTTCTTCGTGTTGTTCATTTTCAGAGCATCTCTGTAGTCCTTTACAGCAAGAAGATACATACCTTTCTTGTGTCGTGACATGGCTCTTCTTGACATAGCTTTACTGTAATCTGGATTCATGTCCAGAGCTTTTGTGCAATCATCAATCGCTTCGTCGAATCTGTTTAACTTGATTCTTGCCATGGCACGATTTGCAAACGCAAAAGAGGAAGGAAGAAATCCGATACTTCTTGAGTAGTATCTGTGGAAGAACGATGAAATGTGTGTGTGTGTGTGTGTGTGTGTGTGTGTGTGTGTGTGTGTGTGTGTGTGTGTGTGTGTGTGTGTGATATACATATATATATGTAAAGAGAGAGAGAGAGAGAGAGAGAGATGTGATGTGAAAAAAAAAAAAAACTTTCAATCCTGAAGTCAAAGAAGTCTATACGTACAGAACAGCCTCCTCAAAATCTTTCGCTTTGAAAGATTCATTTCCCTTTCGTCTCTCATTCTCAGATATTACACGTCTACTCATGTTACTCATGTTTTCGATTTCATCTGCTTTCATGTTAAGTTTTGAAAGCTCACGAAACGTATGTTCTCTTCTTCTACGATGTTGAATTTCTTTCATCTTGGTATCCTCCGAGTCTTGAAGTTCCTCAATTTTATTCAACTCTCCATCCACATCATAGCTCTCCCACTCTCGATAGTAGTCTTTAAATGGTTTTGCTTTGGGATCCATTCTCTTCTTGTTTTGAGGACTCAGAGCTTTGGATTCCAAAATATGTTCCTCTTCGTCCTCGTCTCTTCGACTCGCGCTTCCTCTTACTGGAGGTAAATTTCTTTTCTCAATCTTTTCAACTTTTGTCTTCAAATTCGAATCACAATCATTAATTGAATCCAACCATGCATTTAAACCGCATAACGCATTCTGCTCATCTTCACGACTGGGTCCATACTTTATTGCCAAAAACTTGCTTTTGTCTTTCTTTGGCATGACGTCGAGAAGTTTTCTCTCTGCTGCACGAGTCAAATCTGGAAAGTGTCCCTCCTTTCCACTC
>Ga0099798_10126_pt1 | contig 23627 bp, 17 predicted proteins | sample Uncmet_Sort29A_1_FD_89870 | JGI IMG/M metagenome (GOLD analysis project Ga0099798, IMG submission 89870) | Marine eukaryotic communities from CALCOFI LINE 67, Pacific Ocean - CN13ID_Sort29A_1 | ecosystem: Environmental > Aquatic > Marine > Oceanic | place: Pacific Ocean: Monterey Bay | collected...
ATATAATTTGATTTAATATTTAAATTGTAATGATCATTCATCACGGTTAATACGTTTCTATTCAAATTTCATTCCTTGAGACTGTGGTGGATTCAAATGCATAATATTTTGAAAAAATGAGGTTTCTTCCAGAACTTGTTTGATCAGCTCGTGTACAATACGATTCTGTACGCATTCTTCATGTATTGTTTTGCGATATGGCTGGCAGTCGCGATATTATGTACGTTCGTCGTTTTATAAATATATTAAAGATGTAATAGCAGTTTTAAAAGTTAAGATTGTATAAATTTAATGGTTGAGATTTGTCATTTTTTTATCCTCGCAAGAATACTATAGTAAATATCATTTCTGACTTTAGGAATTGTAATATTCAACTAATATTAAGGTCTCTATCACACTTTGATTTGCTTTTGGAACTTGACTACGAACGAGCACGTGACGAAGCGCCACAAAACCAATCCCTTTGATATGGGGAAGCTTCAGAACTGTCAAAACGTGTGGTGCGAGCCGGAAAAACTGATCTCTGCGAGCGAATACCACGAGCCACGATACTATCGCCCGAATGGCCACAACGGCGGCCGGATCAGCGGCGATAACATTAGCGAAAACAGTGGATGCATTAGCATCAGTTGATCATCACACCGCATGAATCATCTTCCAAGTCTGATGTCGTGGACCCCACGGATGGCAGTAGCAGCACTACTACATTTCACGGGAGTGTTGTCCATGAAAAGTCTTCAGATTATGAATCTGAGCATGGTTCAGACTATGATGAGGAGAATGACACTGATGTCGATCGCATTTCCGACGCGGACGAGGAGGACGACTGGCGGTACAAGAAGGAGCTTGAAGTCCCGTATTAAAACCCGCTTGAGCAGTTGGTTGTCCCGTTGACGTTCATCTTCCTTGCCGTTGAGGGCTCTGGATAATTAATTATTATAATTTAATCTGATAATATTTTCTAAATGACTTTCTAAATCTCAAATCACGTTGGTAATACTAGTATCTAATTTATTATTATTATGCCATTCGATTTTCCGATAGAATATTTTCCGATAGAATATTTTGTTCCATCAAATGAACCGTGCTGAAATGGCAATAGACTAGAGATGAATGTTCGCACTTTTCCTGCATTACTTTAGAGGGAAATATGTGAAACGTTTCACAGAAACGGCATTCATTCCTCATGTGAAGACTGGGCAACGTTCCTCGCGCAGAAGGATTGCGTTTTTCTTGAGGGCTTCTTTATTAAAGTAGTCTATTTTACGAAACAACAAGTCGTTGTTTATGTTCACAGTAACATACAGTTCATTTGGTTTAAAAGCTCTATTGCAGTTCATTTTGCTCAGCACAAGTCGTATCAATGTTAAGAAGACAAGTTGTATATTATACGGATCGGTTTGTCATTTAATATAGATAATATAAATACTAGGTAATATAACGGATTGCAGTACGAAATAATAATAAGTCTACATCAGTTTGGTTTGCAAAATCAGCATAGTTGGCGTGTACATGTATAAAATTGGGAGTCAAATAGTAATTTGTCATCAGGAGTCAGCTAGAGAACACTCAGGACTGCAAGGTCCTGAGGAAATTGGAAAATAGAAGTTGAAGACAGGAGGAAATTTGAATCACAGTCGGTCCTGTAGGGAACTTTGGATCTCGAGTGGAGTTAACTCAAGATTTGGAGATCAACAACGAGGCACCCGATGAACTCGTCGTTGATTTGTGTTGGAACCCCTTGTCACAAATCTCAAACCAAAAGTGCCAAACAAACAAACCATCAAAACACCAAAAGTGCACAAGTCCACTCTTTTTTGGACAAATTACAACAAGGCGACCTAGGCCGCCGATAAAGAACAACGAGCCAAGTCGATCCTTGCGTTTCCCCGCGATGCGCGCGCGTTCGTAAGAATCCCTTGGCCAGACTCCCCGCGATCTATCCCCCACGAAGAAACTTCGCGGTTTCATCGCCCACGTTTCGATTCAGGTGTCCGAAAAGGGGTCGACTTGTACAGCGGTTTGCCCGCTGCGGGCGGCGATTTTTCTTTCCATAAACTGGGTTTTAGCGCCCATGTTTCAACTAAGTTGTCCAAAAAAGAGTGGACTTGTGCACTTTTGGTGTTTTGATGGTTTGTTTGTTTGGCACTTTTGGTTTGAGATTACTGAGCCAAGTGGGCACTTGGCCCAGTTAGTTTGAACAAAAGACTCTTCATGACAAGGTCCCTGGTTCAATCCCAGGAATCGTCTACATTTGGAATCTACCGTTTAGTTGCGTGGTCAGCACGAAATCTGGTGTTGATGGGAGAGCTTACAGACCCCTGACAGAACAAGAAATGTTGAGGATTGGGGACCCCTGAGGTCTGTCAGGGTTCTTAGAAAGCGCTGAGCAAGTCGGAGATCTATCATGGACAGTTTATTGTTTGAGCGGCCACTGGGCTCAGTGGTTCCAACAATACTATTAGTAGACTCTTCATCGTAAGGTCCGGGGTTCAATTCGAGATCTGTGAACATCGTTTCTAAGATCTCGGAGCACTCGGTTTGGGATCATAGCTACTGGGAACACGGTGGTCGGGTACGATGCCTGGTACCGATAGGAACCCATAAACGGGACTACTGACTGGGGGCACATCGATGGCGCCAAGTCTCTAGGACCTATCATGAACAGTTTATTGTTGGAACCACTGAGCGAAGTGGGCACTTGGCTCAGTTGTTCATTGAGGTGCTCATTGTACCAGCGACGAGTGCATCCAGGTGCCGAGCTATTCCTGATCTGGACCAACATCCACGCTTTAAATTTTTCAGATTTTTTATCAGTGCGAGAAAGTTCGAGTCTGTTACGTCTGAGCGCAGGAGCAAGAAAATTAAATAGAATCATACAATTTAGTCGAGAAGACATGTTCGTGATTATAGGTCGAGAGATTTCCGCAAGGAGAGACGGGAGAAAAGTCGTACAAGAGGAAAAATCTAGACGTCAAAAGAGGAATGAGAGCCGCGCGAGAGATCTATTAATATTATAACAAGTCTAGTCTAGAAAAACTACGTGCGATTATTGAGTCAAGTCTTGTGTCGGTGCAGATAACGATATACGAAAACGAGAGAGGAAAGAGACAAATTTTAAATGTCAGGTTCAACAATCTAATTGGAACAATTCCAGAATAGTCGTGCCGTTAATATATTCAGTATCGTCAATATGTTCCATCCTTTCATGAATAAATTCTATACAATAATTTCTCGATTTTTTTGTGTCCAGGCAAGAGTTTAAGTTATTAAACAGTACTTCACAATATATCAAGATGGCGTCTGTATGTTAAGGGGGTTTAGCACGAATTCATTTGACTCTCGCACTACCACTGTTAGTAATTACATCTCTAATTTCTCGCGACGATGGGTGGTTTTGCTCCCAAGGGAAAAGGAAAAGGAGGCAAGGGAAAGGGGAAAGGAAAAGGCGGTAAGGGCAAGGGCGGTAAGGGCAAGGGCGGTAAGGGGAAGAAAGGCGTTGGTAAGGCCCACAACCGGAGAAACAAGGAGGTGGAGGAAGACGAGGAAATTGATGAGGATGACGGCGTTTTCGATGACGCCGCTCAGAAAAAGTATGGCGGGACCATCGACAAAATTTTCGATCGATTAAAGAAAAGCGCAGGAGCCGGATCCGATGAAGAGGGCCCAGGCGCGGGGTCTGGTGTCATCAATGATGACAGTGATGGGGAGAGCGGTATTGATTTAGTATAATATTAATCACATTGTCATTCATTCATAATAATTGACAATGCATGAACCTTCGCATTATTAATTAATAATAATTTAAGGCACTTTAAATAATGTCCATCTATTCTAAATTATTGAATTATTAATATTAACAAATTACTTCTTAATGTATGTGAATCAATCTCGAATCCTCACAGATTTCGACGACGAGGACGGTGAAGGCGGACTCAGCCTGGCGGACATGTTTGCCCAAAACCTCGATGGTATAGTATAGTTAAAAGACTTCTAAAAACTATTAATCCTTAAATATATATTATAATTTATTAAACAAGTTTTAGTTTAATATATTAATTGATTCAATTAATATTAATTCAAAAATCGTTTTAATCTAATATTAATAATCAAAAAAGCCGCGAATAAGGCCAAGAAGGAAGGTTCCAATTCGAAGCACGACACTTTAGTGGAGAATATCAGCGAGCTGTCCAAGCAGAAAGTGGAGAAAAATGAATTGGAAGAGAAATACCAGAAAAAGAAGGCTGAGAGGCTAAAACTGCAGAATTCCGTCCTTTCTGAGTTCGCGCACAAGAAGGAGTCTGCTGCCGCTTTGAAGAACGACCTGGCGAGCATTTCTTTTGAGGACCTCCTCAAGGGCGTAAACGACCAGGTGAGCATGGGTGGCGTGCAGAAGCAGTTGCAGACTTTGTCAGAGATGGAAGCCGTCGACACAGGTGTAGGCGAGGTGAAAGCCGCGAGAATAGCGAGGGAGTTAAACTATGACAAGACGACCCACGACATGAAAAAATGGGCCTTCCAAATCAATCGGACCAGGCAGCAGAAAACGGTCGTCTATGGCGATTACGAGAATCTGCTAAGCATGCGAAACACCAAGGGATTGAACTCGGAGTTCAAATTCCAGACGGGTGGTGCCGGTGTTTCGGACAAAAATGATAAATCTCAAGATAAGAAGACCGGCAACAAAAACGCAGAGGATGGTCTGAACTTCGAGGCCATGTTGGAGTCTGCAGTCAAGGAATCCGGGGTGCTAGATGAGCAGATTAAGGAGCAAAATCAGCTCGATTCCATCACAGCGGATGAGCTGAAATCGTCGCAGGTGCGGGACTTGCAGACAAAGAACCAGATTGCGCATTTGAGAGCGTTAATGCTAAGGGAGCACGCCAGAGCGAAGCGGTTAAAGAAGATCAAGAGCAAGACCTATAGGAAGATGACCAGAAAAACGGAAGCCAAGGAGAAAGAGAAGCTCATGAAGAGGTATTGATTAAATAATATTTAGTATCAATTGGATTAATATTAATTGAACATTGAATGCGGCCGCTTCGGCGGTGCGGCGTTAGTAGTACGAGCCTTTGAATTGAATCAGTAAATTAAATTAATTGTCGCATGCAGTGGCGCTCCCGGTATGTGTCCTGAACTTTCAGGATTGTAGTAGTCCCTGGACTGTAGTTGTCGTAGTTAATATGCACACAGGTGCAAGAAGTTCTGACGCACACACACAAGCCGCACGCCGTAGCAATACACAAACTAAATTGAATTACACAGGCTCGAAACCGAAAATCCCGAACTCGCCGAGGAGCTCCGCAAGGACTGCGAGAGGAAACTGGCGCAAGTCAGAAGCAGGAGAAGCGCTGAAGCGAGGAAAAAGTGGGCCAGAGCTGCTCAGAGGTAAATAAATATTATCCATTCAGTGATTTAATATTTTAAACAGATTTAATAATTAAGAAAAATTAATATCTTTTTAATAGTTTCAAACCAATATAATTAAATCATCCAGTATCACTGACATTATAAAAATTAAAATATGAAACCAAAGGTTCGGTGGCAAAGAGATGACGAAGGAGGTTTCGAATCAGGCGCAAAAGGCGGAGGACGAAAAACGCAGCTTGCAGAGAGCATTGAAAGGCAAAAACGCCGAAGAATCGGACTCCGACGAAGATCTCGATCTGTCTGACGCGGAGATGGACACAATCGAAAAGGCGAAATACCTCGCCAAGAGGGAAATGAAGGACTCCGAAAGGGCAGCAGGAGAACTGGGGGCCAAGAAGAAAGGGATCTATGGGTACACAATGTTTCAAATTAAGATAATTAAAATTTAACAATTTAACAATCACAATTTAACACTTTTCATCACGTTGACACATTTCACAATGTTGCATATATCCAGCCTCAAATTCATGCAAACTGCGATGGACAAGCAGCGTGCGGATGCTAACAAGGAGGCGGACGCGCTTCTCGCTGAGCTGAACGGCTTGGGCAAGAAGAAATCGGGATCGGACGACGATTCCGACGACGAAAATGCAGGAAATAGCAATTCCGACGACTCTGATGAGGACGCAGAATCCGATTCAGATGACGAGCAAAAGTTCACGAAGGAGGAGCTGGAGGATGCCGAGAAGGAAATGGCAGAGATCGATTCTGTGCAGGATGCAGGGGCCGAAGGTAGCGAGGACGAGGCCCCTAAGAAAAAGCAAACTGCTAAGAATGCAACGGTTTGCAAGAGCGACACCAAAACGGTTTGCCAGATGGGCGGCGCGGTGACTGTCGAAGTCGAAGGATCTGCGACGAAGAAGTCAAAGAAGAGACCGATCGCCGAGGTTGATGAAGACGAGCCTGCTTCTGACGAGGAGGAAGAGAAGGCAATCAATAAGGAAGACTCCGATGATGATGAGACTGAAAACGACCACAGCGACGACGAGAAGGACGAAAGCAACCCTTGGTTGGCGACTGAGGAGGTCGTCCCCGATAAGTCGGAGAGTCAGATCGATGTGAAGACGGCTAGACAAAAGAAGAGGCTCTTATCGGCAGCCGATGAGGACGCAGCAGGAATGCCGGATGCCAAGAAGCAGAAGAAGAGCAAATCCGCTGATGATGAGGACGAGGACGCCCTCCTCAACGGCGAATTGAGTGACGAAGACTCCAATAACAATTCAGCCGCCAACGCCTTCTCGTCCCATTCCATTTTCTCGAACGTTGACGCCGAGAACTCGTCGCAGGTGGACTTGATCAAGGCCGCTTTCGCCGCGGAGACCAGCTTCGAGAACGAGCTGGGCCAGGATATCATGGACAAACTGAAGAAAGAGGAGGATAAGCTGAACGAGGATGACGGCACCAAGGGCTGGGGCAGCTGGGCCGGCCTCGGCGTTCGGCAGAGGAAGAAAAAGAAGAGGATCACCTTGGATGCGCCTAAATCTCTAAAAGTGGAAAGAAGCAAGAAGGAGGACTCAACCTTTGCCTCGAAGTACAAGGTGGACCAGCTGCCGTTCCAGTACCAGTCGAAGGAGCAGTACGAACAGACGCTGTGCGCGCCGTCGGGGCAAGAATGGAACCCGCTCACGATGCACAAGTACAAAATCGCACCGAAGGTGATCACGAGACTCGGAACAGTCGTTAAGCCGCTCAGCTACGCGAAGAACGTGTCTGGCAAGGAGAGGGACGAAATTCTCGACGGCTGGACGAAGAGCAAGAAGGCGCAGAGGCCGAAGGCCAAGTTCTAGACATTTTCTACTAGACTTATGTCCTGAAATTTTCGAAGTAGTTCTAGATTATATTTATCTTCGTCTTGTCTCTTCTCGGAGCGAACTTGTGCGTTATAATATTTAATATTCGTTATTATTTAATATTATATTAGACGACGAAAACAAATTTATTTAAGGGTGCAAGAGTCTTCTCTTGCCACTTTAAAGTCTTATAATTATTATTCGAATTAATTTATTAAACAAATGGCAAATTTAATTTGAAATGCGTGCAAACGATTTCGTAGTACTATGCGAACTTCATTTTCCACTCTGGTAGTATCATTTTCTGGTAGTATCATTTTCTGTTTAGTAATTCGAGACAAGTTTTCCGCAAGATCGTTTGTCCAAGGAGGATAAAATGAATCAAACTCGACAACATTGCATTGGGCAATTTTGGAAAGCCAAAAAGCAAAAGAAATATTGTTATTATTATAGTCGCACGCAATTCGTGTGTTCATTAAGGAGGGGATTTCTCTTCGAGCAACGATGTGTGGGGGTGGTATTCGATATTGCAGAAAGGAATTGTTTAGTTGATTGTGGGTTGCGAGTTGTTGCAATCAATAGAGGAGACTCGAGCGGCATTGCTAATGTTGCACCAGCGGCATTAGTGACTGTGATCCCACAACAGTACATAATGAATGAATGAAATGAATGAATGACTCGACGACGGTCAGTGTGTAGCATCGAGGATCGTATTCTGTCAGTCGCGTCCATCTAGACTCGAGTATAACGGTCAATTCATCAGATCGGTCCAGGACAGAGAGTCGGGATCGAATTTCCAGAAAGCAACATTAGTACGGCGCCACTCATAGTGCATGGCCGCGTCCTCGGTCATGAACCTGCAAAATAGTACGGCGTGAAGATGTTCCACTCATAGTGCCTCGCGGGTGGAAGAGAAAACACATAGAATTCAATTTGCTAATTATATGTATTGCCACGTTATATTCAGAGAAAATTTCTAATCAAGTTCAGAAAGAAAAAGTCCAATTTAAATAGCAAATACAAAGTCGAAAACACCATTACTTCGTCAAGATGGACAAAGTCGTTGGTTCATAAATCAGAAAATCTCACGTCTCTATATTTGAAACAATTTTACCTCACTGTTGTCAAAATGAAACTTTTACAACCAAGAAACAGGAGGATAGTTTTCTTATTAAAAGAGAAACGCATTTAAAAAAAACCTGTCAGGGCCCCCACCAAACATATACTTTTTACTTATATATAGTAACATTATACAGGATTTTTTCCGCGAAGAGCAGGATCTTGGTCCTTGGCGCCGCCGCGTTAGCGGGAGCCTCTAACTCGAGTTTAGATCATGGTGGAAATGTCTTTTTCCTTAACATCGTCAATTCGGCTCGGGGCATCCAGTTGAGTCGGCCCAACAACCCCAACTACGGTGGGAACAGGAGGGTTACTGACGGCGGTTGGTCTATGCGCAGGCCCCAACATGACAGTGGTGCTGACCCGATATTGAATGACACCGGCGAAGAGGACGACAACGATCCGGCTGACTGCCCTTCAATCAATTACATGTTCCCCGTCCAAAACCGAGGCCGAAAAAGAAAAGACGGTCTGCGCGAGGAGGACCCTCAAAGTGTTACGCAGTAATGCAACGCCGTCAAGGCTGAGGACGCAGCCCCAGTGGGCGCGGTCGAAGACCTTTGTTGTCAAACGAAATTGGAAGAATGACGATGTCAAACCGAACGATAGATCCTGAGAAATTATATAGATTGAGTACCATAGCATTCGACGCGTGAATTCAACGTAATTAGAAGAGAGTATTATTCCACCCGCAATTACAAGAGAGTGCAATTCCACAGGTGTGTATTTTAGACACGGAGGTCGGAAGCATGTGCGAGCGCAGGCAACACCTGAAAAGGGAGAGAAAACGAAGTGGGCCGTGCGCGTGTGTCTCAATGAAAGAGCACGGCAGAGCTATGAAAACACGTTCTTGGTCTGATATTGGTTTTCGCAATCACGTCTTCACGTCCGTCGTCTAGTTATTTCGAACTTTATGAAACTCAGTTCTGTCCATTGCGTATACCATCGAGGGCGAGTGATCATCACCAGTAGTATTACAAAATACCGAAGTTTCAATGTCACTCAATCATATAATATTTGAAAATATGGCAATATGTTTCCGCAACAACTCGTACAATTCAACTCAATTGTCTCGATAGGTTGTTACATTTAATTTGAGAATTTGCCTAAAGTTGAATTGAATTTGAGTTAGTGTGTCAGGCCAGGGCACCAACGGTACGGCCAAGTTCAACTCAACTCAGGTTCCAAACGATCAGACAATTAGTGACAAATACAGGACTAGGATACAGCTCACAAAGAACATCAAGATACATAAGGCCAACAACATCTTGAACTCAATATTACCTAAAGTTCAAAACTGAATTTCAATCAACCAAAGACCAAATCTTAATCTTGATATTAAATAATTTATTAAATCATTAGTTGAGAAAAAACTTTTTCTTTTCGAATTCTAGCTACATCATATCATTGATAATAAGATGGCTCCCATTAAATCCCGGTTTTCGGCGTTGCTCATTATTAAGGCAACGTCAGCCTTGTCCCTCGTCGCGGTGAATCGTCGAGTAAATAATTCGCTCTCTGGTTCTCTTTGTCATGCGTTGAAGGTGGCGGGAGGTAGTTTAACTTCAACTTCCGGAGGATGTGGCGATTCCAAGGGCTCCCGGTCTCCAGCAGCCGCTGGAAATTCAGAACGAGGGCTGGACGAAAGTGATGACGAGGAGGAAGACGGTTTCGGCGCCGGTGAGTCTGGCTCGTCGGGGAACACGTCATCTGCGGAGGAGGCTCTAGACGACCCTGCGGGACAGGCTCTCAAGGAGGACATGACGGACCCTCATTTCCTGCGGAAGAACCTTCTGTACATGATGAATTTTAATTCTGGCATCAAGAATTTTGAGGAGATAAATCCTTCGACCGCGTACAAGCATTTGGTGCACTTGAGCGCGTTCTGCCTGAACAGAAGAAACTTTGAGGACGCGCTGGATGGTGAGAGTTGGCCAACACCTGGGCCGCAGCACGAATCTTCAGGAAACGACGCACAGTACTACGCAAAAGACCCAGGTGACCAGAAATCGCCGATTCCGCTCGCGCCAGGAAAAGACCCGGACACCACCGGGGCTCGATCCAAAGGACAAAAAACAGCAAAAAAGATGGACTCCAGTGTACGCAACGTGATCTGGTTCGTTGTGCCGGGGGCTGGGTACACACTCGGGGATGCGCCGCGATTCCTGAAAAACAACTTCGCCTCATCGCCTCGAACTAGCATGCAGTGGACCCGCGTGAAGTCGGATATTTCGGTGTGGTACAATCATTTTCGGAGGAGTTACACTCATTTTCGGCTGGTGGCCAACATTTGGACGGCATCCGTTGGCAAGAAGTTAAAAAAGTTGGTAACGCTGGAGGTCGCGGATCCAGAGAGCTCGCGTCCGTGGGAGCGCGAGTTCGGTTGGAACTGGCGCGCTTCGCCGGCCGTTGATCGGGATAATCAACGGCTTGTGACGCGCATCTACGACCAGTTGTTTCATCACGATGGCAAATCTCTCGACGAGAGTTTCATCATTGTTCGCCAGCCCAGAGGCCTGAACGGCGGAGCTTGGTTCTGGTTCAACCACCACGTGGCAGTTCCCGAAATGATTTTGGATTACCATTGCGGCGCGGAAGTTTCCATCGAAATGGACACCAGGTCCGAATTCTCGTCTTTGGTGTCTGAAAGGAGTGAAAAACGCCCTGAAAGGAGTGAAAAACGCCTTAAGAGGAGGAGTGAAAAACGCCTTAAGAGGCACGGGCTCGGCAGCTTGTACACGGAAGCCAAACTGAATGGGGAGTACCCTATACACTGTTGGCAAAAGGGGGGGCCCTTTACTTTGAGGGTGGGGCCGCTGTTCGTCGCCCCATGTCAGGTAAATCAGGATGATGCGGTGGATCGGTGGCTGGCGACACAAAATCCAGAAATAATGAGGGATCACTATCAGTTCTCCGGAGCCGACCCTCATGATCGGAACTACGTACGTCACGAGGTTGCCAAGAATGGTGACTGCATGTACACGGCCATAAGCCAGGCTCTCGAGCATGCAGGTGAGCGGCGACGGTCTGTTGAGGAGCTGCGCCGAATGGTCTTCGACCATGCTGAAAAAGTGGGCAGGAGTTTAGGCTGGACGACAGAACAGGTTAAAGGGACTAAACGCAGAACCCGCGGCGGCTTGCTCAAGTTCAGGGAGAAAAACTTAGCGCGAGGTACGAACCAGTTGAAGCTCGAATACTGGGGCGGGCAGGCAGAATTGCTGGTGCTGGAGAAGGAGTTGGGTATTCGTATTCGCATTCTGGACGCGGTTTCGAAAACGAACGGGCTCCTCACCGAGGATAATACTGCACAGATCGAAATCGTACTCTTACACACCCCCAGCCATTATGAATGGTGCAGCTCTGAGTTCACAAGTTCTCGTTTTCTCAGGTCTTTGAATGCCTGGGGTACGCGGGTTGTTGAGGGGCAAAAGTCTCGTGTCTTTGTGTTTCACGTGGGCGTCGCCACGCGAAACATACAGACAATGACAACATGCCGTGGAGATCCGGACATTGACATGATCATGTCGGAAATCATGAGACGAGCGCACACGCTGCTGCGGCAGAGTCCTCGCAACCGTGTGTTGGTTTTGGGCGGTTGTGGGCTCCCGTCGAGGTGGGACGGCAAACAGGAGAGGTTTGCATACAGGAAAGGGAGCTCCATCTCCGAATCGTTCGATTCATATTCGTACATGTCGGATCCTTTAGAATGGCTCAGTCTTGACTTAAAAAAGGAAAAAGAATTGGTTGAGTTGGAGACAGCCCAGGCGTCTCTCGCATTGCTCGCACCAGCAAGCGGAGAAGACGAGGAGTTGGGGAACAAGGACCGAGAAAACCGCATTCAGGTGACCGATCGGCTCGTGATTTTGGATCAAGTCGTCCTGGGGCAACTCGTGGGGCAGGCTCGGCCGGACTTTGCCGTGCAAGCGGGGCCCGACATTCTTTCCATGATCGGGAAGTTCGCTCTCGGCCCCAAGCCGAAGCGATTAATTTTCTTGAACGAGAGTCTGGTCAAGGAAGCTCTGTTTCCCAGCGCGATAGCCGCGGTTCAAAATTTCCTCGAGGAACGCGACGACGGCAACGTTCTGGGTCCCTTAATTATGTCCTTTTTGCTGCCACAGAAACCCCACTTTGAGAAGTTGGACCACAGTACCTGCGCGAGAGCGATGAAGTGGTACACGCAGGCGATGAAAACACCTTTTCCGTTCTTGTCGCTCCATGGCACCAGCTTGGAGCAGGCCTTGCTTGACAGCACAGTTGTCCAAGTCCAGTCGCGAGACCCGCGTGTGGCCCGGGAGATGGCTGCTCTCGACGGCCTGCTCAATCCGGTCTTTTCCGGAAACGCCAATTCGGATTTGATCAAATTTCTGGACTCTTCCTGCGTCGAGATGATGGTGGTCCCACTGGAGGGCAGGGGCAGTGTGGCGCAGTACGAGTTTGCAATGCGCAGGGGCTTGCCGGTGGACATGGTGCTGCCAGTGCCAAAATCCTCTAGTAGCTGGAGTGAAAGTAGCTCTAGTAGCTCTAGTGACTCTTACGGTGATCTCTCCTCTTTGGAGCATCACGGTTTGGCCATTGGACTGGGTGACGAAAAGAAGTTGCTAGGGGAGCAGTTTTTGGACAGCGAGGACGCTCGTGCGAAGAAAGCCGCAGAAGACCTCCAGCAGATCGCGGCTGGACGGAGGATGCTGGGACGGAAGGTATCAAATTTAAACATCACATAATATTAATATACTGACTTGAGCGAAAGTTTTCATTTGAATTTGCAGTCGTGGTTTATTCAATAGGACCTCCGGGGGAGGTGGTTGTAATAGTACATAAGCTGCGTGTTTTTGTCGTCCAGAGTTCAGATAAATGTGTTTTTTATTCTGGTCTGTTGGTTCTGCAACGTGTCATCCTCTCGCAAGGCTTTGGACGAGTTCTGTGTTGACGGGTGACCGCTTAAATTTGGCCAATTTCAGTGTGCGAAGTAAGGTCAGGAATTTAAGACTAGTTCGGGGTTTAAATTAAGTATAAACAGTCTACACTGGTTGTAAGCGCATCTCGGGGAAATTTACTCAAAATTTACTCAACTGACAATATCAAATATGTGTGTTTGTAAAGTGTTATTTAAAATGTTGCAGGCATTTAAAGTTGCGAAACAGCGGGTGTTGGACGCCTATTGGAACAGCAGCAGTACGTCGGCGGTTGATCCTGAGAGGGTGGCGAAATTTAGATCCGATCTGCGAGCAGCGCGAGAGCGAATGAGAATCGTCAGTTTGCGCATGAAGAGAAATTTTGTGGCGAACTTCGCGAAGGCCGAGGCCATGCGTACGGGGAAAGCAGGGCAAATTTTACGCATGCACCTCCTTAGCGCCTCCGGTCAGCAAACCGATAATTCAAATACAACAATCCCCGCCTCAGGAAATCATGATTCCCTCGGATTCCTTGGGAACAGTCAGGCTTCTTCTCCCAGATCAAGCGTTGTCCCCGCCACCAGGCAGCCAGCATCAAATTTATGCACAGGTTTTTCGGTGGGCGCGGAGCGAGCTGCTGGCTACACCGCACGTCTGGCCAACGCCTTCTTCCGTGTGGGCCGCTCGAGTTTCCACAAGTTGGTGCGGGCGGAGGGGCGAGGCACCGAGACCTGTCTCAGCAAGTCCGCCCAGCAGAAAGTAAGTGAGTTGAAACGAGCCCTCGTGGATGAAAATGTTTACCTCACAGAGCGGCTGACGGAAGTTCGCGATCGTGCTCTCGACTACCAGAACTTTTTGGGGTCTTTCGGAGGTAGTGGTGTTGTTCGTGATGTTCGACTGGAGTCACTCGGGGAGATGGAAACGGCTATTGCCACCATTCTCAGTTTCTTGGGGGAGGTCAAACTCAAATAATTTGAAATTTTCAAACGGAGTCAAGTATTGAATTTGACTATTTTAGTCTTTTTCTTTTGTGGCGCGGTTTAAATGAATGTTCTGAATTAAATTAAGAAGGAATTTCTGAATTTCTATACAAGTATAGGCGATAATTGTCGTAAATGTGGTTAAATTAAGGTAGGAAGAGCTCTGAATTGGGGTTTTAAGTAAATTTGATGAATCAGAATTTAGTCTCCGCAGTACCATATGAAATGTCTAATAGACCCTGATGTTATTGATCCAACGCACGATCACAAGAGTGGTGACGATTCATCGACACAACAAAGTTTAACCGTCTTATTTACCAAAAATTTAAACGTCTGTTCTACATTTTATTCGATGGGTTTGGTTGTGTGGTTTTTCCATGTAAAATTCAATATTATGATCTAAGAGAGAACACAAAGCAAAAGACAAGGAGCCACACAAAGATTAGATGAACAAATACAAGAGCTATCTACCGAGAACCCGGTGTCGCACTTATATTTTTATAGACGCTAGACTCACTCAGAAGGTGTATGACACTAAGTTGCACAATTTTCCAACGTTAAGTCTCTCGTCTTTTTCTTTGCTGACGGAAGTTATCGAGACCCTATTGGTAGCACCGGCTTCAACGCTACTGGTAAGTACTAGAACTATTATTATAATGGTAGTATAAATTACAATCTGAGATACTAAAATCAATGTTAATCAATTATTTCGTTGCTTATGTAAGTCAATCTCAAGAAGACTTCAAGTCAATCAGGTTCACAAACCGATAAGCATCCTTTGTTTCAAAAGTTACAAATTCAATTGTTTTGTCTCCAATACGTTTCCAATATGCAGATGAAAAGAATGTCTAATGTTTACGAAACTAGACCGATGGAGTGTTCCTCCCGTCGATCATTCAATTGGTCCCTTCTGAATTAGTGTTTTTCTTCACGCGTAAATATTTATTATTATTATGAATTTTACTCGATGGCAGATTTGCTAAGGCAATTTCATAATTTTATTTAGGCATCGTGACACGTATTTCCTGACAAAAGCATCATTGTTAAAGCAATATCAATCCGTTTTCAGGTTATCCCCAGCAATTTAGATCCCGATTTCAATAAATTCAATGCTAATATTCGTGAATTCTGAGGTTGTTTTGCGACCAGCGGCGCAGCCGGCTTCCGGCCACGTTGACAGAGGGCGTCGCAACGGATGTATATGAGGACCAATTTCTTCTCTTTTTGTCCATTTCAGTATCAATGTTAACTTTAGTCTTCGTTTCAATGTAGAAATTACCAAATATGACACTAAAATGATCAATAACACCATCCGCTACGACAAGTAGGGGAGACGCACCGACGTCAAGTGGCGAGGTGGGTCCCGCCCGGTCCATGCACCGGGGGGGACAACCAGGGAGGGAAGCGTGGTGATTTAGCAACATCTGTCCGAAGAAATATATAAAGTGAAGAGAAACAGCAAATATATAGTCAGATAAACTAGTCCCCATAGCTCTATTAACTCCCTAATTATAGCCCTAGTGGCTTGCTAGTGCCGCACCAGCGACATGAGTGACTGTGATACCACAACAGTACATAATGAGTGAATGAACCATGGTACTTTCGTCAGTGATGAAGACATTGGGGAAGCTCCGCGGTCATGCACTTCCGACGCTGGCAATGGTGCTCGCAACACGAAGTGCGACTGCGGAACGTCCGCCAACGCTGAAGGCTCAGCAATTCAGTTTCGCCCAAAGTTATCAGGGCGTGGAGCGATCACATTTTCTGCAAGACATTAATGTGTGACTCATTAGGCCGTAGGCGAACGAGCAGCGATAGGCTACGAGGATAATAATCGGATTCATTTCTACTGAAAATTTGTTCAGTTGATGGGTGGTAGTGGGTGGGGTTGCTTTGCTAAATTTTCGTCCTGCGGAAATTTGATTACCCGCCCGTCCCAGAACCTTGGACGGAAAGGTGTTTGCAGCACGAAGGGCGACTCGCAATAAGTCAATCTGAATAACACTTCAGGTCAATCAAGTTCACAAACCGATTAAAGCATCCTTCGTTTCAAAAGTTACAAATTGTTTTGTCTCTAATACGTTTCCAATATGCAAATGAATAGAATGTCTAATGTTTACGAAAGTAGACCGAGGAAATGTTCCTCCCGCCGATCATTCAATTGGTCCCTTCTGAATTATAGTTTTTTTCTTCACGCGTAAATATTTATTATTAATGAATTTTACTCGGTTCGGGTTTTACTCGGTTCCCCGTCGGTTCGGGTTTTTGTTTGTTTATAGTTGGTTCGTCTCGTTGGTTGTCTCCCCCTGGTACATTCGGTACTTTCCGGGGTTTCTAAAAACTTAAAAATAAACATACCCGCAGACCAGCGTCCTCAGGTGGACCCCCCTCGGCGGTTGCCCTCCGACTTACCCAGGAATTCATTCGGCAAATTGACGCATATTTATTTTCCAAAACTTAATGAATTTTACTCGATGGCAGATTTGTTAAGGCAATTTGACAATTTTATTCAGGCACCGCGACACGTATTTCCCGACAAAAGCATCATTGTTAAAGCAATATCAATCGGTTTTCAGGTTATCCCCGGCAAGATAGATCCCGATTTCAATAAATTCTATGCTAATATTCGTGAATTCTGAGGTTGTTTTTCGACCACCGGTTCAGTTGGTTTCCGGCCACGTTGACAGAGAGCGTCGCAACGGATTTATATGAGGAGCAAATTCTTCTCTTTTTGTCCATTTCAGTACCAATGTTAACTCTAGTCTTTGTTTCAATGTACAAATTACCAAATTTAATAATTGTTAAGAGAATTGAATGAGCAGTATTTGTCACTGCATGTGACTAGAGTTTAAAAAAAAATGAAATGAAGTTTGTCTCGTCAAACTCTGATTGGAAAGTTAAGTGTTCAGATTTTATTCCACGTACTGGAGCGATGGGTGTTCGATATCTGATATCCCCTTAAAAGTTGGTATTAGTTAATGGGGGACTGCGTTATTCAGTCGAAGCAATACACAGGCATCGTGGATAGGGCGGGAAAGTTGAAGAATATGTAATATTAATTAATTATTAATCAAAGTCCCAGTCAATATTTAATTTAATCATCTGAAATTTTTGAAATTTCAAAGCACGTTCATGATCGAGGACGTGGCTGGCCGTGCACTATGAGTTATTGATCACGACAACAAGGTCCTTCTTTCCATTTCGTTGGACATGGTTTCATCTTTCATCACAGAATTTCGGTCGATTTGTGTCAGGACTAGTATTAGATAAGATGTTCAGCATCCATTTGCAAATCTCACTTCTGTTTTCCTTTTTGTGATTAAGGCGGCAAACAATTCACAAAGAATTAGCGCGCAACGATGCGGTAGCATTATCTGTACAGTGATTATGTAAACGTAATTGAGAGAGTGGGGATCGCGATCGTTGCACTGGCGGGTCTATCTTTCTAGATTTGGAGCGAGAGACAGTTGAGACATAGTTAGTATTATAGGAAGGAGTCTGACTCTTGTTTCCTTCAGAATTATAGAACTCTAGAACTTTAATAACCCAACAGTCATATAAATTTAATTCAGTGTCAACCATGGACGACCCTCTCAGTCTCTTTCGCAGCTCTCCACCAACAAAACCGACGTCGGTCGCGGACGGCGTCGGCGCGGCGGATACTATTAGTATCCCTGTCGTCGTCCCCGGCAATCCGGCTTCCGGAGGAGGCAAAAGCAAGCCTTCCGGAGGAGGAGGCACAACGTTGTTCGGCGACGATGACGACGCGGATCTGTTCGGAACAAGCAGTACCAGCCGAGCCGGCATCTTGGGGGGCCAGAAGCGAGAGAACCCGCACCTGAGCACGGGTGGCAGTTCGACCAACATAGCGGCCTCAGCCACGAAACCGCTGTTCGACGCCTCAGCGGATAAGCCTCTATTCGAAAGCGGAACCAGTTCCAATTCGGCATTGAATCACTTCTCTGGGTCCCGTGGTGGTGTCACGGACGGAAATGCGGGTAAAAGCAGAGGTCCACGATCGGCGGGGACCTCTTTAGGCGGGGACCTGTTGGCGAACACCAAATTAATATCAAGTAATATAGTAGACAAGAATTTGACGAGTCGAAACACGAGCAATGGGGGCTCCGCGCCTGCGGTTGTAAATTCTGGTGGACCGGGAGTGGCAGGCAGCAACATGGATCCGTTGTTCGGTGGAGGCGGTATGAAATCAAGTGGACTGGGCAACAGCGCCGGCGGGGGCAGCGGGGTGGGGCCAGGAAGCACTGTGACCATGGGCCCGGGGTCGAAAACAAGTTTTAGCAGTTTGGCGAATCCACTCTTCGCGCCGACGACGGCGGTAGCGGACAGCACAGTTGTCACTACGAGTGGGGGACAGCCTGCGAAGCCTCTCTTTGGTGGAAGTGGTGGGACAGTTGGGGTTTCCGGCGGGCCGGGACATCATCATGCTAATGTAACAGGGAATGTGACTTCGGTGTCAAACGGGCCGTTGGCGGGTAGCAGTCGAGGCCACAGGAAGCACTTTATGGACGACGATTTTCTGGGCTTGGACGACGCGGCGTTGGGCGGTGGACCTGGGGGCCAGAAGAAAGCTTTGGCGAGCCTTGGAGAGGATACGACTGCTTTGGCCAAACCAGGTCTAGGAGGCTCGGACTCGGCAGGAATGGCGCCTTTGTTTCCTACACATGTGCCTGGGATGGCGGACAAGACCGGCGGCGGTAGAATCATATGCAGAACAGTTTCAAATGACTCCCTTCCCCTCTGATCGGCTGGTGGGCTTGCTGTTGTAAGTTGGAATGACACTATGGCACTGCGCTGGCATGTTATTGAATGGGATTCTTTTTGAAGCAGAGCAACCCCGAGGATTTTTTTTTTTTAAATATGTACACCGTATGAGATCTATCGTCTGGGGACGACGATAAAGCACCTTCAGCACATGCGGCAGCCAGGTTCCTATTAAATTTATGAATCTGAATCAGTCTTAAAACTTAACTTCTGGAAGATTCAATTCAAGAACATGGCAGCGCAGTGCCATAATAGTGTCCAGCAGCAAGCCCACACCGGCGCAGCCGACCGGCGGGGAAGGGATTCATTCAAATTAAACTGTGAATCATATTATATGATTCATTATCATATATTAATGTATTCAAATCAATAGGAAACACATATTTTTGTCAGACTGAGTTTGATGGATGTTTCGTTCGACATGCTAAAGTCGAATCAGGCAAAATTTCTAAATTGTGCATGAATTTTTACCAATATAATATAGGTTTTCAAACAGAAGTTTGAAAGCAGAACTTCTTGAATCAAATGACGAACAAAACTTGAAAAAGGTGCCGGCAACCCAGCTGGGTCAAGGTTATCTTGAATGCGACACTCTTGGTCACAGTCACCTCGATGATCTTGATTGAACTTCGTAAGGTCACATTAATCTTTCGTCTTCTTTGGTGTCACCTTCTGTGTTGCTATTATTCAGCACTGTCGACGCTATCGTGCGCCCTCCCGCATTTACACTCCCGATTTTGTAGTTTTCTCCTTTTTTTCCCCGGCAGGCCATTAAGTAATTTATGACTTGATACAAACTGATATTATATCCCAGCTGGCACAGCGGCCTCTGGTATGCAGTTTCTGGATAACTTTCTTGACGACGATCCGTTCGGAACCGGGATCGTTAACCAGCCAGGCCCGACGACAGGTCGGCAGCCAACTCGAGTCTACAACGCAAGCGGGCAGGCGATTGTCGGGGGAGGTCAATTGTTGCCAACCTCAGGTCGTTTTCCAGGCGGCCAACAACAACATAATAATGGGGGTCGTGCCGTTCCGGATTTTCAGGGCGAGAATTTCCGCGATCTGTCCGACGTCTCCAACGCAGAGAGTTTCTACAGCACGCAAAGCGGACAGGAGCGGGCCAAGGCGCAGAAGGCGGGGATAGGTGCACGGGGTAATTTTAAAATATCAATCTCTTAAGAATTCGGGATCTACTGTCAATGGTTACATCAATGACTGACTGAGATTCTAAAACAAATAGTAAATTTTGAAACACCCAAACTCAAATTTCACACCGTCACAGACCAAGGCGCTACGGACCATTTTGGGGCAGGTTCCCAAATGCCGCAACAACAGAGTGCGGCTACCGCTTCTGCAGCCCAGCCGTCCTTACTCTCGGGGTTTGCCAGTTTTGCCACGAGTGTATTGAGCGCCGCCACGAGCGCCGGAACTGGAGGTACAAAATTCAGTATTCAATGTTCATTAATATATCACTTAATATGCATGATCGGCTTTATCGAAACAAAATCGAAATTACTCAAAATATTACTGAAATTCTCCGCAGCGAACACTTCCGGCGTCTTCGCATCCGGCAACAAGGCGGACGCAGCGAATGATCCGGAGGGGATAATGGCAGCTGCGGGCGGCGGTTACTACAACGACGACGGGGGCAGTCCTGCGCAGAACATGGACTCGGGGCCCGCGGGGGGGCTGCCAGGCGTGTATAGTTTCTTTCGCACAGGGAGCCAAGATGAGGGGGACGGCGGCGGCCGTAGCCCGCGAAGTCTGTCCCCGCACAAGTCGTCCGGAGAGGTATCATCTTGTGCAGGTATCGGCGGTGGCACCATCAATGGAGAGAAAATGGCGACTCTGAGATCGAGGCCCTTTCGGGAGGAGCCGGGGGAAAAGATCATCCAGGACGTGAGAACCCGGGCCTATAACAGTCATATGGCGTCGATTCAAGCGGGAGGCTCGATTAAGGTGAACCCCAATCTGCCGGATGGAACGCCTGTTGCGGTCTCGCGAAGCCCCCTCACCCTTGGCCCCGGTGGTGTAAATTTAAACACGAGCGGCCACCCGGCAGCCGCCCCTCTGCACGGCGGTCTGAACGCAAATAATATTAACCCCAACTCCCCCACAAATCCACTGCGCATGGGCGGCACGGGGGCACTATCGACCGCGGAGAACATGAAGCTGATAATAGCGAACCTCGGCGTTCTGGCCGTGAGCCGCGTGGTGGTTACGAATTTCCGAATGTACTTGGAAGTCGAGGAGTCGGTGGCAGAAGCGAGCCTGGCCCAGGATATTGCGATTCACGCAGATCTGTTGTCCCTAAACAAGGAATCCAGCAAAGAGCTGGACACCAGTCTGGGCAGCGACGCCCGCAGCGAGCGCTCGGCGGGGGATCCGAAATGCAGCCCGGCGACTCTTCCGATGAATCGCAGCCCGACGACGAACAGAAAGCCGTGGTTCACGCATTTCCTCGCAGAGCGGGACTACCTATCCGTTCCATGGGGCGCCGTGAAGGAGATAAAGCAGGGGGCTGTGCCAGACGTGAGGCCGACAGGACTTACAGGCATGGTGGCCAGTAGCCTCGAAACGGGATCTCAGAACTGCTGGCGCGTGTCGACAAAAGATATGCGGCAGTTCTTCTTAGACGACCTGCCGTTCGCTTTCGGCTCAACCATGTACGAGAACTTCAAGTGTTACGCCTATCCGTTGTCCACAAACCTCTCACAAAAGTTGTTCGCCTTCTCCTACTTTCTGGCCCAGAAGAGGATGCCACGGAAGCCGCTGGGGGACACGAACGGGATAGGGGACGACAGAAAGTCTGGAACCGACCAGAACCCGGGATCGGAGAGCTCGATGGGGATGGTGGGAGGAGTACATCAACATCGAGGGGAGGGAAACAACGGAAGCTGGGATGTGCAGGAGGAATACATCAACATTGAGGGGAGGGAAAACACGTTGGGAGGGAAAAACGTGGCCACTTCAGCTGGCCCGGCCGACGCCGCCACGAAAAACAACGCCAGCAGCGTGGATGATAGCGGATTCCATAGCGGATTCGAGGATCATCTGGGTAGAGCATCGCTGATCAAGCCTGGCAGCAGTTCGAGTCGCATGGCTGCAGAGTTTGCGAACAATCCCCAGCTCGGGTGGCAGATCTACGACGCACAGAAGGAGTTCCGGCGAATTTTGAGCCTCGGCTCCGCCGCGGAAGTGGATCAAAATTCCTCGAGCCCGAGCACTCCCCAGCACCACTCGAGAGGGACGGGACCCGGCACTAGTCCCGATCGTAAGGGACTGGTGTCGGCAATAAATTCCGATCCAGCTTGTCCCTGGGTAGTGAGCTCGGTGAACCACAGATATGAGCTGTGCGAGACCTACCCCAGCGTTCTGGTGGTTCCAAAAAGAATAACGGTCCCCGAACTTGTGGAAGTCGCAGGCTACAGGAAAAAGCGACGGATTCCCAGCATGTCCTGGTGCGGGGGCAAGGAGCTCAACTACGCAGCCGTCTTTAGGTCCAGTCAGACCACAGAGGGATTGTTTGGAAACGTGTGCAATGCGGACCAGAGGTATAGGGTTTGATTTTAATAGAGAGTGGAAGATTCATGTTATTCTGTTCATGTTTTTAACAGGTTGTTGTACATGATCATGTTGGGAAACCGTCAGAAGGAGAATCCGGGAGAGAGCTTCTTCATCTTGGATCTGCGGTCGCAGCAAGCGGCGATTGGAAACCGAGCGACGGGCGGGGGCTTCGAGAGTTACCCGTTCGTAAACGTGGAGTTCGGATGTAAGCTTTTTGTTTGTCCTTTATAATATAATGTTGGTTAAAATCAAGCGGAAGGTTTATGATAACAGAACATTATACTGTATTAACTTGTTGTCTTTTAAATTAATTAAGAAGGACTTGGACTAATATAAATATTTTGTCGATCATTTCGGAAATAATCTCCAGCCATCCCGAACATCCACTCTGTGCGCAGCAGCTATGAGAAAATGGAGCAGGCAGTGGACGATATATCTTACACGAAGACCGGGAATTGGCTCGGTGATGTAGCGAATTCCGGATGGTATGTGTCCATCAGCCTAATTCTGCAGGCCGCAGCCAACGTCTCTTTGCGGCTCAAAACGAAGAAGAAAAGTTGCCTAGTGCACTGCTCAGATGGTATATCATGATAATGAATAAGTCTCTTAAGATTGAGCATTACTTTTCTCCATATAAATGGAATGTAATACCAATGTCTATATCAATGGTTGTCCATTGCTTCTCGATCTCAGTCTCCGGTATTTATCTCTTTTCGAACATTATTTTTCCAGGTTGGGACCGCACCGCTCAGAACACGACACTGGTCATGTTGTCTCTGGATCCCTTTTATCGTACAATCGAGGGATTTTGCATCCTGGTGCAAAAGGAGTGGTGCAGTTTTGGGCACAGGTTTCGCACGCGGCTGGCCCTCGGAGAGAAAATTAGCAGCGAGTGGGCGCCCGTCTTTCTGCAATGGCTTGATTGCATTTATCAATTGGTAATAGAAATATATCTTTATCTTAAGACTTATTAGTTAAGTTTAAAGTAATAAAGTTATAAACACGATCTGATTTCGATTGATATTATTGGCTTGGGAAGTTTGACATTAGAGTATTTGCATCAA
>Ga0099798_10127_pt1 | contig 23570 bp, 15 predicted proteins | sample Uncmet_Sort29A_1_FD_89870 | JGI IMG/M metagenome (GOLD analysis project Ga0099798, IMG submission 89870) | Marine eukaryotic communities from CALCOFI LINE 67, Pacific Ocean - CN13ID_Sort29A_1 | ecosystem: Environmental > Aquatic > Marine > Oceanic | place: Pacific Ocean: Monterey Bay | collected...
AATTATTTAAAAACCCAGAACCCCCCCTCGGCTGAAAACCAAAAAAAAATCCCATCCTGAAGAAAAAAACACAACAAAAAAATACGAACAAAATGTAGGAACCAAACTGATCTGACCTGATCTGATTCGATTCGCACTGCAAAAAATCGATTCCAGATGTTTTTTTAAAGAAAATAATTGACAAAAAGCTAATCTCCAATTATATATTTCAACCTCGAGCCCACGCTGCAAAGGTTTTCTGCACTAGTAAATTTACAAAATTTGTGTTTTGTAATTGGTGTTTTTGAGTAGTTTTTTTTTGTTGTTCTCATTCTTCGTCGCGCTTTTGTTCTGAGTTGACTTTTGCTATACCGAGACAAAACGGTCTTGCAAAATAGAAAAATGTTGTTTTCCTGCTTTTTCTGGAAAAACTGTTTTTCTATTCTTGTGAACCGTTCTTGCTTACCGTCTCGCAAAATAAATGGATGACTTTTTTCTCTTCTTTGTCGCTGTACTGTGTTTTTTTAAAAACTTGGAAATTCCGGTCTTTTTTTCCCCCACGAAAGCAGTGTTTGGTGGTAGTGCTGCAAAAATGTACTACTCGGTTTTGTTTTCAGGGCCGTTTTCGCATGCCACAACGTTCTTCTGTGTACTGATTTCCAGGAACTGTTTGGTGTGTGGCGTTTTCCTATTCTTCTCAATGACGCGGGGTTTGTTTCGCACATTTTCCGGCCAGACTATTCTGCAAAACCGCTTTTTCCAAGTTCTAAAAAGAAGGAAAATCGTTCTTTTTTTCAAAATTTCCTCTAAAAAAATATTTCGACACATAATATACAAATTTGTCGACACAAAAATGGATCTTAAATTAAATTTGCAAGAAAATATTTTAACAACACAAAACCCTAAAAGAAAATTATAACAATATAAGAACTAAAATTTCAAAACAAAAGGATATCATTGCATCCTCTGTTTGTAATCTGAAATTCCTCCCCGATTTTATAAATCTGCCACCTCTTTATAAAAAGAAAATATGATATATTAATATTGACCAGATAGTGTACGAAAAAATATATAATAACCGAAAAAAATCACAATTGTGTATTTATATGAATATAGAAATAGTATTGACCAAGATAAAAAAGAAGATAATGAAAAAAAAAATACCTAAAATATGAAAATCGTCGTATTTTCGTCCCCTAGGAAAGAAAAATTTTGAACAGGAAACCCGGGTTTTCAAAACAATCTATCCTCAAAAATTCGTTCTTCCCCAACCTCCCCAACTTCTACAAAAATTCCTAAAAATTAGTTTGTAAAACAATAACCCATAAAAATACGAGTTACTATTTACAAGACCTCGCCGGTCAAAAGCCTATGGGTGTCCGCCAGTCGCTCGTCGTCTTCGAGATCGACGTCCAAACCAGAATCGAGATTTACCAAGCTCGGCAACCACTTTTTCAAAAGCTGCAATTCCAATTGCAAATCTTTTATACGCGGTGAGTCGTACATTTTGACGGTTTTTGTTCTCAAGCGTCTGTAGTGGTTACCGACCATACCGGACAAGCACATGACATCCTCACCTTTGGAGCGGGATAGATCCAAATTTGCGGCCTGGCCAGCACCCTGGTCGGTCTTGTACCCCATCATGGTCTCGTAAGTGGCACGGCGTTCGAAATCAGAATCACCGATGGAGATAACGTTCTTCCACGACTGACCGGCATACTGAGTGTAGAACTTGCGGACTTCCGACTCAATCGCGAGCTGTTTCTTCTTAACCCAGTACTGTTCCTGGGACTCCGGGTCCTCCGGGTTCGGTGGCGGCAATTCGGCGTGGGCGAACGTGAGCTCCTGGGCGTACACGATCGTGATGGCCTTCTCGTTCAACAAACGCTTGATCTTCGGGAAGAAGTTCTCGCAAGATAACGCGACCCATGGGTGTTTCGCCAAGGTAACAATCACCACGTGGCCTTTTTGTAAAGCGAGATTAATCATACCCTCGACCTCGTCCTGGAGGTCTTCCAAAGCGGTTTTAATCTTACGCTTCTGGACCGGCGTGATACCTTCCTGCTGCTCGAGCGGGTATTTCCAGTGCAAACCCATGTAGTGACGGACCCAGGTTGTCGGGAAAAGGGTGTCATCCCAATCGAAGATCTGGATGGTCTGGGATTGCGATGCGAAGTCAGACTGGGAATTTCTTCTGGAAACCGCCTGGTTGGAGAGACCCTTTGAGCCGATAATCTTGTTCATGTTCACCGATTCGCACGGCTGGAAGTTCGGGTCATCCTCTTTTTCGTCCATTTTAGAAGTAACACGATTTTTTTATAATTCTGACTCATTTTTTTCTTTTTTTTAAATTTGGCCCATTAGTAAGGGTTTTGTTTCCATGATTTTTTGATCAACAACGAGTCGGATTATAAAAAAATCGTGTTAAGTTTTACTGGTCGTGCGCTGAGAATCAGCCCTCTTGTACGGCATTAAACCGTCATTGTCGCCCTTTGCATGCTTGATTTCAAACTTTCTGGTCGCCAGGTAGAAACGGGAAAAAAATCAATTTTTTTGATCAAAAAATCAAAAAAAAGTCAAAAAACAGCGATTTTGGACCAAAAAACGATCAAAAATGAGATTTCCGACCTGGCGACCAGAAAGTTTGAATTGATGCCTCCGAAAGAATTCGGCATGGCATTTTGGACACCTTGCGGATCGTCATCCATTTTGGAAAATAGGTGTTTTGTTTTGCTAATTAAAACTAAAAATTATTAAATTTGACTTTTTTTTACCGCAATTTGGGTAAAAAACAATATTTGGTTGGGTGTGTCTGGTAATATAAAACTAACAGGGTTGTTTGGGTATAAACTAAACTGTTACAAAAATTTATGCTAACAATATCGAATTAAACCAATTTGAAAATAGAACCACAAAGGCTGCACTGCAAATTAAAATTTTGATTTTATTTTGTGTGACGAGTCCAAAATTTGTCCGACTCAAATTGCAATTTTGACAGATCAGGAGAAGACTTCAAAATTTGGAAAAAAAAACAATTTTGCATTTTTTTTTCAGAAAATTCAGAAAAGGAACCGCCCAGAAAAACAAAATCATGCATTCAAAATTTCAAGATCTAACACTCTCTCGTAATATGGAAAAATGCAAAAAGACATGAGAAGGAAAAAAAAAATGACCCCGTGGAAAAGCCCCTGAAAACCAAAATTTCTAAATGTGAAAAGAATCAACGACATGACCTTTGCACGACGAACTTACTACACGTTACGTAGATAAGATAATTACTTAAGAAATCTCGAATGCTTTCGAAAAAAACATAGTGCCTTTTTTTAGGATACAAAAATATCAAGTCGCTAATCGCAATAACAAATACCAGTTCCAAACTTTTTGACTGGAAGAACATCATTATAGTTTTTCATTTCCATTTAGCCTTCTCTATACCACTCTAAATCATTCCCATCATGGTCCTTCAAATTCTTATCAGCACCTAATTCCAACAAGAGTTCAACCAACGGATTTTCAGGCGCGTTCTCAGGAGTATTTTTATCCCTAATCGCGGCATTCATTAAAGGCGTGGCACCATCGTAGATCCCTGGAATATCTGGATTAACATTACATTTCCGTACCAAAGTCGTGACTAGTTCACATATATTAGCGCGTTTCTTAACATCAGCCGTGTGCTCATGGGTTGGGTTTTTCTTAGTTTGTTCGATTATGTTCCTCTCATTTTCCAAATCATCCTCATCCTCGCCCATACCCAACCGTCCACACTGGTCACACGCATCAATTCCCGCGTCTGGGCTTAATTTATGCGCACACCAGTGCAGTACTGACCACCCTTCTTCGGAGAAGAATGACTCGATGTCGGTTTTGTCGACTTGAATTTTATTACAAGCGAGATTTGCGAGCAGTTTCTCAGACACATTGTCTTCGTCGATAAAGATTTTCAACAAACAAGCAGGTAAAATACGGGTTCCAATAAAAATCGGAAGCACATGCTGAACGTCTTTTTTTGGCACTACTTTTTCTGGGTCAGCGTTTTGATCCGTGATACTTTCAGGCTCTGGGCAGCAGAATTTATGGGCGTTTTCTTCACCGTCTTCGATACAGTCGTAGAAGTATTTGCTGATCGCTAGATATGGTTCCATGTTTATTAATTCTTTCGGAGTTGGGAATATTATTTCGGGCCGAGTTGGATTTGGTTGATTAACGGCTTTTTCTTCGCCATTAACACTGTTATTTTTGTCGGCGACCGGAGCAACTACTTCGTCAACAATTTCCACGCATTCGGCCAACATGGCGGGCAACGCTTCCCTCGACTCGTTCACAGCATCTGCTTCAACCTCTTCAATGCATTTTTGCAAAACGCTTGGAAGTTTTTTTCCCCCATTATTACTTTTCTCCCAATCAAAAGCGTTATCGCCGTCATCGTCTTCCAACAATGGGTCAGCATTATATTTCAGCAATGTTTTGATCATAACTTCACTTCTACCTTCTACCGCGTACATTAGAGGTGTTGCTTGATCATATTCAGTCCGCATGTTTATGTCGATTCCGAATTTTTCAACCAAGGTTTTGGTTAAATTTATTAAAACTTCTAACGATTTTGGGTCGTTATCAGTTTCTTCGCCCTCACAACAGCCGACTTTCCCGCAGTCGTCAAAGCCATCGGAACTGACTGATTTCCCCGCGTGATGAACTAACCAATGAAGAATGCCCCAACCGTCTTCTCCTCGATAAGAATTTAAGTTTTTGCGCGTCAGAATGAATTGTATGTTTTGCTTTTCGTTGTAGGCGAGAAGAACAGAAAAATCTCTTTCGTTTGAGTATGCTTTTTGAATTTTGTTCTCACCGGCATCTTTTCGACTCAGGTTTATGATTTGATTTTTTTTCGTCTCGAGAATCAAAGCCTCGTTGATTTGTTTCAGTTGTGAGATTTCGTTCGCTTCAATCAGACTGTGCAAAACGTCGCCAGTCAACTTCCTTGTGTTTTTATTATTTTCGAGAGGAGCGAATACTGCGTAATCTGCGGGTATCATATCTGTCGGATGATTGATGAATTGGTCTGATATTAATTTTTCTGCTTCGATGATTATTGAATAATTTTCATCAGAGAACTTTGGCTCTTTTTTGTTCAAGCTTTCAGCCTTCATTTCTAGTTCCAACGGAATTGGAGAAGCCATTCCGAATTCTGAACGGGAGTAACTCATCCTGCTTTCTTGTACTTTTCCGTCAGTATTTTTTTCACCAACAATAATTGAAGATGCTGCTGACGCACTTGCAAACCCGACTTTCTGATTACTAAAACCGGAGAAACTGTTTCTCGCTACTGGGGCAACAATTTTAGCCTGACTGTATTTCCTTAAGGCTGAACAATGTGCAATTGACGCACGTGGGAGGCCGGTAGACATTAATTTTTCTGGGAATGGGTTTGGTTGACTCTGTATTGCGAGTAAACTTCGCACCAATAAAATTCGTTGTTGAAATATAGTTTTTTACACAAAGACTAAAATACTCACTATCAAAATTATAATATTCGTTTCGATTGTTTGGTCGCCTGAAAGAAAAAGAAGAATGGGTTTGAAAGAAAGAACCATTGGAACCCCAAAAATACCCAGATGTGAACTGCGTCCCAGGAAAAGATGTAAAAAAAAAGTTCAAAAAAGAAGAGGAAGAATAAAAATCCCAAAAAACAACTTCCCAAAAAAGATTACCAACCGTAAATTAGTTTAACATAAACCTATCAAACACTCAAAGAAAAAACGTCTAATTTCTGACCACATCTTGTAATATTTTTCGCATGACTTGATCCAAGTATAACGAACCACATCTAAATAACGCGTTTGTGTTTGATTTTTCAGTGCAGTCTAACAACTCCCATTTGTAAATCGGCTTGCAACGGTTTATTTTGAACCGCCTCAACTACTTCGCCAACGGAGCTCGCGCCTCCCAGCAAAAGTGGTCCAGGCCTTAGAATTTCGGGAGGTTTTGAGTTCAAACCATCGGCCAAAATTCCCGCGCCATTCCCAACATTCCCACTGTTTGCATCCGCATTCGCGTTACTAACTGCATCGCCATCTCTATATCGTATCCTTATTTCCCCAACTAACTGAACACGATTTTTTTATTAATCTGACTCAAAATGACAAAAAAATCAAAAAAACCCTTAAAATGGGTCAAAAAATGAAAAAAACGAGTCCAATTACAAAAAAAATCGTGTTATTGCGTTATTCGTTCACTCGCCCGCATAGCCTTCACTGCCATAGCTTCAGCACGTGCGAGCTGCTGTATCGCGTTGTTTCCGGAATTTTGGCTCGTCTCAGCATTCCCTAAGGCAGTTGGTATCGCAGCATCACCACGTGCCGACTCTTTTGTTTCCGCGAAAAACAAGCCGCCGAGTAAATCAGTGCTGGGGTAAATTTTGGAATTTTGGACCAAAAAATGGTTCAAAAAACGCGGTTTTTGATGTTTTTTGGTCCATTTTTGATCAAAATTTCAGCACTGATTTACTCGGCGGCTTGTTGAAAGCGGTGGTTTTGTTCGCACGGCTGTTGTGCGATTTTGTTGCAATATTATTGTCATTGTTTTGAGCCGGACTTATTATCGCATTTTTTACGAAATTGTTATTTTTTTGACCAACCGCCTCGGGATAGGCAGTCGACGAGACCGCCGGGGAAAATGTGTTCGCATCGAACAGGGATGTGAGACGCGACATCTTTTTCATAAAAACCTATTTTTTATAATTTCAATATTGAATATTTTTTGTCGAGAAATAGGGAGAACAACGGAACACCACAAAAAACATGCAACCAATTTCGAAATAAATTCAGTACCAATGCCGATGACAATGATGAACAATGTTTGAACAAAAATCCCTAAAAATAATGGTTTATCCTTGACGTATTGAGCAAATGTTCGTTTACAAATTGGATGAGATTTTTTTTACGTTTTTTTTTGTTAGTACTACGTGGAATGGAAAAGAACGTGGCCTTACGGAAAATATGTTTTCAATAAATGAATGAGTGCGTTCTTGTCATGCATGTACGTGGCCTTATGGAAAATGTCATGCTCAATAAATGAATGAATGCGTTCTTGTAACATGTTTTCTTTTTCTAAACACTCCCTTCAATAAGTATCACTCAACCGTCGTCTAATAGCTTCTTTCCTGCGTTGTTTCCTACCTGCAACAAAAACGGGTGCAGGTTGGAAATAATAAACCACCAACCCACTCATCGTAACGAGAAACGAAACTATATAAAGCTTCGTAACGCCCTCGATTCGCATCAGATATTGCCAAACAACAACGTAAATGTCGGACGTCAATAGCGACAAGTTGAACAACACCGCATCGCAATGAGTTAAAAACACCGAAACAGTCGAGTACAATATGAACATGCAGAGTTGAAATGCTATGAAATATGGGATTACTGCGAGGTGTGATTTTTGTTTTTCGACGTTTTCTTCGTTAAAGAACTTATCAAACGCCGTCCATTCACCTAAACTCCATGATTGTATGAAACTGATTATCGAACCAAACAAGCCTAATGTTGCTAGAACTTCAGACAACCTCGCGCGAGAATTTTTCAATAAAGTTTCTTGCTGCACATTTGATGCTGCGTATAAAGCCGCGCCTGCAAGGACTATGAAATCCCCTAGAACTGGGTTTTTGGCGTTGTTGTCGAAAACTGAATTCAGGAACGAATTCGTTGCTTTATTTTCGTCCGATTCTGCATTTTCGTGCGTTTTGTTGTCCCCAACAGCATTGTCAACATTGTTGTTTTTCTTTTCGATGCTACTCACATCTGATCCGTTCCCTCCCCAAATATATGATTCGAAAAACCCGCCACTTGAACTGCTCAAAGTTTTTTCATTATTCCTTAGCCAATCTGAAACCAAAGTCAGTATCAGCCCGCATAAGCACATGAAAATGGCAGCAAAATGCATTTTCCGATACCGAGCATTTAGCAAAATACTTGACAAAACTAAGCTCGCCGGTATCGTAAACGAATCTAACAACGCAACAGACGCTGGGCTCGTGTAACGGTAAGCGAGAACAACTAGATAATTCGCCTCGACATCGCAGATTGCAAAAAGGAGGAAACGCCATGTGGGAAGCGGTTTTAAAGATTTTTCCCGCGCGTATTCTGAAATGGCGTTTTCTTCTGTTGAATTATTATTTGGTTTGGCCGTAACAGTGGCTTCATCATTTGCCGTGACTGTCACGGTTACTTGTTGATTGCTATTTTTGTCTAAAAGTGGTTCCGTGGATGATTTCTGTTGTGTTATTCTCTCGTTCTCAGTGAAGCGTCGAACAGAGTCTGACGGCGAGGCATTCGCGGTGGCCAGAATACCATCGTTATTAATATTTTGATTTGCCGTCCTGCGTTGGATATCTTCTATTATTACGGTTTCCTCCCTTCTCCTCTCATCTCTGCCAGTTGTCCGCGCGCCAACCACGCGTGAAAGCCGTTGCCTACCGTATATCTCATCATAAAAACCATAAGCAATAAACAACGCCAAGTAATTGCAAGCTGACTGCAAAGTCGGTACTCTAAATTCACTAATAATCGTAACGGCGCGTAATTGGTCAAAATGTCAAAAAAATGAATTTCACTTGAGTTGGTTTTCCTTTGCTATGTTTAAGACTTTTGGCCTGGTCAAAATAACGTGCGTTTTCCCAGTGTGAGTTGGACCAAAAAACTCATTTTTTTGAAATATTTTGGTCAATTAGGCACCGTTACGATTATTAGTGAGTTTAGAGTACGCTCAGCCCCGCGTCTGCAAGCCTGTTCGAGCACACACCACATCCAGCTAGGCATAGCGATACGAATTGGCCGAGACCGACGGAGAGTGTTAAACGGTATCGCGGCTGAGAGGAAGAGGAGGAAGAACCACTGCTTTGCGTGGTGGTTCTTGCTATCGTCCTGTTATTATTCCCAGCGAGGCGATCTGCTGATGTGGCACTGCTGTTCATTAGCATTTCATTGCTTTCGCTGTTCGAAGAGTCCGCAATAACATAACACGATTTTTTTATAATCAGACTCATTTATTTGATTTTTTGGTCCATTTTAAAGATTTTTTGACATTATTTTATCAAAAACGAGTCCAATTAAAAAAAAATCTTGTTACATCGTTGCTTTCGTCAACAGCAACCTCACTGCTCAGCATTCGTGCAAGTAAAGCTTCGGGGTTTGAAATACCGCGCGATCTTGAACCATGACCTGTATTTGAAGTGGGACTGGCACTGTTGCACCGGCTTTTAGGCCTGTGTTTGGGGGATGGGGGAGGAGATGTGGTGCGCAGAAGAGGCATTTTTTTTTTTTCTTTTTTTTTTTTGGGGGGGGCCTTGTGCTAGGCAATAATTATTCTACCTTGGGGGGCAATCTAGCAAAAAGAAAATCTCAAGGACTTTTAAATTGAATAAGCATTGTGTAGTAGTAATTCTTCTTTGTGGGGGGGATTAAAAATCAGATGAATAAAAAGGGCTTTCGTCGCCCCCCCTCTCTCGCAACAAAAAACTCTCAGAAAAAAACATGGCAAAAAAAAATAGCCGAATGCAAGAAAGAAAAAGATGACAAATACCTCAAAAATGTCTTGTCCGTGTGTTTTTTTCGTTTATAAAAAGCACAAATCCAATTGATTTGCACACAAATTTTGGACAAATTAATTTGGTTGTCGATTTTTTTGCTCAAATTTTGATTTTTTTTGCACAGCAATCAGATTCTGCCACCCAAATCCTCTGCTGAAAACGGCGTACTATTCTCATCATTCGCACTACTCAGCCCGGACAAGATCTTCTTACCGCCACTAGTACTGCCAGTACTTTTCTTGGTATCCAAATTCTCTATGTCTGCTCTCAATTGAGCCATACCAGACAACAAAACCGACACTGCTTCTCTCGTCGCCTCTTGTTTTTGAGTTTCGCGAACTTGTTTGTTGTGTTTTTCACGCTGTGCATTCCTCGTGAATGTCGCTATTTTATGGCGCTGAGCGATTGAAGGGTTATTTGAGGTTGACGCGAAGTTGCCATTGCTGTTCGAAATATTTTTTGAATTTAGAGGAATTCGTGTGGACGTTGGTTCTATTGTTAGCGTTGCAGATCCGGTTGGGGAGAATTTTGTCATTTGTTTTATCCCATCAGCAGGGATGAAAGCTGGTGCTTTTTTACTATTCATGTTTCCAGCAGTTTGCGGCCGTTTTTTACCATTGATATTTGTTGCGTTCAAAGCATTTCGATTTTCCTTATCTTCAAGCAATTTTTTATGCGACCTGGGTCTTGCTAAGACTGTTTTCGCATTGAATAAAATGTGCGGATTCGTTTCTTCTGACGGCGACGCATTACTATTTTTCGACCCTTTCTTGCCCTTCCCTTTATTATTACCAGATTTCCCGTGCTGGCCGGCCGAAGATGAAGAACTCGCTCCGCCTGCTGTTTGTGAAAGCAACTCTTTCTCGGGATTGTGCCTTTGTTTTAGCATCGCGTTTGACCGCGATTGTTCATCGAAAAACCTGCTCCCAACGGGTATTGGTTGTTCCAACCAGTGCCAGCATAATTTACCAAGCAACTGTCCGGCGAACTGGCCTTCGAAATCTATTTTAAGAACAAAACGGGTCAATTCATACGGTTTTAACATTCCAAGCTTCTGTAAGTCCCAGTTATCTTCCGCTATTTTTGTCAAACAAGAACGAAAAACACGTTCTTCTTGTCTTTCCGGCGATTTTTCGTCGGAATTATTTTCAATGTCTTGATCAAACTCTTCGTTTTCTTTTCTCCTCTTCATAGGACTGCCAATATCACCGTGTTCAAAAATTTCAACCTTAATTTTAGCCTCGAGCATGCGTCGCAAACTAATGAAAGTAACTAACAAGCAGTGTTGGTCAATCAATGCTGGGATAAATTTTGAAATTTTTGGCCAAAAATCTTTAAAAAAGGTTGATTTTTCATGTTTTTCGGCCCACTTTTTATAAATTTTCAGCACGGATTTAACTCAGACCGGCTTGTTAACTGTTTCCATGGGATCATCACTTAAATCTCCCCATGTTACGTCAACCAGCTCATTGCTTTCCAATTCATCCGCATTTTTCGCATCGGTTTGCTCAAACTTTTTTGTGATTTCATCCCGCCCGGTCAGAATCCAAACAAAAAACATCATTTTTTTTTTTTTAAAGTTTAACATAAAAAAAAATTTGAAGTTTCTAGCTTCAACAACCAATCATGGTTATCCAACTTTGAACTTAAATGGATGCTGTACCTCGATTTGGGATCGGCGAGGAAGCACCGCAGTTTTACCTGCTGGAGGGATACGGAAGCATTCATTTTTTTTGTCGACTTTTTGCCAATAACCAGACGTTAATACTTTATAGACAAACTCAAAACATCAACATTCTAAAACACTAAAAGAAATTGAGTCTTCTTAATGCAAAAAATCTGAAATCAATGAAAACGATTCAAAACATGTTTCGATTGGGGATGGATTTGATAAAAGGAATGATGTTCCGCTTCCGGTGAAAAATCGTGATATGTGTCGAACGTTTGATGCAAATGTTTGTTAAAAATTTTGGACCAAAAATTTAAAGAAAACAAATGCGCGTAAATGCCTTTCATTGCTTACTATTTTTTTCTATACTATGTCATGTAAAACAACCCAAATAAAACCCCACGCCACCCTGACGTGGAGGAAAATATTTTTTTCAAAAAACCGGTTTTGTTTGCTAAATTACAAGTTTTGTCTCCTTTTTCTGGACTAAATGTAGCCAACGTTTAATGCTATAATTAATCGGTCGTTCCTTCTGTCATTTTAGACATTTTCTAAAAAGAATCCATGCTTCCATTTTCCATACTCTATCTTTTTTTTCCAGTTTTTTGAATGACACGGAAGCCAAACTAAAAACCACCAAATTCCAAACACAATACGCGACGAATATAATAATGACAGTAGTATACTCTTTACTATTTTTTCCCGTCTTATTCTCCTTTCGCCATATTGACCCGACCTTTGTAACCCTTCCCGTGTCCTTTTTTACCGCCTTTCATGGCACCCTTAGCGGCTGCCAACAATCCTCGTCCATGACCTTGCCCTCGTGCACCAAACATTGGGCAATTGTGCAACATATCCGGCACCTGGAAATATCTTACTTGCTGCCCACGAATATAAACCTGTTCCATAACTTGTATTGTTCCGTTTGCATACAAAACAGTTACGCCTTCAATCAAACAATTCATGTAACACGATTTTTTTATAAATCCGACCCAAAATGACAAAAAAAAATCAAAAAAACCCTTAAAATGGACCAAAAAATGGAAAAAACGAGTCGGATTATAAAAACATCGTGTTATGTTATCTTCTGTTTGCATCAAGTGCCCTCGGTATACAGCGCCGTCACGAGTTTCCACCTGGATCGTATGACCGATTTCAAACTTTCTGGTCGCCAGGTTGAAACGGGAAAAAAAAACGAGTTTTTTGGTCAAAAAATCAAAAAAATGTCAAAAAACTGCGATTTTGGGCCACAAAACGACCAAAAATGAGATTTCCGACCTGGCGACCAGAAAGTTTGAACCGATTGACTCGTGGAGCAGCTTTCCTGGAATTGCAAGGATAGACATTTTTGATTAATAAATGTGTTTTTTTCGGGGGGTTGTTAAAGTTTATTATTTTTCGATTCTGGAGACTATAAATCCTACCTAAAAAAAGTAATGTGATAGGCTAATAAAATATCAAATTACTAATACTAACAATATGTTTACAAATCGTGTTTCCGCTCTCACCGTGCCTCTTTGCATTGTCACCTGATCATAGCGTTGTTGTTTTTTTGTTAAAAAGGATTATATTATTTGCAATGATGGAACAAAATTTGCCATCCAGATTCTCTCTTCAAGAAAATTGACCCAAGAAAAAGAAGAAAAATCCAAGAAAAAAGACAAAAAAAGAACGCGTGCGCGAAAAAAAGTAAAAAGGAAAAAAAAGAAAAGAAAATATCTCCCAAAACGCAACTTCACAAAACACTAGTTGACACACACACATATTCTACTGGTGTACAATTTCTATACTTGGCTATTAAGCGTCGCACAATTTTTTTCAAAGATTAAATGGTAAATTGAGCAGATGCTTCGAATCAACATTTCCGCTTTATATATCAACATTTCCGGTCAATGCCCGGGGCCAAGAAACTACTAAAAAAATGCAGCAAACAAAGTTCGAACGCATGAAAAAAAAAAAAAATCGGTCGAAATTGAACCTAATATACTTCTTCTTATTGCCTGAATTTCTACTACTAAACGGGTTTGTATTACAAAAATAACACGATTTTTTCATAATCGGACTCAAAATGACAAAAAAAATCGAAAAAACCTTTAAAATGGGCCAAAAAATCAAAAAAATGAGTCCGATTATAAAAAAATGTTGTTAAATGTTGACAAAATGTGGAACTTTTTTTTTTCATTTTGCTGGGGGGGAATGCATGTAGTTATTAGGGTTTATTTTCAAAGCTTGGGTGTATATAAAAAAAAAAAAATGGTTTTGTTGCAGTTCAAGTTGTAACAAATCTAAAAAATCAGAGTTTACATGGTTCGAATAAGTCGGTTACGAGAGCGCCCAACTACCCGAAATATATTAAGTAAATTTTTATATGTAATTGGGTAAGCCAGTATGAGTACATTTCTTACATTTCTATAGTGTATTATGTGAGCCAAGGAATTATCTAAAAAATGGGTTTATTATATAATTTAAACAATGGTGTTTTTATTATTAATTATTTCCAATTTTATTACTAAACAAAAAAAAAAAATCTTCACATATATAGTAAGAATCATTTCCTCCTGGTGCACGAAATAAACTAAAAATTGCAAATCAAAAAGGGTCAAACAAGAAAATGCGTGCTTCGTTTTTTCATCACCATTTCTCCTCCCCCCCCCCTTTTCCATCAGGCGCCGAAACCTCTTCGCCCCCTACTAGTACTACCCTCTCAATCATCTCATTTTTCCGCGGTAGGACCGCCAACTTCTGGTTCAGCTCTGGACACCCCGGCAGGGAGTTTATCAAATGCTTCCCAACATGCTAACAAAGTGTCTTCATAAACTTGCTTAGGAATCTCTTTCGTCGGTTTTTGACATCTTTTCACTTTTGTTTCCAAGTCCTGTGCCATTTTTAAACACTTCTGCTGTGACTCATCGTTCGTGCCTTTGAGCTCAATTTTCCCTTTGAAAAAATAACACGATTTTTTTATAATCCGACTCAAAATTCAAAAAAAATCAAAAAAACCCTTAAAATGGACCAAAAAATGGATTTTTTGAGTCGGATTATAAAAAAATCGTGTTAAATGGATTAGTCGAAACATTGTGCGGTTGGACATTTTCTCATACCTCTTCTCAGTACCACTTGGCAAATCCATATTCCCTCCGTTCTGAAAATGATTGAAAAGGAGAAACATTTTGATGTAACACGATTTTTTTGATAAAACCCGTCTCGAAAAGGATCGACATTTTTTTTTTTTTTTTAAATCAAAATGAAAAACAATTTCTTGAACTCAAAAAAAAAAACTCGGATTAACAACAAAAAATCGTGTTATGTCATGCGGATCCATATCTTTTCTATCTTCGGCCATCATCTCTACTTCAAACTTTCTAGTCGCCAGGTCACTATGGCAGAAAGTTTTACATTTTTGTTTGTGCACAAAGAGAAAAAAAAGAAAGAAAATGTTACCATATGCTTTTAATAATTCAACTTTAATTTCGTGCCCAATTGGGTCAAAACAAATGATTTCTGGCCTTTCTTGCCGGCCCTGGGGACCAGAAAGGTTGAATTTATCTTGGTCAACACAGTTCTGAATGCCGAATCTTGTACAATGTCCTGAATTTCTGGGGACGGATCTTTAAATTCAAACTTTCTGGTCGCCAGGTCGGAAATCTCATTTTTGATCATTTTTTGGCCCAAAATCGCTGTTTTTTGACATTTTTTTGATTTTTTGACCAAAAAAATTGTTTTTTTTCCCGTTTCAACCTGGCGACCAGAAAGTTTGAATTAAATGCCTTTACAGCCATTAAACTGGGCATGAATTCCTCGCTGGAGCCGTGCTTTTCCGTAACATACTTGTAATTTTTTCTTCAAACTTTCTGTTATACTAGTACACCCAGGTTAAAATGCGTGTGATTCTAATTGTCAATTTTGGTCCATAAATTTAAACGGTTTTTCTTTTTTTTTTGAATAAAAATCATACATTTAATATACTCAAAGTTTAGAAGTTAAGACAAAAACCAGAAAGTTTGAACTTTTGGTGAAACGCTGCATTAGAATGTTTTGTTTGCAGGCTCATAAACGCCGAAAAAACCCTCAAAATCAGAAATGCGAGCACAATTTCAATCTTTTCGATGCGCACATCAAATGGAATATTTTTGGCCCAAAATCACTGTTTTTGGTCCAAAATGATCCAAAAAATGCATTTTTTTTTGTTTTTTGGTCCAAAAAATCCCATTTGATGTACGCATCGAAAAGATTGAAACAATACCAAAATTTTCAGCCCACACGAAATGGGTGATAAACGCGATTGTTACCACCAACAAATCAAGCCAATACGCATATTCACAAATTTGTTCAAACTTTCTGATCGCCAACATAGTATGACAAAAAATTTGTCCATTCTTTGCCCAAAAAAATTGAAAAAATGAGAAACAACACACATGGAGTTTTAAAACACCCGGAAAAAAATTCAAAAAAATATGATCTAGACCGACCAGAAAAGTTGGAAGCTTTCTTGCTGCGTTTGACTATGCGCTCAAGTAGTTGTCCGTTATTTCAATCTTTTCGATACGAATATATGGTGCGGACAAAAATTGCAATTATTTTTTAGCAACTTCCTGAACAACATTCTACAAAATGTTTTTTTTCCAAAAAAAAAGACAAAAAAACATATTTTATGTACACATCGAAAATATTGAAATTGCGTGCATGAATTTCTTGTCTACATGGCAAAAATTTATGAAACAAGTTCGGTCGGCTAAATAACGCATGGTGAGCATCCGCTAGTGCAGGTGCTTTGTGTTGAGCATCATCCGCTAGTGCAGGTGCTTTGTGGTGAGCATGATTTGCGTCGTGTTTTTTTTCGTGTCCGCAAAAAAATGGGATTTTTTTCCACATGTCGCCTGCGACAAAATGAATCCAAACTTCAGCAACAAAAAACGCCAAGCATGCGAACGATGTTGATGGTACCCAGACATGCAGTTCGTGAAGATAATGATCCAACTCTTTAAAATTTTCATCGTTTTTCCTTACTCCATGTGCGGGGATTGTCTTTTCAATCTCATGCAAAATCAGCTCAACTGTAACACAGACAATGTCGAGAATGACGGCCGAATTAACAAGCGAAGAGAACCAAGGCTGCTCCATCACCTCATGCACCACATGCTTGTAGTGCGCGCAACGACCGTGACCGTGTTTTCAATCTTTTCGATGCGTACATATTTCGGACCAAACATGTCAAAAAAACGCAAAAAAAGACGTTTTTTGGACCAAAAACGCATCGAAAAGAATTTTATGTACGCATCGAAAAGATTGAAGTGTTCTCCTGCATGATGATCACGGTGCTCAATGTCGTGGCCGTAGAAGATGTGGCTGAACGCACCGAGCACGATTTTTTTATAATCGCACTCGTTTTTTTTGGTCAAAATGTAAAAAAAAAAAAACCTTAAAATTATTTGGGTCAAAAAAATGAAAAAAAAAAAAACGAGTCTTTAAAAAAAAAAAAAAATCGTGTTACCGCGTACCTTTTCGGCCGCCTGCCCTATGGATATCGCGATGGAACTCGTGCGAGACATGCTGCGAGACAGACTTACCTCATGCTGCTTTTTCCGTTGTTGTCCACCATCCGGGTCTTCTTTGGATTCATCTTCGCCTCCTTGAAGTGCTGGTTGAACAACACCTTTGCCACCTTGATGCGCAGGTTCTTCAACACATTCGTCATCTTTATGCGCTGGTTGAAAACCTTTGCCATCTTCTTGCCCTGACAGTGGGAGTACTAGTACTGGCGCTCCAGGTGATGGAGTTGGGGCTGCTCCCGCTGGTTTTGATGCTGCTGGAGCTGTTTCTGCTGGCGCTGCTGTGGCTGCCGAACCAGTTTCTGGTGCTGGTGCTGCCGCTGCTTCTGCTGGCGCTGGAACAGCTTCTGATGCTGGAGCAGAACAACCTGCGGCTGTGACAGGTTCCAATGCTGCCGAATCAGTTTCTGCTGGCGGTGCCGGAACAGCTTCTGATGCTACTGCTGCTGCTGCTACCGCGGGTGCCGTTGGAACTGCATCCTCTGCTTCTTCCGCGGGTGCTGGAACTGCATCCTCTGCTGCTGCCGATTCAGCTGGAGGTGTAGCTGGAGTTGCAAGCGCGGCGGTACTGAGAACGTCTGAAAAATCCCCTGACAAACGTCTCTTTACGAAGCTTACAAGATCTTCTCCTGTATCTCCATCGGGTGAAGTTTCTGACTGTCTGTTCACAAAGCTTACAATATCTTCTTCTCCTGCATCTTCATCAGGTGAAGTTTCTGACTGTGCTGGTGCTGTGACTGGCGATGCTGCTTGTGCTGTGACTGGCGAGGCTGCTTGTGCTGCTACTGGCGAGGCTGCTGGTGCTGGCGCCGAACCTGTTGGTTCTGATGCTGATGCCGAAGCTGTTAGTGCTGCTGTTTCTGCTGGTGTTTCTGCCACCGAACCTTGCGGGGTTGGATCGGATTGGGCAGCAGAATCGCATTTTTGACTCGCATCTGGTATTCCCCCATCAATTACTACTTCGACATCTTTTCCGCCATCGCCCACGTCGACTGTGCCACCTTGAGTCGATCGCAAACCACTGACGACATGATTGTGAATACTGCTGCGGATTCGTTTTGCCCCACCTGAAGAAATTTGGGTCGCGCTTCTTCGATATTCGGAGCCATCCTTACTTAATCGATTGATTCCTTCCGCACGCACAAATGCGTTACAATTACTGCCCTCAATTTGACCAGTGGAGCCATAACTTGCCATTAAAACAACCGCCGCCGCTGCTGATGCTGATCTTTTACTACGGCCCATGCGCAATTTACAGGGACCAAGCTGCGAAAAACAAGGTCCTCCCGTCTTTTTGCCATCATCGGGGGTGATGCTGGCATTAGACTTCTGGGAATTTCTCTCTTTTTTCATTCTTTGTACCATTTTTACCATTTTGGGAAATAGATGCCTGCTTTTGTAAACTATTTCTTTGAAAAAGACATACGATAAACTTAATAATTTGTTGTTTGTGGGTCGTAATAAGGCTTGTAATGCACTAAGAACTATTTATAAATTAATATATTGCGATTGGCAAAAAAAATGTAACTAAACTAAACACAAATTGTTGTAAAAAAACTTACACTTCATTTCATTGTTTTACACAACATTCTACAAAAAATAATTTAATATACGACTTAAGAAGAAAGGTTCTAAAAAAACAAAAATAATTTCAAGGAGAAAGTTCAAACCCCTGCAACGAGAAATTATGATACAATAAAAAAATGAAAACGATGACCGCCCTAAATCATTTGGAGGAGAAGAACCATCAATTTGAACGTTTTTGATCCGAAAATAAAATGTAAGAAACTTCTTGAAAAGCCCGCCCGAAGAAATTCGTGTCGAAAAAAAAATCAAAAAAATAAGTCAAAATCATCAAACTCAGAAAATTCAAAAACGATTTCAAAATTGATAGAAAAACGACCGAGACAACCACTAATAAATTAGCGAAAACATACATACAAATCGGAAAACGGTTTTTCATGATTACGAACTATAAAAAATCCAGCAGTTTGTGCTACTCTACAATAAGTTGCAGCACGCCCCGCATTTTTACAAAAATAAAATTCAATTGTGCAAAAAAAATATTGATCTTCTTCACCATTGTTTCGCAGTCGGTCTGTACATTGTTTGGTCGCATTCTGTATTTTTCCCCGTTTCTGTATTTTTGTCTGCAACGCATATTGAACAATTACATCAACACTCTCTCCCCATTCAGCCACTATTTTTTCCCATACTATTTTTTTTTCTGCAAAAACTGTTTCAGAAAATAATAGTTTTTTTTTTATTCACTTCACTTACTTCACCCTTCCTTCTGCTCTTGCTTTCTCAACCCAGTCAGCTTCACCTGCATAAATCTTGTCATGTCTCTCAGGACAATATCGTTCTAAATACACCACCATTTCCAAGTGCACCGTGTGTGGAAACATGTCCACCGCAACACATTTCAATGGAACAAACCTTTCGCCAACTGTTCCCCTCGGATGACATAATTTTACAACGTCTTCAGCCAACGAATCCGGGTTACAAGAAACATAAACAAGTTTCGAAATGTGTGTTCAAACTTTCTGGTCGCCAGGTTGAAACGGGAAAAAAACAGATTTTTTTGGTCAAAAAGTCAAAAAAATATCAAAAAACAGCGATTTCGGGCCAAAAAACGATCAAAAATGAGAATTCCGACCTGGCGACCAGAAAGTTTGAAGTGTGTGTTTTCCCTCAAAGCTCCGCAGACATCTTTGTGCAAACCAACACGTGGGGGATCAACTATTGCGATAATATTCGTTGCGTTTGGGCCAGTGAAGTTCAAATAACAAGTTTTTCTTATAATCGGACTCAAAAATGAAAAAAAAAGTCAAAAAAACCCTTAAAATGGACCAAAAAATCAAAAAAATGAGTCCGATTTTAAAAAAATCGTGTTAAATTGTTCATGGATTCTGGCAGCTGGTATGGGCCGAGCTCGGACTCTGTCAAATTTTTTACCGCATTTTTACTATTCGACGGAGAGGCGTTTGGCGATGGAGTACTGGTGTTTGCATTGTTCGATACCGCAGCGCTGGTTAATTGTTGGAAAAGTCTTGGTAAAACCACTTCGGCCCGACCACAAAGAAACTTGCAATGCGAGGCCAAACCGTTGATTTAACACGATTTTTTTATAATCCGACTCAAAATTATCAAAAAAAGTCAAAAAAAACCTTAAAATGGACCAAAAAATGGAAAACAACGAGTCGGATTATAAAAAATCGTGTTATTTCCGCATTTCTGTTCGCTGACTCAACCGCCTCAGCGACCAATTCAACACCAATAACGTGAAAACTATTATTATTTTTCGACCCATTATTTTCACCGCTACTATCGCGCTTCTTCCTGCTCGCTGCAATGCAGCCGATCGTTCCCACGCCACTGCACACATCGAGCAGTAACGTGTTTTTCCCAGCATTATTTCCATTTTGCGATTCTTCCCCGTCCGTTTCCGTCGCCCAGTCGAACGCTTTCCCATACAGCCTTTCCGTCATTAGGGAATTTACTTGGAAGAAACTCAACGGGCCGACCTCGAATTTCAGACCGCATAAAGGCATTAATAAGATTTTCAGTCCGTAAAAATGGTGCATGACTGTTTTCGTCTTGTGCGCGAGGGAGAAGTTCGGTTTTTTAGACGATTCGACAAATTCGGGAATGGATGTAGATTTTGCGAATGAACTCGAATTCATATGTTCTTTTAGATTTTTTACCTGCAAATCGTCTCTGAATTCAATTTTCGTACTGTCCGCGCAAATAGCATCGGATAAAGAATCGTTAAACTGAATGGCGATTGACTCGACGTTCACTAAGTTTTTGTTTTTAACGATGAAATGCTTGATCAGTAGATCTCGCACGTATTTTAGAACAATTGGATCAGAAATAGTAGTCGTGCTTACCATAAGTAAAATTCTGTGCTTGCTTGGATCGGATTCTAATTTTGTTTGAGCGGTTTTTGCAGATTTTTCTCCACTCTTCTTTTTACTATTGGTATCATCATCATCCCCACCATCTTCCTCAACCGTGTCCACAGCTCTGCATAAAACTAATCTCCAGAATCCATCGCGCATGGCGCGGTTGCGGCGGTAAACAGGTAATTTCGACTCAATAACCACGTCTTTCATAATTTTAGCTATTCTTTTCATTGATTCTTGGATATGCGGTACTTCAGCCGGTGAACCGACAACTTGTTCATTTGAAGGCAGCATACATTTGATAAAACCCACTTCTAATTGGTCAGTTGTTTCGGGGTTTCTTAGGTTTGAAGTTTTCTTCTCTAAATCGCTTCCTTTGTTGAAACTGCACGGTTCATCTAACTTCGCCTCTTTTCTATCGTAAATGTTTTCGGTCTCGTGGTTCACGCCAATTGAAAACTCAACCTTATTTCTGTAGCCGCCTTTCAAAATCGACTCGTCACTAGGCACTATTCTCTCAATCATGCAGCCATGGTTGGCTCGTTTCACATCGCACCATTCAGGCACGTCGAAGCCTTCTTTTTCGCAAACTTGACGCATTTTTTTAACGAAGTTCCTGGATGTAGTTTTAGCATAAGTATGTTTCATATCTAGCTGCGTTTTGTAATCGAATTCAGAATACAATGGGCACGTTTTGTCGGTCAAGGTCACGTCGCCCTTTTTACTTGCCCATGATTTCAGTCGCATTTTTATGTCAAATAATGTGGGGACGGTTCCTTTCGCAAATCCGAAACGGTTTTTCTCGACAGTGTCTTTTTGATCTTCGTTTTCTTTCCTTTCCTTTCTCTGAGCTGCGTCTGCAACTTCTAGGATTTCGTCGTCGAGATTCCTTATGTCAGCGATAAGCATATTTTTTATTGTTTTCTTCGAATCTTCGGTTATTGATAAAAAACAATAACCCCATGTTGGGTTTTTGAACAGCTCAACAGCGGATTTCTTGAAGTTTTTTTCAGCATCACTGTTTTCTGACCCAGTTGATTTAACAATATTGTCAAGAATCAATTCATACGCTTTAGGAGCAGTCAGGGAGTTTAATGATTTACATTTTAAATGCAACCTGGCGGTTTCTATAGTATTTTGGGTTTCTTCGTTATTTGTCTTACCTGGTATTTTAAATGCAAACGGATGCGGTTCGTCTGGGTTTTTTCCGTTGCCTCTTTTGCCACCTTTTTTGTCTTTTTTACCTTTTTTGCCACGGCCTTTTTTCCCACCATTAGCTTCATTATTATTTGTACTACCCTGCTGCGTTTTCAATCTTTTCGATGCATACATAAAATCTCATTGTTTGGTCAAAAAAATGCGTTTTTGGTCCAAAAAACGATATTTTTTGTGTTTTTTTGACATTTTTTGTCCAAAATATGTACGCATCGAAAAGATTGAAGCGTTGGTGTTTCTTCAACCGTCATGGAAATTGGGGAACTTGTATTTTCTTCCAATTTCAGTTTTTTTGCTGGCGGATGCTCACGCCCTGGGGAGCGAGAGCGGGAGCGCCGTTTATGGGAGGGCGAACGTGAGGACATTTTGAATGTAAACAACACTGAACCAAACTATTCTGGAACAAAATAATTGTGTTTTTATTACAAAATCTAGAAAAATATGATTTCCTATTTTGTAAAACTATCAAAAAGGAGGGAACCAAATTGGGGATTTAAAATTAATGGGTTTTCGATCGCCTGAAAAAGAAAAACAAACATCGAATTGGTTGAAATAATCAAGAATTCAAGAACAAAATGACTACTTTAAGAACATAAATGTCGGCTTTTCCCTGATGAAAATAACAATTCGTCCAACTTCCCGAAAAACATAAAATACCTTTAAAATTCGTTCGATTCCCAAAAAAATGCAAGACAATACGAAAAAGAAGAGAACCCTTGAAACTACGACATCGCGAGAACCAACCCAAAAAGGAAGAAAAAACATAACAATCAGTCCCAAAAACATGCACAACATGTTTTGCCTAATAAATTAGATGACAAAGAAAAAAGAAGATACACAAACAGAGAACCATATCGCTGTTCGCATCTCAGGAAAATGAAAAGTTTCTTACAGCTGAGGTGCCAGTTTCACTGAACGCCTCAACTGTCATTATTTCTTGACCAATCTTTTCTTGGCTTGTTTTGTTTTTTTTCTTAAAATAATACTTCTTCTATTCCACCTCGTCCAATAACTCCATAATATCATTGTCTTCGGAATCACTCCCAACATGATCTAAATTCCCCAGCATCTCACCACTGATCCCATGGGCCTCACTGATCACGTCAACACTGGTAGTACTAGCTTCGCTTTTTTTCCTCCTCGACGAGAACATATTGTAACTACTGGTTTCACTTTTTCCTCCATTTTTTCCTCCAGAAGTTTCTTGCACTAAAAACGGCATGAAACCCGAAACGTTCAAACTGAAAACAAGCTGCATCTCCGGTCTGGTGTCGAGTGAGCGCGTCACCCAAAGCATGTGGTTCAAATCAGTCAGTTTCTGTTGCTCGTTGGTTGCATTTGGTTGAATTTGCGTTTGATTATTACAATTTTTCCCACCAGCCACCAACCCACCACTATTGCCTAGAAGGTGCTTCAAATAAACCATACTTTTCAAATTTTGGCAAAAAAAAAAGTTTTTTTTTTATTTTCGTGCTTGGGCCAAAAAAATCTGGTGTTTTTTTCATATTACTCAGAGATTTACAACTGCTTCTCCAGAACCATACCCCAAACTAGACGGCCAAAAAAAGAGACTCAAAATCGCATAAATCACCAAAAACCAGCGGTGATCGCGCCATATTTCCGGAAATTTACAAAAATCATGACAGTCAAGAGCCTCAAAAAAATTT
>Ga0099798_10128_pt1 | contig 23497 bp, 29 predicted proteins | sample Uncmet_Sort29A_1_FD_89870 | JGI IMG/M metagenome (GOLD analysis project Ga0099798, IMG submission 89870) | Marine eukaryotic communities from CALCOFI LINE 67, Pacific Ocean - CN13ID_Sort29A_1 | ecosystem: Environmental > Aquatic > Marine > Oceanic | place: Pacific Ocean: Monterey Bay | collected...
TTAGGGTCGTCGTGGGGCTGGGATTTGTTTTTGAGCGGAATGTAATTTAAATTGTAACACGAATGAGCGTCGAGAAATTAGCAGGCCGAACCCAGGTACTCAGCACGATCAGCTGTATAAATAATAATTAATAGTACTTCTCGTATTTCGGTATTTCAAAAATTCGGTATCAAACTATCTCTCACTATCTCTCTTACAAACAGCGGGCCGAACTATCTCTCACTATCTCTCTTACAAACAGCGCCGGCCCTTTTGTGACGGAGATGCATTCGCTATCGTGGGGGGCTTCCTTATGAGGATCTTCGTAAACAAAGTAAGCTTCATTCTCAAAGCTCAGATCATTCTGCCCCTTCCGGTGCTTCCACATTCCCTGATCTCCCCAGTTCTTCCCCCAACTATTCCTTGAAAGCCAGAACTCGGTGCCGTCTTCGACCCCCCAACCGTGAATCACCACCGCATGACCGCCCATGTCTTGGTCGGAGAGGTCCTGGGTTGAATGTTCGAGTGAATCACAAACGCGCCCCCGCCCGTGTCTTGGTTGGAGAGGTCCTCATTGTTTAAGTTTTGATCTTGACTTTTCAGGTGGGTGGAACAGATTTTTGGGTTCTAATTTTAATAGGATTTTTACATGAAGTTTTGCTTTAATATACGTATTAATACGTATTAATACAGTTTGCACGTACTCTTGGGGAGTACAGTCATACTAATTAAGTAATATCAAACCTCCCTACCTGCGCATTCCACCGATAAACCGCTCCGTTGAGTTGGTCCTTCATCTTCTTTTCTAGCTGCAGAAAAAGCTGGCGACGCTGCTTCCGCACCTTCTCCAACATATTATACTCCTGCTCCAATTCGCCCTTCTCAAGCTGCATCATCGCGATCTTCTTCAGATTTTTCTCGGCCAAAAACAGCGATTTCTCCACAAGATCCCGCTCTTGATGCACTAGAGTGACCTAAACATCCAAATAAAAGATAAGAGTTTGAATTCAGAATTCGTCTTCAGAAGTTTATACTTCAACATGCACAAATACATGAAATACATCGTGATCCATCCGTGATTTAATTATATTCATAGCCTTCCTGAATGTAATTCAAACTCTTCTCTTTCATTGTGAGTTTTGGATTAACGATTTCCCTGAGTAAATTCGTGGACTTGCGGGTTTTGGGCATGGAATCCAGGACACGTTGATCCAGACCGTGATCGTCCATCGCGTGGTAGAGCTTGCCTTGGCCCCCGACGCCGTTCAGAAAAGCGACCGGGCTGAGGTCCTCCAGGGAGTGGCTACGGCGGGTACCTTAAGCCATTAACCCCATCAAAATTATAAATCATGATGGGTACGAAATCCGAAACTACATCGTCTGCACCCGAACTGACTTTCCAAATATAGACACTAATATGGCGAAGTCAATATTGATCTTGTCATTTTTGTATTCAGTATTTGTATAGGGTGGCAGTTGCCGCGTTGGCATTGCGCATCGTCCCACTTAACATCGTGTATACATTACCACTGTTAGCGGCAAATCTCTCCGAGTCCTTGGGGAGATCGCCGGCGGCTGCATTCGCCGCTTCAAACAGATACTTCTCCCAGAAATCTTGGGAGGAATAGCGAGCCAACCTCGCGCTGTGTTTCTGAATCGCATTGAGCTTGGTCAGCATGGTTTGGGCGTGGGACTTGTGTTTCTTCAAAACGTGATGGTGGTGGGCTTCATTACCTTGAATATTTTAAGCGCAAAAATATTAAAACGTGATGGTGGTGGGCTTCATTACCTTGAATATTTTAAGCGCAAAACTAATATTGAGGGGAGACTCATCATGAGTACTCGTGACTTTAAACCAACTTACCGTCCAGCTGCACGAGCTTCCCTTTTGAGTTTTCTTATGACTGTTTTCTAATACGGCTTTCACAGTCTCCAAGTATCAATAGATTACCCTCCAGCTGCAGCAGCGCCACTTTTTCCGACTTCACTACTCGGTCGTGCTTTCTCATGGAGGATTTCATATCCTTGAGCGTCAGTAAAAGCGCGCCCATATCATCGCCGAAATCGAGAAAGGACTGATAAGCCATCATCGAAGCTAGAATTGGCCCACCATCGAAAATAGCTTGCTGCATTCCCAGCACGTCCAAAGATTCGATACGGATCGGGGCGGAGGATTTGCTGGGGAGTGTATAAAAGGGAAGTATAGAGGGGAAGCAGATACTCATTAAACTCAGAACTTCGCAGCACACAGACTACAAAGCGGTTAATTAAAGGGACCGAGAATATGATATATCAGTTCGCATTGCTTCCACCAAATCCGTCTTCCCCATAATGACAACTTACACCATATTCGCCTTCGCACAAATAGCCTCATCCATGTCGCCGCACATGGGACGCAGCGCTGCGACGCCGCCAAAGCTCACGGTATTGGCGTGTCCCCCGTGAAAATTGCCCGGGTCCATTGAGCCGGCGACGTTCCCGTTGTCGAAGCCTGGTTTTTGTGGGAAAATGTTTTGTAGGTATTTTATTGGTGACGTTCCCATTGTCGAAGCCTGGTTTTTGTGAGAAAATGTTTTGTAGGTATTCTATTGGTGAGGTTGGCGTTGTCGAAGCCTGTGCTATTTATTTGTAAATTTGCAGGGCTGTGGTTCTCAGAGTACATCAGGAGTCGGATAACAGAGGCAAATGCTTGACCTGGGAAATACTGTTCCATGATTTCTGTGAATACAAGTTAATATACAACGCCTACCTTAGATTTCATTTCCCCGTGGATTCCACAACTAACGTAACTTTGAGATACAATGAAGTCTAATCTCTCTCACCGTAAGCTGTCTCATCCATTCCTCCGCTAACCTAAGGAAAACGGAAGCCCTTACCGTATGCAGTCTCGTCCATTCCTCCGCTGACGTACGGGATACAGGAAGCTTGAGGCAACCCAAAATGCTTAATGAAACTAAACGCTCCCATGGGACTCGCGCCATCGCAACCGTTGGTGTACGTTCGAAGGACCTATTTTTTTTGTCAATTCTCGCGAAGTAAATATATTGTATCAACGGGAAGGACTACCACGTGAGTCTTGAAGGACTACCAAGTGAGTCTTTTTCGAGAAATTTCTTGCGCATTTCAGGAAAGTAATCTGATTCATGAATCTGAAATCATCATAGTCTGAAATTATCATGGTCTGTTTCCCTATTAAGTAGGCATTTCATCCTACGGACTTCCCATCCGGGCCTTGGATACAGTAGGGGGTGTTGTATTTCGCTGCGGTGGAGCCCCCGCAAGACACCAAATACTGCTTCGACAGATACGGCTTCTCCTCTTCCCTGGTAGTGAAGATTGAATCAATCATTGATGGGTACTGAATATTTAATATGAAAGATTCATGAAAGATTGATGGCATGAAAGATATATGATAGATCCCTGCTTGGTTGTTTTGAAGGTGATTGAAGGTGATTGTTTTTCAATTTCTCGAGCAAGCATAGTGGTTTCTATTGTCCCTAATTTTCCTGCATCTCTAATTTTCCTATTGTCTCTCGATTTGAACCACCTCACCTCTCCGGATCGCAGGACTCGATGGTGTGGAGGTCGTAGTCCTTGATTTGCTGATTCGCCACCGTCTTCTTCTGGTTCAAGCTACGCTTCAAGGTAGCACCGTTCTTATGAAACACGATTCCTGTGTCCGAAGTGGGCATTGAGAAGTTGAGTCAAAACTTTACGAAAACTTTAGACCAACGAGGACCCTCATTTCCACAGAGTAAGTACCGGGTATCAATGCATTCTTCTCTCCAATATGTGTCCTTAATCTGCTAAAGTTTTCGTAAAGTTTTTCTAAAAGTTTTCGAAGATTCCTCATTTGCCACTTCGTGGCCAGCGATTCCTTTGCAGGCAGGGGCCTCGATGCACTCTTTCCTGCACTTCTTCATTTTCTTCTGTTTCCCGCGAATATCCTTGCCATTGGCAGCTTCGCACTCGCGAAGTTTCGACCAGATCTGGGGGCGATGTGGTGGCATCATATTATTAATTACTAAGGAGAAATAATAATTTTTATCTCAAACTAGCTTCCGGGTATTAAGGAATTTCGAAATTGAGATTCAATGATTGAAATAATTACGTCTAGAATTTTCAGAAGGTTGTCCTTTCAGAAATACAATGAGAAATACAATGAGCATCTTTCAAAGTAAGTGATAGAACCTTCAATTTCAAAATTCTTTTTTTTTCCGGAAAGTTCTTTGTATGTGTTCTTTTAATATAATATCAGGCCCGCATCGGAGCCAACCGTACCCCCGGAACGTTGACTCCCTCCTGGACATCCCAGTTGCATTTCTGCTTCTTCTTCTTCTTCTTGGGTTCTTGCTGCATCAAGGAGAGACTTTCGGAGTACTCATCTTCATCGTCATCCTCGTGTTCATTCTCGTCTTCATTCTCGTCTGCCTCGGTATACTCTTCCGTATACTTCGATTCTTGCCATTCTTGGAGCAAAGATGCTGCTCCCGTTTGAATTTCTCCCTCTGTGTCCGCTTCTTCGTTCACTTCGTTCGCTTCTGTGGCTATCGTTGGGGTCGTTGCTTGCTGGCTGACAGTACTAAGCTCCGCGGGTGCTGATCCTTTCTTCTGCTGCTCCTCATACACGCAGCGGCGCGCATTCGCAACAGCCGCCGAAGCAAACGCGTAGCAGGAACCGCACTCGCCTGGGAGGTTGATTTAAGGAAAGTCGAATCACTCGATATTCAAATTGTGTTAGAAAGAACTGTAGAATCTCAGACCGGTGCTCCAAGAACTAGAACTGTAAAACCTCACTCTCATCTTGGTGTCCACAGATCTGATCTATCTCACCCTGCGCCTCAACCTGGCACTCCATAAAATCATCGATCTTGTATCTTGTTTCTCACCCTGCGCTTCAGACGGGAGCTGGCACTGCGGGAACAGCTGGTCATAGTCGTCGTATAATCTTACCCTGCGCCTCTACCGGCAATCGGCACATCGGGAACTGTTCGTAGACGTCGTATTCCGCCGGTGGCGTCCACTCAGTTCCCGATTGCCAGGAAGTGAGGTGGTCAGCTGGAGTATCGACATAATAATTGTTTAATCGTTAAATTTTTAGTGGTTTCAATTTGGTGGCATTTTTTGATGATAATTACTATCAATACTCCCATCCTAGGCTTCCGACACTATCAATACTCCCACCACCGTATATTAACTTTAAGTGTGAATAGTAATACTGTAGCTTAAATAAGTAATCTATTCCTACCCATCCCCACAATGCTCCCCGCTTTCCAATCCCTGTCAAAAGCGCGATGTGCCTCGCTTTGCGAGAAATCCCCCCTCTGCGACGCAAACAAAAGCTGTTCACGGAGCTGGGCTTTACTCAGCGGTTTCTTGAATTTCTTCTCTTGCTGCATCTGTTCCTTCTGTTCTTCTTTTTTCAGCCAATCTTCATATTGCATTTTCTGATACTCTTTTGCTTCATTTAGAGCATCTTCTTTCAATTCAGCGGCACGCTGCTCGGAGAATTCAGCGGCATCTGCTTGCTCTGCTTCTCCGTTATTGGCTGCTTCTCCGTTATTGGCTGCTTCTGCGCTATTAGTGTCGGTGGCGGTATCATTAGATTCATTGTCGGCAGTTTCATTAACACCCTCATTGTCAGCAGTTTCACTAACATCGTTTTCATTTTCACTATCGCCATCAACCCAAGGCAGTTGTTCAGCTCCATCGACATTGCCATCGACATTGCCTCTCTTTTTCACATACTCTTGGTACAACGAGTACTTCTGATGAACTTTCTGAAGGTGGTGTCTCTGTCGAGCCTTAATGTGGGGTACCATCGCAGACGGATTGTGCTTCCACATCGAACTGTGCTGACCTCGAAGGCCACGGTCGCCGAGAAGGTAGCTGTTCATTTTTTTATTTACATTGAATTCCAAAATTATGGATTTAATATTGAAAGGTCCTATAAGGTCAGTTTGATTTTCAATTGGGATGGTTACATAAGTAACTCAAGCGAGAAATAAACAATATACAATAACATCGGAAAAAAGGCTGGCATTCAATTGAAAGCTTTATTAATCTAAGTTTTCATTTCCAACTTTATGTTGATCATTAATCGGCTCACGCTCCCCCCGCCCTCGAGTTCTTCTTCTGAAAGAACGGTTTCTTTTTCTTCGCAGCCTGCTTCGCATGCGGATTTCCTCGCTTAGCCTTTACCGGTGTCTCATCGAATTCATTCAGGCGCTTGGACACCTTCTTGCTCCGAATCGTAGCGTGGCGCAGCGGAGGACCATTCGGGAGGACGATCTCGCGATTCTCGCCGGTGGCTGCTTCGGTATTAACATTGGTGGTGGCTGCTTCGGTATTAACATTGGCGTCTGCTTCGGCATTATTATCGGTATCAGCAGCAGCAGCAGCAGCAGCAGCAGCAGCATCAGTGCTAGAAGAATCTTCGGAAGCTGCCTCCGAGGTGTTCGGCGTAGTACGCCGCGTACGTGCTTCATCTTGCTGGATCAAGAGGGTCTTTTTGGCATGATCGTCCATCTCTTCCGTGTCGCCCATTTGAGGCAGGGGCGCGTCTTCCTGGATTTTTTTTTCGTTCCAGGTTTCTGAGCAAGCATTTGCGAAAAGTACACTTAAAGTACACTTTAATATTAATGTGCTTAATAAGCACTGCCAGTATAAGGAAATTTCGGCTACGATTCAAGACCTTCTTACGCGGGCCTCTATCTCATCAAAAGTGGCCGCAAACAGTGAAGCACTTTCTTACGTGGACTTCCGTCTCATCAAAAGTGGCCGCAAACACTTTATTAGCCTGGCTGGCGGGGGTGTCCACCAAAAACCCAACATTCCCATCACAAAATGAGTCGTCGTTGCACCTGGATTTGATTGTTGGTTTTCGCGGGGAATGCTCGCAGACAGAAGAGTCCTCGCAACTGGGGATTGGTTTTTGAATTTGCTTGCTGGATTCGGTTGTCGCATTCCGCGTGACCAAATTCATCGGAACAGAAGGCACAATCATTATTATTACCAAATCCACCCAAATCTTCCCAGCTTACACAAACTGCTCGCTCCTTCGATCTTCATCCGAGTCAAAAGCACTGATAATATTCAGTATCGTATCCATTCAAATCTCTCTTACACAAACTGCTCGCTCCTTCGATCTTCATCCGAGTCAAAAGCACTGATGATATTTCGCATCATATCCGAGCCGTCGCCCGCCGCGTCCATGTCGCGCTTGTCCATTTCTGATTTCATTGTGGCGGTGTGGTACCTTTGTCATGGAGGAGTGGAAAATAGGAGATTTTGTTAATATGCAGAATATTTTGGAATTTAATAGGAATCTACGGAAGAAATTGCAGGAGACTACGGGCAAATTCATACTTTAGACTATTGGCAAATTCATAGAGTGTTAAGTCTCCGAAATTATGCATGCAGTCTAAATACTCAGTCTCAGAAAGTATGTAGTGTCTCAGAGCATAGCCCAAACATTCCATTCTATAATACTTGGTAAAGTTCGAGCCGAGGACTTTCCTGGCCTTGGAAACCCCATTGATATCCAGTCTCGTGGGCCCCATATCCGGATTTCCGATTTGGACCATTCCCAGCAAGAAAGTCAGCCGCTCACCCATGATTTGAGTGCGGACGCACACCTTAGAAGTTAGTTGAGTTTGAATTGGCGTGCATTAATAGCAAAGCAAATCATTTGAGGTTGAATTGGCGTGAAACGACCTTCCAAGAAAAATCTACGAGGTTTTGTTGTTCAATGGCATCAGTGGTTCTAAAGACTAACCCAAATATATCGAATTCGCCGCCTAAAATTTTCCCTCACCTGAAGGCTGATACAGTGATACCGTCACATACGCGATGTCATCTTGTGATTCTTGTCAATGTCCGGATTGTTCCCAGGCCGTAAAGTACTTAATTTAGCTTACCTGATACGCGACATCATCCATCTCGGACTGCTCCCAGGCGGTACCGATTTTGAGGGATGCAGGATCGAGGTCGACTTCGGGGTCGGCTGGGGAGTAATATTATTTGAAATTTGTTTCTCTTCTTGGAGTACAAAGTAAAAGGTTGCCAGATTCACGACGTTCTTCTTGTAAGTACCCTACTTTCGAATTTACCGTAGTTTTATTTTGTGTGTTCGTCAATGCTTGGGCGCGCGGCGCTGCTGATATCAGTGATATGATAATTATATCACTGATATCAGCAGCGCCGCGCGCCCAAGCATTGATTATTTGTGGCATTTTGATTGAAATCGTTTGAAAGGGACATGCTCAAAAAGCGGCGGGGATCGCAAGTTCGGACGACCCGAACCGACGCGGGCCCAGCTGCTCTTCAAAATCTTGATTAAACCTCGAAATTTTTGTTAGTCTTGTTAGTCTTGATTAAACCTCGAATTATTGTTGTCAGTCTTGAAGATCTTGGGTAAATCTTGAGGTTCTGGCCCTTCTGGGTTCCGCTCTTGAAATTCTTGAAAGCCTTGTTATTAATATGTCTTCAATTCCTTGAACTAGTCTTGATAATCTTGAATAGTCTTGACTTTCTTGATCGAGTCTTGAACTTCTCGATTGACCCTCTTACAAACACCTTCAACTTGCTGCTTGCTCTCCTTCTTGGTCGGCGGCGCCTCTTCAGAAGCTCCTGCTCCCCCGTTCTCACCCGTCACTTCCTCCGATTCGTTACCTGCTTTGGCGGCTTTTTCGTTGAGCATTTCTTTCTTTTTATCGTTGTCACTGTCACCTTCACTGTCACCTGGAATTTAGAACATGGGATAAATTTGGGTCGTTTGCGGTCACGAGTCTCGTGACGACAAAAGTTAAACTATACAAATTATGAAATACGACTATTACTAAGTAATGTCAAGTTAATACCCAACACTGACAGGCTTAATTTCATTCCCGTAGACCTAAACTACCTTCCCCCTCCGGATCCTGCGCAGCTTTAGCGACGAAACCGGACACGTTTTGCGCATCAACTCCTGCCACCCCTTCTTCTGGCTCAGGATTGGCTTGGAACTTCGGGGAAACCTGAGGAGATTCGAAAAAGACTAAAAACTTCATCTATGTGATATTAAATTACGGCAATTAGTGTAGTAACCGCGAGTCATCTCTGCATATTAACAAAGATGCACTTCACTCCACATAATCACATTCAGACTTTATTCTATATTTAGACTTATTTCTATCTTCCATACTGACGATCTCTTCGTATTAATTAATAGTATCAGCCACTTCTAAATTTACGTCTACTATTAAAGACAGAGGTGAGGCCCTAGTCCAATTTAACACATACCTTATGGCCCACAACGGAGTGGACTTGCATGGTCGACAGATGAGGTGGAATGGAAGCGGAGTCTTCCGAAGAATCACCAGAGAGACTTGCTTTGAGTTCAGAGAGCTTCTCTTCGGGGATAGGAGTGCCTGCGGGGAAATTGATAGGAAGTAAGAAATCATAATGGGTTGAGTAGCGTAACTGCTTTGGAGGATAATCATATATGTAGAGTTCCCCTACAGGTTTAATAGACAAATAATGAGTCTCGATAGTATACTGTAAGAAAACTTTAGCCTACCAAAAACCAGCTTATGCACGAGCGCCTCCCGCTGCAGCAAACTCTGAATTCTCTGCTCGCGCAGCATTTTTTGATTGACCGCTTCCTCATAATCCCGGAGATCATCGCCGTCATCGGCTTCATCAGTGCTATTCTCCTTCTCGCTCGAAATCTGCAAAAGATTGTCCTTTCCGTCGCCCTCCATCGAGAATGTGCCGTAGTTCTGCGATTGCTTTCCTCCCTTAGCCGCGTCCACCGCGGCCGTTCCACCGGCTGCCGCTCCAATCTCATCCGAATTTTCGATGGCTTCGTGAAAGCTGTGTTGGGAGTGAGCACTGAGTTTGAGTGTATGCTCAGAGACTTGACCCTTGAGACCGCACTCAACCGTCGTGAGAGAGACGGAGTGAGCATTATTGATAAGAGCCATTGGAATTAGTTGCGTGGAATTTAGTAGAAAACTGAGAATTTCATGCAATTCGATACTGAAACCAACGTGCATCTGATACCGAAATTTCATACTGACACCATCAGAAATAGTTTAAATACGGGCCGCCCTCAATAAATAATGTGTTCCTCATCCTCTGAATTCTCCAGTACAAATTCCTACGAAAAAAATCTTCTGAATTCCTCAATTCGCCACACTCCGGGGCCACTCAAACACGCCAGCCTTCTTAAGCGCGGACACCCCTTGCTTAGCCTTCTCGCGGATCTCGTTGATGCCGGCGAGCCCCTGGCATTGTGTTTGATGTCGTTTGATGTCATTTTTAAGCGCTATGATATTTTATCACGGATTTCGTTAATACTTACTGTAGGAGATTTTGTTGTATTTATCACGGACATCGGCATGATCGGCGCAAGATTTCAATATCATTAGTACCAGATATATCATTTCACACCAGATTCAAATGGTTCTATTAAATAATGTCACTTCTCGAATTTTTTTGGGGAGCACACAATGAGAATCTCACCTCGATAACAATTCTGGCAATATCGACCCTCTTCATACCAGACACAATGAGACTCTCACCTCGATAACAATCCTGGCAATATCGACTCTCTTCTGGAGTGGAGCGCACAATGAGAATCTCACCTCGATAACAATTCTGGCAATATCGACCCTCTTCTGGAGACCGCCGTACAATGAGAATCTCACCTCGATAACAATTCTAGCAATATCGACCCTCTTCTGGAGACCCTCGACATCCGTCTGCTCCGGACAATCCACAAGCTTCGTCCAGAACCCAGGCATTGCTTTTTTGTCGGAGTTGCCTGGGGTTTCGTTTGACTTTGGAACTGGATCGACGACGTCGCGCGGCACAACTTGAGCAGGCCTGTTTTGTTGACAATGTTTATTATCCGGCGTAACTTGAATAGTGAAATTACAGTACTAAAAACCCCCATCCGACTACTTAATCCGCAAATCTTTCTCTGGCATAATCCCCTCCTCAGGATGCAGTTCTTACTGATCCTCAAATCCTTCTCCGGCATAATAGCCTCCTTCACATGAATCAATTCTTACTGATCCTCAGATCCTTCTCCGGCATAATAGCCTCCTTGACATGGATCAATTCTTCGCCCCCAGATCCACCGGCACTCGAATCGCTCTCCTCGCTGTCGTCGTTTGACTCCTTGTTGTTGGGCGATTTTTCCCAGTACGGGTTGGTGGGCACCCCACTGGGCTGTTTGACGATACCTTGAAAGTAATGCAGGGGTTGTGTGTAGGCTGAAAAGTTAAGGAAGGGATAATTTCCAGGGAATTTAGGATTTGTTCAGAGATGTAGATTAGTAATAGCTCAGAAAATTATATTATGTTTAACTACAAGTCTGAAATCCGGCATGAGATATACGAAATTCAATATCACCTTGGCTCTCAGCACTGTCGCTGCTCCCGCCGCTTAATATTAGGCATCCACTTAATAGAATCTATATCACTCTCTTTCTTGGTGTTATCGCTGTCCCCTCCGTAGGGCATCCAGTTCGGGGCGGAGTTTTCGGGCTGAGAGTCCTCAGACGAGCTGCCCTTCGATTCTTCGTTGCTATCGTCTTTTTGGCCAGCCGTTACTTGCCAGCCGCTGAGGGGAGGGGTTGTGTGTATTATTAAGAGGGATGAGTTTAAAGAGGGATGAGTTTAAAGAGGGATGAGTTAAGAGGGATGACTTAAGAGGGATGAGTTTGTCGTTGTTGTACAGTGGGGGACTGACGGGACTGATTCAGTGAACTGATTGTGAAGGAAGGGCTTCACAAATTTATCAAACTCAGATATTAAAGTAATCAGCTGAATTTACATCGAACATTCACACTGAATTAATAGTGCTACCTCCCAATAGTGGTCGACGCTTCGCCGGCAGCAGCCCAGGGGTGAGGGTCCTTGTCGCCTTCCTTGGTCTCAGCACCGTCTTCGGCGTTCACATGGGTCAGAGTCACGGGTTTAGGCGTCCTCTTGACCGTCCTCTGATCTTCGGGAATCACAGTCGTCTCCGTAATCACCGACTCGTGGTGCTTTTTGACGGTACCTTCAAAATCATTGCGGGGGTTTGGTGGCCAGGTTGGGACTTGTCTGCATTCGATGCGATATTAATATTCTTAATCCACAAATACCAATTATACCATTCGGCATTTTGGATTCGAATTCATGGAATCCTATAAATTTGAAACATTTCAATCTCATCCTGTAATTCAGAAGATCACCTCCAATCTTCGGCCCCTTGCTCGTCGGATCCCTTGCAATGTTGAACTCTTCGGATCCCTCATTATCAGCAGGAGCTTGCGCATCACCACCGAGCAATTTCCGCAAAGAAGAGGATGCGACAGTATCGGCTCGCTCGAGGAAGCTATTGGAAGAGATAGACTTAGTTTTGAGAGAAATAGCTTCGATTCCAGTATCAGTGTAGAGACTCAGAAAACCGGCCAAAAAAGGCACGGTTCTGAGGGAGGGGACGCTCATCTTGGGCGGGTTTGGTTGGGTCACTTGGGGGTTTTTGGTAAACTTCAATTGTTGAAGTTGTTGTATTTCTGAATTGACTTCTTGAATTTCGTACTGCTAGATTCGACTCGAGTCGCGCCTCGAAACGTTGTGGGTGTCGGGTGGGACCGAAACGTCGTCAGCGTCGGATGCCACCGCGCGATTGCGAATTAGCGATGGTAGCTTCTGAAGTTCTGGGCTCCAGAATTGATCACTACTGTAGAAACGCGTAGTGATGCTTCTCTGAATCTGCTCAAAGCCGCAAGCGTAATGTTTGAAATTGTGGGATTCGAATTCAATCGATTAAATTGGAAATAAGCAAAGTGATATTTGAAATTGACCGAACGATTGGTTTAAACCAGATTGACTGCAAAACCAACACAACAACAACAACAAGTTTGCCTTTGCAGGTGATCCAACATTGACAAGCTCAGCAAAACAAACGGAACCGAGACAACCGGGGACGGTCCCTCCTATAATACATTTCTAGGTCATTTTGATTAACATTTTCATTTCCACCAATGACATTTTCAGTTGTTTGTATCCCGCGCCCTCGTTTCTTCAAGATCATGAAGAATCTTCAAGATTGAGCCCCCCAGACTGTTGTGCGGCTATTCTGCTGCCAAACTCACGCTCATGTTCGCATTAACAATACTTACTATGTAAATCACATGATGCTTCTCGTCAATATTGTGTTTGTTGCGAAACTCACTAAGTAATAACCCGTAGAGTAATAGGATTCACATCTGTGCGATTTTATCTAAAGCTCAGTATCATTAATATGATGACATGTACAATAATCCATATTTACATTTGAAATGAGGTGCAAAAGGGTGAAGTAGTAATCGGTACATTATTATCGAACTTCGAGAATCATCGCTCAACTCACTCATTTAATTTTAATTGACGCACGGTTGACATGACGTGAGTCTTGCCATAATACGGCATGATATTAGACGGAGAAACTTGTCAAAAGATTGGCATGACCCTAAGTCTCTTATCTCGTACTTACTACGAACACTGAGAAACGTGTCAAATGATCGGCCTGACATTAGTTCTCTCACTACGAACCAGTTCAAAAAAATACAGAGCACTATCACATGATAGCTTCAATCATAAATATATACTTATCGTAGCACTCATACCTCTTAGCGTATCGTAAATATAAGCGCGGATACCAGGCGAAGAAATTTATGTCGTGGATGCCAGATCAGTGCATCATTGATCGTAGTTCTGCGATCAACTCCCACTTCCTATCCTAACTTGTGGCCATTCGCATTCTCCTCGTACAGCCTTAATATTTCGTCCTCAATACCAATCATTGTACACAGGATCGTACAGAGCCACCGGGGCAGCTGTGCCTGCCAAGGCCGCAGGGGGAGCTGCAGTTGTGACTGCAGCAGGAGCAGCAGGTACAGCCGCAGGAGGGGCAGGAGTGGTGGACGCAGGTCCAGTGGCGCCGTCAACTGGAGCCGCAGGTGCGGCCGGAGCTGCAGGTGCAGCCGCCGCAACCCCGTCAACTGGAGCCGCAGGTGCGGCCGGAGCTGCAGGTGCAGCCGCCGCAGCCCCGTCAACTGGAGCCACAGGTGCGGCCGGAGCTGCAGGTGCAGCCGCCGCAACCCCGTCAACTGGAGCCACAGGTGCGGCCGGAGCCGCAGGTGCAGCCGCCGCAACCCCGTCAACTGGAGCCGCAGGTGCGGCCGGAGCTGCAGGTGCAGCAGCCACAGCGTCGTCCACTGACGGTGCAAGGGAAGCCGGCGTTGCGGGTACAGCAGCCACAGCGTCCGCAGCTGGAGGTGCCACTCCCGGTACGAGTGCAGGCACAGTATCAGCTGGAATCGGTGCTGGCGGAGGAGCCTCGCCGAATTTTGAAGACCATCTTTTTGCCATCAGCCGCGCCACATCCGGGCATTTCGCGTGTAATGGGCCGGGGGACCAGTAGTTCGGATCTGTTTGGTCCGTGCAGTCAGCACCCTTTGAGGAGGCGAGGAAACTGGGAATTTTTGAATGCGATTCACGTTAGGTCGATTTTGGTGAGTCATCATAGGCATGTTTCGATGCATTATGATTTCTAGAGGCTTGCGCAATATTGAATACCTCGCATCCGAAATTTAAACAATCGATCACCTCACCCGGAATTCACCCCATCAAAACACGTAACATCTGGGATTTTATCTCCATCGCAGTCATAACTCAAATAATCCCGTTTCATCGACACTCCCGCGTCAGGACAGAATGCGGATTGGTCTTGTTTTTCGCACAGTTTGGCGTTAGCAATGGCTTGTGCGGTGCAGATTTCGAAGAGCTGCTTACCTTTTTGAATTTCGGAGGAGGATTTGAATTTCGCGACTACAATTACTTTAAATTTACTGTTTCTGAAATTTACGGGTTCTCGCGTAATAATTATTCGATCTGAAGTATAATTAAGTTTTAACCCTACCAATATTATTCCTCCACATGTTCACTGCGTCGGTGACACACTGCGGCCCACCAGTACTCGGAATAAACGCAGCACTAGCCCCGGAACATGTGACCTAGGGGTTGAAAGTTAGGTTGGTTAATGACATTCTGAATCTTCTGAATCTTTAATACAATATCCGCAATCCAGGTGTCATTCGGCTGTCACCCAATCCATCAACCGTGCTAACAACGAACAAATGCTATTCCTAAAATTAATCTCATCCCCTCACATGAGCGATCCCAACTCCATTAGCAGAGATTCTTTTCGTAAAAAAATCCCTTACATCAGCAATCCCATCCCCATCACAATCAATCGTCGGCTGTTCATTCCCTCCATTCTTTACATCTCCCTCCCCAGTGCAGAAATCCCCAAACGATAATGTAACTTCGCTGCATTCTTCCGCTTGTTGGATTTTGTAGGGTTCGCATTTCCTCCAGAGAGGCCCGGCACTCCAGGCGTTTGCGGAGGGCGTAGCGTAACACGTGGCGCCGAAGGAGGAGGGGAGATAGCCTGGTGGGATTAGGACCAATTCAAATTGAAATTATGGTCAAGTGAAAAATTGTAGAAGTCGAAAATTCCATTCTCTCCGGCTCCCAGACCTCATCTGTGCGCGTGGACAGATCTGATTGCAAGATTGAGAGTTCTGAGTGGAAATCATTTCGGTGTAGTATTCAAATTGCATTCTGAATCTCACCTAAACTCCCCCCTCCATAAGTTAACACCGTACACGCTCGATCCACCTGAAATACTCCATTCCCACCCGAACTCCCCCGCCATGCCATGCCCGATCCGGCTGTAGCAAGCATTCAACTAAATCCTCACCTGAACTCCCCGCCCCATAACAAGCCGGATCAAGCGTCCCATCACCATCGCAATCAAAACCCTTCACGAAATATTCGCCCGGCTGAGAACAATAACCACTTGCTACTGCTGCAGCGTGGCATCCCTCTGAGTTCCTTTCGGCTGCAGTTTTGACTTCTTCGGTGGGCATGTCGGTTGCTTCGGTGACGGTGGGTTGAGCTGCAGTGCCTGCAGGTGCTGCGGGAGTTGCGGCAGGAGCAGCTGCAGCAGGTTGAGCTGCAGCTTGAGCTGCAGCCGCTGCTTGAGGTGGAGCTGCAGCTGCTGCTGCCTGAGGTTGAGCTGCAGCTGCTGCCTGAGGTTGAGCTGCGGCTGCTGCTTGAGGTTGGCCGGCGGGAGCTGCAGCTGCTGCCTGTGGTTGAGCTGCAGCCGCTGCTTGAGGTTGAGCTGCAGCTGCTGCTTGAGGTTGGCCGGCGGGAGCTGCCGCTGCTGCCTGTGGTTGAGCTGCCGCTGCTGCCTGTGGTTGAGCTGCCGCTGCTGCCTGTGGTTGAGCTGCAGCTGCTGCTTGAGGTTGAGCTGCGGCTGCTGCTTGAGGTTGAGCTGCATTGTCATCAGTTTGCACTACTTCCGGCTCTTCGGGATTGCCTGTCTCTGTAGTATTCTCTGCACTTTCAGCACTATTCGCAGCAGCCTCTGCACTGGTCTGAGTAGCATCTTCAGAGACTTCAGCCTCAGCCGCATCTTCAGCGACAGCCTCAGCAGCATCCTCAGCTGTCTCCTCTTGCGAGTCACTAACCTCCGGCACGGGCACCTGAACCGTCTCATTCTTTCCAGGCACCGGAATCGAAATTGTTTTGCCATCAACAATATCATCCACTAACTCATCGATTACTTTCGTGACATCGTTCATGTTACCGCTTTTCGCTGTGTCATTGATGATATCGGCAACCTGATCAAGAGCCTTTTCAGTGGCGGCAGTGCCTTCAGTAGCCGCGTCAGTAGCCGCGTCAGCATCGTCAGTATCGTTACTATCGTCAGCGACGTTATCACCTCCGTCAGCAGCAGGAGTGGCATCTGCATCCGCTGCTGGCTGTTCCGCAGCCGCTTCAGGAGCCGCAGTTGTAGTAGCCGCCGCCGCATCAGCAGCACTGGGTGCAGCAGTAACAGTATTCGGAGCAGGAGTAACAGTATTCGGAGCGGGAGTAACAGTATTCGGAGCAGGAGTAACAGTATTCGCCCCCGCAGCAGCAGCCGCAGCAGCTTTTTTCAGAATCCCGCTGGGCACCGTGACTTGGATCTGATCGTCGTCGGTTCCGAAGACGCCGTCAGTCCCCGGAACTGCGACCGCTTGACAGCTGCATTCTGGGCACGTGGCGTCTACGCCGGGGTTAGGAGCGGCCTGGGTTTGGTGATTAGGGTTTAGATGATTAGGGTTTAGATGATAGTGATTAATTACTTATTGCTGCGGCCTGGAAGAATGAAAATATAGTGCTGATTGCAAAAACTTTTGATTTCGGCGAAAGCATATTAACACTGTGAAGATTTTTTGAGTCAAGCCCAGATGTAATTCATAAGTTTCAGGTACTTAATCAATAATAAACCCTTCCTACCTGTCCCTTCCTCCTCCTCTGCGAGTCTAATAATAAACCCTTCCTACCTGTCCCTTCCTCCTCCTCTGCGAGTCCACGAAGAATTGCATCTGCTCTAGCTGACTCAACTGATAAGCCGTACAGCACCGACACTCCCCACCCCGCCTGAACGTATGAACTGTAACGCCCATGGCATCTTTGGAGCGGCGGACTTCGAAGAAATCTTGATCGGAATCGTTGATGGGAGCGATATCCAAGAGGGCGAGTTGGGAGTCTGGGGGAGTTAGGACAGTTTGAAAGAGTGCAGAGGGCGAGTTGGGAGTCTGGGGGAGTTAGGAGAGTTTGAGAGAAGTCAGTAGATGATTTGCGTCTTGAGGTTTGAGGGGGCGGGAATGAAATAGTCAGAATTACTCAGATTTGGGTAAAGGCTTTTGCTGAGTCTAGAGATTCAGGTGGGGCGCGCCTCGCGCTCTGGCTCGGTGCCGGGTTGCTGGCCGCCCGAGCGAGCGTTCCCGGGGGGCGGTGAAAGGGTCGCGGGCGTGCTTCGATATTATGGCTCGATCTTGGTCCTGAGCGAATCGTGATCCTGTGAAATTCTTCGACGTAGTTTGTGCATCGTAGTGAATCGTAGTTTGTGATCGGGTGCGCTATCGGCAAGCTCCAGACCCAGACGGCAAGATATTCTCAGTGCTTAAAACGTATTTTTTATCATTGATCATAATCCATCCCCCTCACGTGTCTCATGATGCAGCCGAATGCCGCTCGCGACGGAGGCCAAGCCCAATGCGAGACGCGATGAAGGAGCCATCTTGGGAAGGGGATCAGTTCTTTATACAGTTGTGGAGGCCAGATCGTCCGGCTGCGCGTCGACCCGCGCGGCCGTTTTATTATTTAATGGTCTTGTGCGATCTAGTATCCCTGCTGGATGCAATCCTGCATGAATCTAAGTTTTTGTTTTTGAATTCAACCAAAAACATCCTATTGACAACATGTTACTATTGAATCACAAGCGATTGACAACCTGAATTCGAACTCCTAACTACAATTGACACAACTAAAACGACAACCATTGTTGAAACGAACTTGAAATATTGACGCGAATGATATCAACCGCAAATTGTTCACAAGCGTGTATTCGCTCCCGTTTAACCAATCAACATCTTTACAAAAAACGAGATCGGGTTCATTTTACCTCGGTGTCTTTGAGTGGGCTCTGTCTGGTCTGCTTATTTCCCAAACCCCTCCGGATTAGCTTCAAACTCTGCCATTTTACCTCTCACATACTCCTCATCCGGGCCCAGTAATGCACCATCATTTCCCAGAAGCTTGACCCATTTCTCATTAAATGGCGCGCCCGCACCAATCAGGAAATGAGTTGTAGGGAATCGGTTCGGTGAATTAGAAACTGCGCCACCACTGTTATCTGGAGACTTTACTCTGATGGCCAGGCGAGTAGGGCCACTCGATCCACCATCATTTTGACATACGGCGATCTCGTGTCTGTTCAGGGATTGGAATTCCAGGTCAGGAAAATTAACATCTGTGTTGGCAGCCTCAACTACACATACACCGACAATTTCCGAATCGTCACTTGCAGAACCGTTCGCTCCAGCTTCTCCACTCGGTTCTGCTATCGCACCATTATCTGTGCAGGCATAAACCCAAAGGTTCGTATATTCCGGCGGAATATTGTCGAAAACGTAGTAATCGTAGCCAGAAGAATTTGCTGTTGCATCTGAAGTTTCATTCTCATTCCGATTCGCAACATAACAATCCAACAGCAACAATTTCGCCTTCCACGTTTCTACTGGACTTTGTTTCCCTCCATACGCTCCCATAAGCAGGCGGGAGAACAGGGGACGCGGGGAGGCTACAGTGTCATTATTCAATCTCAATATCGGAAATTCCTCTGGCTGGTAGATCCTGGCCTTTGAGGATTCCTCTAACGTTCCCAAATGCATCCCCGGGTTGAACCAGCACTGGAGCATGTGGGGGTGCTGAAAATTCGCAAGTAGCAAGTTGCTGTTCAGAGGGAGGCTCGAAGAAGTGTTTTTTGCTCGGTCTCCCCCGTGGGCCTTCATTAAGTCATTAATGCGTCTGCCGAGGTACAGCTCAGAATTCCAGCTGATACCACCACTATTATCACCACTGTTCTCGCCAATCCTCTCTTTGATCACCTTCTCCCTCGCCTCCACTCTCTCCTTAGCCACTGTGCCAGCATCATCGTGCATTATTCCCTTTCCCGCATGTATTGCGAAGACTCCGCCAGCCCAAAGTGGCCCACAACCCTCGACATCATCATTGTTTCCCCGGATATTGTCCCAGAGACTGTAGTGAGCGTTGAAGGAGATACCTGATTATGTGTTGAATCACTGAGAGGTGGCGTAGAGTAAGGGAGAAAATGGCTATCGCCGATATGGCTGTCAGAAATTCGTTTCTCCGCAGTTTCCAGTATTCGGTAACCAATAAGTCCTCACTCATCGCCACAATCCCAGTGTGCGGATGCTTGCCAAACGGTAGCGGAGTATCCTTCGGCACTGTAGCCTCATCAAGAAAGACGAACGGATCTACCTGGCGTTCCACGGGGTGAAGGGTTCCTTTGTCATTGATATCTCTCGTGCCAATAATCCGCTGCAGAAGCAGTCCAGGCGGGCAGGCGTGGGGAGGAGGCCCGAAACGGGTGGTGGGGTGGATGGAGAATTTGGGCATGATTGGAGTTGTTGGATTCTAGGTTAAATACAATACAGATAATGAGTTCTAGCTTAAGACACAGTGTGATTTTCGGTCCGAATTCCAGAGTGACTGCGCGACGCGAAGATTTAAAATACAAAGTTCGGATACAGATGCGCCGCACTATGATTTGCACAGCAAGTGAAATTTGCTTCGAAACAATAATGTCACTTAGTGACCCATCCGAATGTCAGTCCATGTTTATGATGTTTATGTCGCATTGAAGTTTTGTAGTTCCAACTCCAAGCTCACGCAAATCCATGTTTATCATATGTCGCATTCGCGAAATTGATGCAATTCCAACAGTCGGCACCATTCCCGCGCCATAACCTTAAGCACAATCTCGAAGTACTCTATCAGATCTGTCAAAATTGCTACCAATTAGTTACTGCTGGCCGCAGCATTCTCCTGCGTGCGCGCCTCTGCCCGCTGGACTGAAATCTGCGCCTGCTGCTGCCACGTTCTCAGTTGCTCCTGGTCAATCACAAAGCCCCCATCCAATCTCGCGCGCTGTTTTTCCGTCAACGTATTCTTCTCCGCTTCGGTCAAAATGACTACCTTCTGTGAATTCTTGCTTTTCGCTACCGCCACTTTAGTTGGCGCCACTTTCGTAGCTTTAGCAACCACTTTAGTTGGCGCCACTAAAACTTTCTTCGCTTCTCTTAGTCTAGCCTTTTCCTCTTTTTGCTTTTTCTGCTCTTTTGCCTCCTTTTCTTTGCGTTTTGCATTTCGCTTTTCCACTCTCAACTCATACTGACGCTTCTTCTCCGCATACATCGCTTGTTCATCGGCCCATTGTTTCGCTGCTGCGCCCATGCCATTCACTTCCTCGCACAATTCATGTAACGAACCTCTCCCTTCAAGAATCAATTTCCTCGCTCTCGCAAATTCACTGTGAATCGACTCCCATCGATCGGCGGTCATTGGGTTTACGTCTTTTAATGATATCGGACATCGCATCTGCAGCGCCCCAGTGTCGTTGTCCGTGAGAGATCCGTCCAGGATTGTTTTTCCTGAGGGTTTGCCTGAACCGCCGATGACTTCTTGGGCGTTCAGGAGGATGGGAGAGGGAAGAATTGCAGGATTACTGCTGGTGGCATCAGTTTCTGATGGCGAAGAGGATGGCGCTTCTGATGTTGATAACGCATTATACGGACTCCGCATCATGCGACTCGAGATCAGAGCGCCGCCTGTGCTTACATTCCCAACAGGGCCAACACTCCCGGTAGTACCATTAGCGTGGGCATTACTATCAGAATTACCAGTGCTGCTTGCATCCCCCTCAAGTACTTTGCTGGAGTTGTCAGACGACTTGGTGGAGCTCAACTTTTCAGCCTTGGCGGCCTGATTCGCATTAGAATCTGAATTGTTATTCACACTTGAAACAAAGCTCGGATCCCCATACAGCAGAAAGAAATCTCTGAATAACGACCCGATCGTGTTGTTGCCGAAGTCGAGGGGAGTTGAAACTGCATTGCGATCTACGTTAGACTTTCCAGACTCTGTAACATCGATGTTGACACTACTATTTCCGTCAGGTTCGTCTCTAACAATCCCCCACTCATTCTTCTTCAGCTGCCACTCCCTCGCGTTTTTCATCTTTACGATTCTTTGACCGTCTGATCTAACTTCTGTCATTTTATCGTACTCGACTAACTCCTTAAATTCCGGCAAAATCCCCCTCACTTGCAGCAAGTGAAACATCTGCAGAATAATTGTGTAGGTTGAGAGAGTTCCCTGAGCTCTACAATTAATCTGACGGGATTTCGCCCAGTATTTGATACAGCGGAAGAGATGGCGGACGCGGGGGTCGACGTTAGTGAGGTTTTTGACGAAGGTAGTGTTGTCAATCGCTACGGAGTTATTGATCGAAATGTCGCCGATTTCGTAGCTGGGAATCGTTTTAAGTTTTTCGAATTCAACATTTTCGAATTCAAGTACGTTTGATCCTTTGCGAATTTTACCTCGGTGAAGAAATGGTATTAACTTTTAAGTAGTACGAAAGATAGCCTTACCCGCTCCTATCATGAATCTTCGCCACGGGAACACTCGCAGGGATGACTATAACTTTTCCTGCGCTCGCTTTCTCGAGTAGCCTCTTGACCAACTGCAACTTCCCGACCCACTCCAGCTTGGTCGAGCACGGTCCGCGATTGATTACCTAGGGGAAGTGAGAGGCGAAATGAAGTCCGAAATGAGCAAATGTCTGAAACGAACACATGATTTCATTACGAGCGCAGCAAGTAAAATGAGTACTAAGCATGTGAACGATGTACTATTTTACCCTACCAAACAACTATCCACATCGCTGCCCTTCATCCACAGCCCGTTTTCACAACTTCCGAAGCAGTGTAGCTTCCCAGCCAGCCTCGTCTCTAGCAATGGTCGCAACGTACGCACCCAATCAGTCATTCTCTTGTACTGGGAAAACGGAGCGGTTAGCTCTCTATCTTGTTGCCACAACTCAATCGATAAGCGCATCGAATAGATCAGGTGGTGAAGTTCTTCGTGGCGGAGGGTGAGGGGTGGATTGGGTGAAGATACAGGGGTTGGGGATTCAGGTGAAGATACAGGTGAAGATACAGGTGAATCATCTACGACGTGTGTTGCTTCCTCAGTTAAGGCTCCTTCCGTTACTCCTTCAGAAGGAGCTTCCTCTCGTGCTCCTTCTACCCCATCGTCCGCGACTTCCACAACGCCGGAATTCAATTCCTCTCCAGCACAAAAATCCTCTTGAAATTTGTCTAGATCCGTTAGTTGGTCCTCAGATAGAAGAATCGACTCAAATTCCTCCAACGTCCTCAAAAACGCGATGTCATCCAAAGAAGCTATTTCCTCCACACGCGCCTGTGGTGGGGACTGCACATTCTGCTGAGGAAATCTATACGATCGCGCCGGATGCGGAACCCCAGATGCAGAATTGCCTGACTCACCACCATTTGAGAATGACGAACTAGACTCTCTCAACTGCGCGAGCAATTCTTCGTCTGCGATTTTGTCTTTCTCCTTTCTTCGTTGGTTTCTAGCTGCAGTCTCCTGCGCCTTTTTTAGCCCCACTTCGATCTTGTATGCAATGGCTTGCGCTGTATTGGCCAAAACAATCCCTTCTGCCCTCCGTTCTTCAATATAGTTAGCCTCATTCACGCCAAATAGATCTCCCCACTTGTATTTGTCGCACTCGGCTAGGAAGAGGGAGGAGTATTCTAATTTGGTGGATTCTGCGTCTGCATTCTGATTTGTTAGAGTCTGACTCTTAATTCTTCCATAATCCTGCAAACACTGCATGAGTTTTCTTCTGTTTCGTTTGCGCGCCGCGGTTTGCAGTCGCTTTTCCATTTTTTCATTGACCCGGTTTTCCGGACCACCTAAGCAGGAACCTTTATGCAGCTGTACCAGGACTCGAGCACTCGAATGAGCATCACCGCTGGAGCTACTGCTCG
>Ga0099798_10129_pt1 | contig 23422 bp, 20 predicted proteins | sample Uncmet_Sort29A_1_FD_89870 | JGI IMG/M metagenome (GOLD analysis project Ga0099798, IMG submission 89870) | Marine eukaryotic communities from CALCOFI LINE 67, Pacific Ocean - CN13ID_Sort29A_1 | ecosystem: Environmental > Aquatic > Marine > Oceanic | place: Pacific Ocean: Monterey Bay | collected...
AGTAGACGTGAATCTTTTAAAGCTGATCTTTTTTAGAACGTTGATCTTCACGAATACAAAATTGAATTTGATCTTCTCATTTTAGTTAAAAAAAGTTATAGTTGATCTCTTTAGAAAGTTGACGTCATTTTGCTAGATTTTAGATAGTTGATATTTTTAGAAAGTTGTTTTGTGATGGAAAGATAGATGATAATTAAGTTGATTGTGAATGAGATAAGGAAGTTGAAGTGGTATTCTACATGCGATTTAAAACGTGGTTTTAGTGATATTCTTAAGGTTTGTGCTATTGTCTTCGTTGACTGTGTTATGATTTCGTTCCGATGTTTTATGATTATGTTCTGATAAGTTGCGGTTAGTTTTGCTGATTGAGTGTTAATGTAGCGGCTAAGGCCGCCATTCTTAGCTTTTCTGTGTTAACAAAATTGAAAGATCAGTGCTTGTTGCTATGAATATGAACTAGGAATCCTAATTAAACTACCTCAGTTATTGGTTATTCTTCAAGTTTACACTTAGTTAAGACTTAAATCCCCTGAAGCTTCTTATTTAGTAGTGGTCGAATAGTGTATTAATCTGTATTTCTTCATTTAGTGTTTTTCGCTTAGTTGTTTAGTCAAAATGGTGGTCTTGTCCGCTGGTATTGTTGCGCGTAATAAGACGCTGCTAAGTAGACAGTTTGTTGAGATGTCTCGCCTTCGGGTCGATGGATTGTATGGGTAGTTCCCGAAATTGGTAGAGAGTTCCCATGGTTCCGATCATACCTTCATAGAGACCGAGTCTGTGAGGTATTTGTTTCAGCCGCTGAGTTCTGGTCCATCGCAGAACTAGTAGGAAAAGATCTAGATGTACTTGGTGATGATCACAAACAAGGGAAGCAATATTCTTGAGGATATTGAAACCATCAGACTCCTCGCTAAGGTTGTGAGTGACATTTGCCGAGGGGGGTAGAGTGTTAATACGGAGTGAGTGCTCCAGAATTAGTATGACATAATATTCTCCTTCGATGAGACCATTAGTAATGGTTATAGGGAGTCAGTCACCTTGTCTTAGATCCGTCAGTACCTGGAGATGGAGTCTAACGACGAGAAGCTCCAGCAAAGAATAGAGCAGTCTAAGATAAATGAGTAGAAGGAGATCGCGAAAAAGAAATAGATGGAGCTGGACAAGGCCAAAATGAAGAAACGGGAAATGTAACAGGAGTCGGTCGAGAATTTGAACACCTAGATGGTTCAGAATGATGCCCCGGTTATTGGCCCCGGCGGCTCGGGTCAAAATCCCCAGGGCCAGGTTGGCTAGAACGGAATGCCCTTAGATTTCGGGTCTAACAGTTAAGTCTAGTTCGGTATGCAGCAGTTCCAGCAACAGCAGGCGGATCCAAACTAAATTCAGTAGGCAATGCCAAAGAAGGGGATGCAACTTGGGAGGAAAAAACCAAATCCAGCTGCTTGAATGTAGCAACAACAGATGCAGCAACAGCAGATGCAGTAGCAACAGTAACAGCAGCAACAGATGGGTGGATTGCCAGGTGGGTTGCCAAATCAAGCAAATCCGATGCCAAATTAACAATAGGGGCCAACAGGTCTTCCGGGGGGGCTTCCTAACCAAATTAATCCTATGCCCAATCAGCAGCAGCAGCAACTTCAAGGCCCTACAGGTCTTCCGGGTGGTTTACCTAATCAAGTGAATCCGATGCCAAATTAACAACAACAAATGCAAATGGACTAAATGCAACAAAATTAGGTACCTGGAGTGAATGCGCAACAGCAACAGCTGATGCAACAGCAGCAAATGCAACAGTAGCAGATGCAGCAGCAATAAATGCAGCAACAGCAAATGTAGCAACAACAGTAAATGCAGCAGCCATAACAACAACAAAATATGTTTTAGGAGCCGGTATAGGTAAATATTGAAGAGCTGGTTGAGTAGCGTTGTGGTTAGGAGGGTGGATTGCAGGGGGACTAAACGTTGCAGGGGAAATTTGAGATCCTAGTAACCGATGAGTAGAAGGCAGGGTTGGTTGGATTCAAAATACCCTAGCAAGATCCGAGGTTTCGATACAAGCTGCACCCGAATATGAATAAATCATTGTATCCAAATACTGGTGATGCAAACAACAACTGTTTAGAAATAAGGGACGAAAAAAAGAACTACCGGTAGAATGCTGGTGTCGGTGTGCTCAAGTGGCAGATGAAATAAACCGAGGAAGAGCAACTGTTACCCGTGCAATTCACCTGTTGGCCAAGCCAGATCTAGACCGGCGGAACAGAGATGGTTATTCAGTATGAGGTCACGAATCTTGAACTTCTCGGAGCTGGTGGCTAGCTCGAAAATGTCCAAGTGATGGTACCATAGCCAGGTCCACCGCCGCAAATCAAATCTGTCGAAGGTGGAGAATAGAAGGTTGTTCCTAATAACGTTGCATGGTAAGTTTTTTCTTTTTATTTAGTTACTTCCGTTTTTGTCTTTCGTTTTTGTTGAAAAATCAAAATTTTAGAGGATAAATAATACAATTGAATCGTAGTTGAATATAGATTAACTTGTTCATAGAAATAACAGGTGCTGCTATTGATTAGGTGTTCAAAGTAACTATGAAATATTTGTAAACAAAAGGTTGATTCCTCGTATTGATGATAGTAGTTCATCGGGTACTCTAGAGTTTACATCTGCACTTGATTCTAGTCAGTTGATGCCCATCCAAATTAGAGCCAGAAGTGTAAAATCGACGATCTGCCCGATGACGATTGAGAAGGCCTATCACATGTTGACGAAAGAAGATATAGAATTCGCCTACGGTAATAAAGTGGTCAACTTCCAGATAGTTGTTGGATGATGAACCTGTTGATTTTGAATATATGAAAAAATCTTGTCTCAATAAGAGAATGTGAATAGAAAATATGATTTTAGATGAGTGTGATAAATTCAAATAATGCAATTAGGAATAATTTTTCGTAGCACTGGATATTTTTATTCATTGTACAATAGAGAATAGTTTGATCAAGTTTCAGTATTATTCTTATTCCTGCCAGCAGGATAGTCCCTCTTATGAAAAGGGTTGGGTATTATAAAAATGAAACACTGTATATAAACTCTAGGTAAGTTTCGAATGAAAGACAAACTTGGACGAAAAGATGGTGCTTTTTAACTGAAGAGCTGCAGAAAATAGGATTATCATTAAAGGATGATACTAGTATAGTTCCTGTGATACTGATACAGTAAAAGTGAACAATTATTCAGAATTAGATCATATTCTGTATAAAACTAGTTGAAGATTTAGGAGAATACTAATTGTACGATTAACTTTAAGTAAGAAATATTGTTTTTTTTTTTGCTCGGACAGTGATGCAGTTTTTTGATATTTTACCTTTTCCTTTTCCTCTCCTCTGAGATTTGGGTATGGGATTTACAGTTTTGTGACGGAGTAAGTGTTTGGTTTTTACTGGGTTAGTATTTTCTGGGCTATTTCGAATGGGATCAGCAGAATGAAGTAAATCATTCACTGGCATTCAATTAAGGGAGAAAACCCTTCATTTTATTTTTGTAGTATTTAAATGATGATCGCTTCTTGAATGATTTTTTGTTCAATGTAAAATATAATGCGAATTTATGTAAACAATTTTTTGAAGCAAGCTTATACCGATTTGAGCATAAAAAGAAGTAGCAATCTTATTCTTATAGCGATTTAGATTTGATAAGAACAACTTTATTGATTAAGACTACGATTGCACCACAGAGTCACTTGCTCCTTTGGACTCTCTTATTAAGACTACGAATTACGCGAAAAGAGGGCAGGGTGAGGAAAAGTGTTAATAGAACCAGTAAAATGGGTAGAACATCTTTAACGATGGTGGGATTTTCTCTGACTTTTGTTCTGGTCTAGCTTACCTGCTTAATGCATCCAGTTGCGTAAAGTTCTTGTGGAGGCTAACACTAGAAGTTTAAATGCCAGTCGGAGGGAGGATGACTTAAGATGGTCGGGAGTTGTTTCGATGACTGTCCGGGGATGCGGCAAGTTAATTTTTCGGAAAACGAGTGTATTGATCGAAGATTATTCAGTCAACTTTTACCATACGATATTGCCGGAGCCGTGTTCTGGTTTGTTGCCGCGGGAGTTTGAGTTTAGTGTGGTGTGGGTGGGGGTGGCATTTATGTGCCCTTGGGGATGCATCTTTTCAGATTTAGCTAGAAAGCTTAGTAGGGGTTGTCTCAATGATCGATTTTTGGATAGTCCCTAGGTGGGTTAATCTTGAATATGCAGGCGAAACATCCTGCAGGTTGCGAGAACAAGTGTTTCCGTCTGGGACGCTAGACTCCAGTACAACGTCCTTTGATTGATTACGACCTATAGCTTTTTGCCGTATCCTTAAGCATAACCGGGGCGCACTTCGGAGTTATCATCCAGCAAGCGCTTCCTGCTTGGTTGTATCTCATACTCTAAGCTTTGGTGCTTGGATTCATGTCCCACAAAACGTATAAGAAGTTTAGGAAGGCCTATGACAAAGATTCAGCTTAGCGGAGTTAGTGAGAGAAGAAACCTCATTCAGCAGACCATTCGAATAGTGGCGAAGTGTCCACTGGTTAGAAAGATGGAGAAGCATCCACTGTAACTGTCGGGTGAGTGGAACTTGTCGAGGTAAATGCGGGTGGAACACCGTGAACAGGTCCTTCGGGGGTAGGTGAGGATAAATCATGATGAGGGGAGGATGAATCTGTCTGAAATGCCGAGGCTGGTATTTTTAGGATAGATCATGATTATGGATCATTTTTTTACTTTATTTCATATTTTTCGATTTCATTTAAATTTAAGAAATAAAAGGTAAAATTGTTCAAAATAGAGAAATAAAAATATGATCCGAAAAATGATGGTGTATCCTAAAAATACCAGCCTCGAATGCTGCTAATAAATGTGTGATGTCTGATTAGCCAACTTGAGAAGAATTGGCTTGAGAGAGAGCTTATATTGGGTCGATTCCCGGACTCAAAGAACATATTGAGATGGAGGCAACACAGTACCCGATCGGAAAACTTTTGAGTCTTGTAGGAATTTGGTGCATTTTGCTCTTAAACACTTTTTTAGCAGGCGGAAAAGGGATGAAATCGCTGCTTTAGGATTAGATTCCCTTGTGTGGCTCCTAATACTGGGTGGTAATCATCATCAAGTTTGTCTTCCTCATCGGCTGTTAGTTTTTATTTGGTAAAAGGTACATTTGAGTGACGGAAAAACGGGTTGCTTTCGGGTTGCACGAGGAGAGTGATGAAGGAGGTATAGCATAGACGGGGAGGGTTGCATGAGGAGGATAGTCATCGACGGGGGAAACATAGTCATAGACAGGTGGCTCATAGTCATAGACGGGGGAAACCGGTGCAGGATGAGGAGTAAAAGCAAAATGAAAGTCCAGAAAGAGCAAACATTACTTGATCGAGTAAATGAGTAAGTAAAATTAGGAGGCTGGCATTGGATAGGTGGAGGTGGACGATTAGGTCCATGATGATCATGTATAGCATGATGATAATGATGTAGCTGCTCATAGCAAATAATAGGATGATGATGAGAATGAGTAGGCCAAGACGAGGAATCTGCTTCGATATAAATTCCCTTTCGCAACTGGAGATTAGATCGTCGATAAGAACTAGTAAATGGTTTTGGGTACCTATTAGGTGGTATAGGGTATTGTATAGGGTTTGATTGGAATTGGAGGCGGTATGGTGCTGGGACCAATTCTGCTCATGATGGATTATCTACCTCAAGTCATCGTATATACCTGGAAGTAAACATGCACTGCAAGAATTATTATAGTCTGAAAAACCTTTTGAATTTTTTGAAAAAATTTATGATCAAAGTTAAGTATCCTAAATCTAAGTTCATTACCGCCCTTTAAATTTCAGATTAGTGAATAAAAGAGAGCAAGAAAGAATAGAGAGGTATGAAGAGGTAGTTCTGTTTTTTGTATGAAGTGATGAAAGTATAGAAAACTGTGTTTTTGGCGCAAAAGTCTTGCGGTTTAATTTTACTTACAGGCTTAGACTACGGCTACAATGATCGTCGTCAACAGTTCCTCTATCGCGATCCTCTATTTAACTCAGGGGGTTGTACCAGCCTCTTATTTCTTCTTTTATTTTTTCGTTTGCTTCATTGGTTAGCTATTAGGGTTACTCCAAAACAATAATTCAATTTGTAATAATTTCGGTTATTTTTTAACCAACTATTCTTCTCATTAATTTTATGCCAGTGCTCTTTATTTTTGATTTACACCTCAGAAGAAATTATTGCAAGTTGGAAATTGATTTGTGATTAGGAAGTTCAAAATCGATGCTTACGTGAAGAAGACTGGAATGGGATCTATATTAATCGGTATTTTGGCTAGCGTTATGGCTTTCTAGACCTTGGGATGTTTCATCAAACTTTTTGAAGGCTTGCATGCGGCGAATTGGTGTTTCTCGGGTTTCACTCCGATTTGCAAGTAGTGATTGAATTTAACTTAAGTATTTTGAGTTAATCTGCAAACCTGACATGATGGATGAAGTAATGGAGAAAAATAGACATGATACTTCTATGATACGCATTCGGTAACTCAGATATTGTATGAGAATCCCGTCCTAGCGTAGCAATCGTGGTCTCTGTATAGAAAACTGTATAGAAAGTATGGGTAATATATTTTTTTTAAAATAGGAAAATGTACTTTTTTTAAGATTTTTAGAATACATTCTCTTTGATTAGCTTCAACACTGAGGGCTTCAACTTCCATTGATGGTGGAATCCCTCAAAGATTAAAGTTCTGAGATGGATTAGGGACGGTTCTCTATGATTTTTTGTTTTCTTTGGGTGGAAAATATGGTTATGGTTATCAAAAGTTAGCCAGTCCAAATCTGACAATCTGTGGCGAAAAAAAAAAAAAAAATTAAAAAAAAATTGAGTTCTGGCGGAGCCCTTTCAATCACGTGTTCATACGAATCCAGATTTAGTCCAGGGACAATATGGTCTCGTGGCTATCCCCTATGACATTCGCAGTTTTATTTCGACATACCGTATCTACTTTTCGCAACACGCTTTTTCTCAACCCAATGTCTTACGCTATCGAGACCTCCGGCCTCAAACGTGGTAAGTAGTTTGCATCAAGAACTTTGTACTATCACAACAAGGTTAGTTGCAGAAAAAATATAATCTCGCACTAGTGTCCATGGCCCAGTGCTAGCAAAAAGGGCGGCTCGACCCAATTTTGGTGGCACGTGGATTCCCAGGAGATAAATATTGTCCTTTCGACCCCCTAATGGTTACGCTTTCTTATTGTTACGCTCAACAATATTGCCGTACAATATTGTACAATATTGCGCAATATTGTACAATATTGTACAATATTGTACAATATTGTACGACAATATTGTGGAGCGTAACAATAAAATATACAATAATTTTGAGTACCCGAACGGCAGTATTTTTTCTCCCGGAGATCCGGATGCATGACCTTCGCCTCTTGGCCTACCGTTAGTCGTACGCCCCGTACTGGTCGCACTTGGGGTCGGACGTAATATGGAAAGACAAAATTAAGACTGTTGTTGGGGTTTCAGTATCCGATTTTTTTGAGAGCGTAGGTTTTACGTTTCTGTCGATACTGATGTATACATCTTTACCAAAATGTGATTCTTTTTTTAACTTATTCCTGAATTTCTTTGTAAGCGGGAGCGACAGGTTTCTTTATCGCGATTAGGTTTACTAATAGCTATCGCCATAAGAGTTGTTGCATGCAAGATTACCTGGTAGGTTAGAAGTTTCTGCAAAAAAAAATAGCATTTTTTTAGTTGTCATATTATTGCCCACCAGAAAAACAAGTGACTGGTTTAACTTTTGATAAGTTATGGGTATGGGTACGGTATTCGTTGTTATTTTTTGCTTATGGGTATGGGTATTAGTTTTTTGTTTTTGCTTAGGTTTTTGTAATTTGGGTATACGTTTTCCTACGCAATTTAGTTCCAACGTAACAACGACATAAAGTCCGAGATTTCCAACTTTTTTCCTAGCGAAAATAGCTATTTAATTTTGATTTTTGTTATTTCTGAGTTTATTATTTTTTCATTGTGCAAAATGGGTAAAACAAAAAAAGTGAAGAAGGTAGGATCGCCAGAGAGAAGAACAACTGGAAGTGGTGGTAAGTTATGTTAGTTTACCTCTTAAGAACTTACTATACTATTACTTGACCGTGAAAGTAAATATTTATTTTGCCTCCATTCAGTCGTATTAAAGTTTTTGTTTTAAATTTATCATTTATGCTTTATGAATTTGGTATATCTGCACACAAATAGAAATAGTATCACTACACAAATTCTAATTATAATTATAGATCTTTCTTTGAGGAGGAACGAGCTGGTAGGTGATTCGGGTTCTTTGGGTGATCGAACGTTATCCACGAAGGAGGAGTCGAATAAGTTATCACCGAATAGGTCGAGTCAGTTGATCACGAGCTGAGTTGCACTCACTTAGTAGGAGGAGTTAGGGCGTAATGATGATTTGAATTCAGTTAGTAGGACGTCTTACGGTGCAATCGATGAGATCTAACATGATGCCACCAGAGAGAGCGAGTACTAGCGCGAGGGATACCATCGGTAGGATTTGGGGGATACTGAAGGAGGTCTGGAAATCACCGATGAGGAAGGTGAAGAGTAAGATGAGTAAGATGAGGCCTAAAGACTTAATGAAATTAAGAAGAAGGCGAGGGCGACACGACAGTCAGATGATTCGGAGGCTTAAGGGTAACTGGAGGAGGTGCAAAAGGGAAGTGGAATTGATGGTTAATACTGGTCGATGACATTAGTTGTAGACCCCTTTTTTGGTAAACATACTGTTATTCATAGTTTTTATACCTCATCTCAAGAATTTTCATAGGATGAAGGTCTCAAGAGAGAATTTTCATGGGATGAAGTGGAAAAAGAACCAGAAAGGAGCAAATGTTTAACACAAGACGTTCGGTTGAGGGGTCTAGAACTGATGTGATCGACAGGTAGAAGGCGGTCGATGGCGATTGATTGAATGTGACTGAGTTGGATCCCGAGGTCGAGGTCGAGGCTGCTATTTCATAGTATTATATTCGATCATACTTCTTTATATTCACTCATTTTTTCGATCAGACTTTTCCACCTCATTTTTCGATCATACTTATCAGTTTTTAAACAATTTTAGTTTGTAATTTTTGGGTAAAATTGAAATGAAAGCACTGAATAGAAGCTGGAAAATGAAAAAGGTACCCTGAAATACTAGCCTCGGAGGTCGAAGCTGAGGATGAAAATGATGGGGGAGACGAAGATTTTGATGGCATGGAGACCTCTGAGGAAGAGGGGGACCGTGGTATTTGATTCTCACACTCGGAAGGTATGGATTCCACCATGTCTCAAAGCGAGGAGAATGAGCACATTCGGAACTCGCTGGCTCAGATCTAAGCTCTCGATGGGCCCAAAACCGGCTTGCAGAGGTGGGGAAGCTGGCTCTGGACGAATAAGAAACACATTATAATTCTTGGAGTTGTTACGATACTTAATGTGACGGTGAATTCTCGAGTATTGTTTAATGTAAACAGTAGATATAATTGAAAAATTATAGTCCTCAAAGTTTGTATGGTTTGAGCGATTTTCATTTTCCGTTGGATCGAGTTACTCAAGATAGAATGCGTCTCGACTATGATTATCTTTTTAAATTTGGCTTTTAAAATTAAATCAAAAGTCGAAGATGCCTTTCGCATTTAACTTAGCATGAAAAATAATTTTAGAATTAACCGTCACATAGGGCAGGATGTGTTGTGATATATATGTGGAGGATGATTGAGGCCTTTGACATACGGGAGGATACAGAGGGCAGGGATAAATCTTATGCTGAGAAGATAACGGACATGAAAAAGGATATGGAAAAGGATATAGATGAGTTGAAAAAGGAGCGTATAAAGTTTCTCGAAGAAACGCTTGATCTTGCAAAAGATCGTTAGAAGAAGGCAAATGCGGAAGATCCGAAGGATTATAATTTCTAGGTTACCGCTTCGTGACCAAACGTAGCCTCTTAAGGAAAGGATCGTATGGTAGGATAAATTGAAGAGAATAATTTGGTTTAGAATTTGCCGCAATAATCAAGGGAGGTTTGAATAAAGTCTGGAAAGAAAGATAACATGTAGACCTGACGTATATTTGCTTCCTCGATGGAAAATATGCAAAATAAGCAATGAAAGATACCTTGAGTTGCACGTGTCCTAAGTCAAGGGATGGCTGAGGCTGATTTAAGTAAGAGTTATACTGATTTGGCTCAGTAGGCTGTAGCCAATAACGCGGAGAAGCTTTTGATGGCGCTGAATAATGTGAAAATTTACTCAGAATAGGTTTCGAGAGAGATAGATCCGAATGGTGTACAATTGAACGAGCTGATATACACGAAGATAGTATAGGATATACGGCGAAAAGTGAGTATGGAGGTGAATTAAGAGACTGAAGAAATGCGGTAATAGTAAGAGAAGAAGAAAGAAGATCGGCAAAAGTTGATTAACGGGATTGATGCTGCACCTGCCTTCGTGGAGCCACGGCAGTAGAATCATCGCCCCTACCTCTGTATTTACGTAACCTTTCTTTCTCTTTACTGATTGGTGAATGGATGGGCTTCAGATACGACGCTGATGTAGTAGGTGCTAGTGCTAATTCTTTAAGATTGCGTTGATATGAAGAAGTGATGGTCTGGGTTTTCGAATCGAACGGTGCTCTCGGTGGCGGTTTTATTAGTTGTATAGCGTGGGATCGAGCTCACCGGTGTTCTTGAAAAGATCTTTCTGAACATTTTGGGGAAGCCGAAAGGTTTCACCGCCTAACTGCTCAAGTTACTGGTTCCTTAGTGCATTCTCAATGCGGGGATTTCGAATACGTAGTCAATGACGATTTTGGTGCCCATTGTGGACCGATGGAGTCAGGACATCGGAATCGACAAGAATTGGTTTCTGTTGCCGCTCAGTTATTAGCTGCTTATTTCTGGGACCATTGCCACCTTTTCCACGTCCTAGAACCTCATCTGCTAGGGATTGGTGGAGGAGAGTGAGTGAAAATCATAAGGGAGTGCGGGAGGACCAATGACCACTTTTGAGCCTTGGCTGGTTTCCCTTACGAGTACCTTAGTTTGCGTGATCGGTCTTAAAATTATTGTCCCCAGAGTCTTGAAGGGGGGGGAGCATGAGGCTTGAGACCAGGGGGGGGAAGATCAGGAGGAGGACGAGTTATCTGAGGAGGAACATCTTATTCAGTTGTTAACATTTCATTTTAAGGACTAAAAATGAAAATTTCAGTATACACATATTTTTAACTTTACTTCAAGATCAGCTTGTAATGTTAGATGTTGAATTCTTTTTTTGAATTGACTATTTTCGCTTCTACTTTTATCTTTCATCCTTTAGTTCTAGGAAATTCGATTGATATACATATAGAATATAGATGATCGAATTTTTACACTGAGGTTTAAAAATTTAATATAGTTTTTTGAATAGGAATGAATGCTATTAAGATTTAAGTTAACAACTTAGTGTAAATGAAGGATGCTGACTTAGAAGAGGGTGAAGAGACGGTGATGGTTATCGAAGAGTAGAGTGATGGTAGTTATGTCGACGATGAGAATGATTTCCCGAAAAAAGAGGTCTCGACCACTCCTTCCAATTGAAGGCAAGGACAGTCCACTAGTTCTGTTTGAGTTAAGACTCCGCGAGAAAGATCTTCCGTTTAAAGCTCGATGCGTGGGTCCGTTTGATAAAAAAATTAGCCCCAGATCGGAAAAGTAGGGCGCAAAAAACCGAGACGGTTCTTGATTAGTTTTCAGATATCGAGCCCGAAGCTTAATGGGGTACCCTTAAGTGAATAGCCTTTTTTTAGAAGATGCTTTTCCCACGACGTATTGATCCGGGGTGAAAACTTGACAGGATCGCGGCATGACCACGTGATCCGGCACTCACAAGTGAGTGCATTATATATGAACGTGAACGAAGTTTTGTGTGTGAACAGGATGAATCCGGAGTCCTAGTCGGGAGATCAGATGATTGAAATAGAGGTGACAAATCCCCATACCGGAATTAGTCCACGCGCAAACATTGCACGAAGCAATACATTAGGGGAATGACCTACATCGGCGGGGGCTCGTGGCTCCTCCGGGATGGGTTAAGCTTAGATGACTGCTGCTCAAGGCTAGGGCTAGAATTTCCATCATCATGATTGAGATCAGATGGATCCTGGACTGGGTGTGGGGTTGGCCCCCACACTGAGCTTAGGAGTTACGAGTAGATGAGGCGTGACGGTGATCCAGGGAACGACGAGTGTGTAGTTGCAACATCACGATGTGATCACCTGTTATGTGACAAAAGAGGTTTTTATTAATTTGTAGATTGATAAACAGGTACAGTTTATTTCACGGGAGGGATACCTCTGTGAAAACTGGGCTACATCTCGCAGTGCGCACGGGCATCTGATGTTAAGCAACCTGGAACTACTGCAAGTAACTGTCTCGCCCGACGGGCACCTCCCTTGTTGGTATCTCTCTGACAGAAAGGTGAGAGACAAATTAGGATTGCATGTGGTAGGTATACGACCCTTCGAACTATAGCATGTATGAGAAGGAGAAATGCAGCAGTAGCATGGCATGTAAGAGAATCATCATTTAACCACTAAGTGACGGAAATAAGTAACCAAGTACCTCTAAAAAGAAGGTCCCAATGGGTAGATTTAGCCCTAGTAGCTCTTTGGTGTGTTCCACAAATCAGTTGAAATAAAGTTCTCTGCTTTCGGTGCCGGTCGTTGCTTTCTTCCCGGGGATACTCTCATTCTTTAATAGCAGAAGGGGTTTTGTGAGAATGTACGACTCGATAAATTCGGTTTTGGTGCCAGAATGCATCGGGAGTTCTTGCACGTGAGGCAACTCACGAAGGGAATCATGTAGCACAAGATTGCTTAGGCATTCGTGAGTAAAGCCCAAAAAATCTAAACCGGGCGTTGAAAATTGGTGGACGAGGAGCATGGTCACTATCACCCCGAGCATCACCCGGATAGGAAGGAATCAGTGAAGATTAGGAACATCATTGACGCCACCTAAAAATTCGAATCAATTTTAAAACGCATTTGAAACAAGGCAAAGAAGAAAGTGTAGGATAAGGATTCGGGAGAAGGAGATGGAGATGTAGTTGGTTCTGTGGAAGATTTCGGCGTGGGTCCCCCATCGAAGGGTTCAGATGAAGGAACCGTTACTAAGAGGAAGACTGGTTGAAAGGGTAGAAAATCCAGAAAAACTGGATGAAAATCTAGATCTACTTCTATTGAGTTAAGAGAAGATGTAGATGAAAAATGATCTACTCAGTCGTAAAAAGATGAAAAATGATCGAATTGAGAAGACGATAAGCTGGACTATATGGAAGAGGCTTTCTAAGGGGTGGTTGAAGGATTGGGGGATCAGGATGAGGGTGCAAAGCTGGAGTAGTTTCAGGCTCTGGTTAAGCAGTTAAAAGCTTTGAGGAAGAGTTAGTCCGGGTACGAAAAGCGGCTCTCGGACTGCTAGGACCAGGATTCTGAGGCTGTTGAGGACTTCGACAAAAGACATTCGCAGACGGACTCCCACAAGCCGAAGGACGGTGATGACCCAAAGGAGGGTGGGGTTCATAATATAGCACGGTCACATTGAAAAATGTGTATTTTTTGTCTTAGTGATTAAAGTTCATTTCAAACAAGGAAGAAGTACTTAATGAAATGATTTTTTTATAAAATTTAAATTTGTAATCATTTTCTGATTTGATCGAATTTTCCTTCTATTTATTGGTTGTTTTATAGTTTATTATATCCTCTCTTCCTGCCTTTATTCTTCATTAGTTATAACTTTAGGTTGCTATGAGTAGGGCCGTGCCTGAAGGAGCTTTGATTAAAAATGATAATTTTGATTTAAGATTAATTTGAGCGTGGTATATTATGAACCGCACAGGAGGGTGGGGATAAGCCCCGAGCATCTTCGGAGTAGGATTTGACTGAGGAGGAAAAGGTTCGATTGCAGAAGCTGTAAGAAAAGTACAATTTGAATGACACGGAGATCAAGTAACTCGGGCTGGAACCCTAGACGTTGATTGAGAAAATTTTTCACGTGATCCCAGGCATGAAGGCTTTCAACGAGAAACAGATCATAAGTTTGCTCTACCTCATCCTCATGGTGGTTGCCACCTACTGGTCGATGACATCAGTTGTAGACTCCATTTTTTCAAAAATTTCATTTTTAATCAATAAATAGAAAAGAAAATTGATCAAAACTGAAAATGACGACAAAATTTTATATTACAAAAAATAAGTAAAAAAACGACTTTTTCCCTTGAAAAACACCAAAATCTCAAAAAAACTAATTCATTAAGTATTTCCCCTTATAAAAACAAAATTTTCTCAAAAAGAAATAAATACAAAAAAGTAAAAATTTACTTGCTAAAAAGGGGTCTACAACTGATGTCATCGAAAGGTAGTAGAAATGGACGCACTTGCTCAACTAGAGTATGGCGGTCGCTTTCCTCTTGGTGATGACTGATTGCTTGAAGCAAGACCAGTAGTTCTAGGCGATTAAGTTGAGGACTCTGCTTACCATAGTCTAGTAGTTCGGTTTGGGTAAAACGGTCGAGGAGACTGGCGTCTAATAGGTAGTTGCTAATGCGGTCACAAGTCTGGTGAAACTCCTTCCAGCTTTCTTGCACGAGTTTTTCCTTCTGCTCGCAGTCTTTATTGTCACCTGCGCCTTCGGGGTCATTTTCCATTAGTCTTAGATCATGATCCTCTTTTATCCGATTTGCTTGCAGTCGGGTTAGGAGCTGATGATGGGGGAGGGGGACAGTTCATGGTCATTAAACAATTTTATTAAACTAAAATTTTGAAATTAATATATCCTTTGTCCTCTAATTTATTTTTCTTAAAAAATGTCTGAAATCTAAGTATTAAAAAAAAATATGAAAAAATTTCCGGAAAAAACTCGTAATTCTTAGAGAAAGGTGAACTGTTAAAAATGAAATGTTAATGATCATGAAAAGGACTTAAATACTCGGTGGGAAGAGTAAGGCTTGGAATACACGAAGGAGCTCGAAAAATTGAAACCACAGGTAGATGGCAACATTCGAGAACATCTACTGCTACTGTCTGCAAAATAACAATAGACATTCTAGCGCTAACAATGAAAAACAGGAACAGGTCCTCATTCGAGAACAAGATTAAGAATAAGAGTAAGAATAATTTCATAAATTAAGAATATGAATATTAAGATCAAGATCATCAATTCTAAAAAATCACTTATATTGTAAATTTGTTATCATATTTAATGTTAAAAAACAGTTATCGCTTATGCTAGACGTTCCATATATATTCAGAGTGCAAAAATCAAAAATCTACTATGATTATGTCTATCTAACTCTACGTGTTACAAGAAATAGTTCTACTTAAAAAACTACTCTTTAGGTTTCATCCTCCACTCATGTGAAGTTCAAAACTTACTATAATAATCACTCTAAGTTCCACTCAAGTTTCAATACAAGCAACAGTGATACTACTCATGTTTCAATATGAAATTTAAAGCTCTACCAAAATAAAAGCTCCACTAATCTTTCATCTGTGTCCAAATTCAAAAAATTACCCCAATTTCGCGCGAATATACAACGATTGAATTTTGATCATCAATCAAACCTCTCGGTCAAGTTGATGAAAATGGCCGATGCGGTTCCAAAATCAAACATCTATCTATGATTTAGTTCCACCCTACTATCCTTTCTTAAACGATTTTAATGATTTATTCCACTAATCTACTTCACCACTGATTTTTGATGACTGCAATGCCTAGCCCTAGGTTCTGACACTCATAGAACTTAGATTAGATGTCCTGTCTGTATCATCAAAGCTCTTGCTGGAAGCCTACCCCTACTCGCTTGAGGTCTAACTTTAGCTACTGGTGCTGGAAGCCTAACTACTCTTGCTACTCTAGCTACTCATGCTGGAAGCCTAACTACTCTACCCGCTTGAGTTCTAACTACTCTACCCGCTTGAGTTCTAACTCTCACTCTAGATTTCCATGGTTTCGTCGAAAACCGTAGGCGTTCTACTCGCACCACTTGTCTTCTATTCTAGTTCCCCAAAGCTCGCCAACTTTGGCTAAGCAAATGTTGGCGGTTAGGGAATTTATGGGAGCTATATGTTGGGCGGCGTCGGCAACTAAATGTTGGACGGAGGCATCGGCAAAGGAAGGTGAGCAGGTGGCTACTTTGGTTTCCTTTTAGTAGAAGAAACCTTCAGTTCAGGCTGCTGGTTTTGTTGGTAATGGTGGTTTTGTTGGTAGTGGTGGTTTTATTCATTTTGTTGCTTCTAATACTTTTGTTGACTCCGCAAGTAGTTGTTCTGTTGTGCCTGTTAGCAGTTATTCTGTTGACTCTACTCGTAGCAGTGTTGATTCGGCTATCAAAACTAATTCATATTCGAATGTTGATTATATTGATACTGCGACTGCATCTTATTATACTAATCTTGTTGTTAGAGGTATCTTTGCTGCATGTATAGTTTCTCCAACTGCGTACTAAAGGTAAACTGCGTTTACTGCATTAAATGCTAGTCCATCATACCATAACAGCCATCAAGGTATATCTGTTGCTGCAGTTGCGCAGGGTTGAACTGTTGGCAATACTGGCGGGAATATCCCTTAAAATCAAAGGCCTTATCCGGCTATTAATGGTGATTATTATTCGATTTGTAAGGATCTACATAAATTTCACGTGGCTTCCGGGGATACTCATCTGGTTGTTTTTCTTCCAGTTTCTACTACTCGGGAAGACGCCAAGAGGTTTTCGGATCAACATAGGTATACTTCACCGACGGTATGGTCTGCAACAAAACCTCATCTTCCTCTTCTTCATTATCCCCATCCTTATTCTCGGTATCCCCATCCTTATTCTCGTCGTCCCCATCCTTATTCTCGTTATCCCCATCCTCTTTCTCCTATTCATCCCCTGCTAAATCTACTGAACCATCCTCATTATTTTCTTTATCCATTTCTTTCGTTTCATCAACTTCTTTCGTTTCACCCTCTTCTTTCGCTTCATCAACATCCCCTTTAGCGGATAAGGATTACTCTACCGGTTCAGAATCTGATGTAGTCTACTCTACCGGTTCAGAATCTGATGTAGTCTACTCTACCGGTTCAGAATCTGACGTAACTCACTACTCACCTGTTCCACCACCTGATTTTGATAGTTCTCCCGCAGCTGGTTCACCACTTTCATGGTTCTCAAGCACATCCAAGTTATTGTTATCTTCACCACTTTCATGATCCAAGTTATTGTTATTAGTTTCCTGCTCCTCAGGCATACCGGAAGAGGACGCTGAAGTTTCTTACATCTAAGGCATACCGGAAGAGGACAACACAGGCGCCTAAATCCCCATTTTGAATTCCTTCGCGTTCGGGTTCAAATTGAACTCCTTAGCGTTCGGGTTCAAATTTGATACTTCAGATCAAATTCGCGATCCTTCAGATTCCGTTTCATTCAAAAATGGAGCATTGCGGTCGAAATTAATCGGATTTATTTCCGGTATGGTAGACTAATCGTTGGGATCTTTTGGTTGATTAGCGTGAGGGTACATGGTACTTACATGCGGCTCAGGCTTTGGCAGTTCGTGCGCACGAAGGTTCAGACCCTAAATAAACTGCGGAGCTTCTGGGCGCATAGCGGAAACTATGCCCGTGCGGCTGCCCCACGATGGCGGGCAACCCATACCCCCATAGGCGCCGATCGGAGAGGGACGAAACATCGTCGTCGACTAGGGAATCGAACATTTCACACCTTTCATTCCATATTTCCCCGAGCTTCCATACCTGCCATAGTTCCCATTACACTTACCCATGCCCTTCGGATTCATTCCCGCTTGATAGGGGCCTGGACTAATGCCCTTTGTAGGAGTCATGCCAAGAGGAGTCATTCCTGTAGGCGTCTACAGCTAATCCTGTTGTGCTTTTAGAGGCCCGAAGAAACCACCAGCTGTGATGCCATCCCCATAAAATTCTTCTCCGCTAACACTGCCCAAAGGCGTTTAGCCAGTCATGCTACCAAGCGGTGTTTGCATGCAAGATGTGTTCTGACTATCAATCAAACACTCAGTCGCAATAGAACTAACTATACTAGGACGCTCCACCCAATTCGATGCATCCATGTCTCGTGACACTTGACGGTGAAGACCATTACCCTCCCTCACCCCAGGGCTATCGTCACCCAAACCTGGCGGTGCACCGATACATGCTTATTTACCAGTCTGGGTATCATCTTAGACCGACGAAGTTGTACTCCCAATATGAATTTCATTCAAAAGATTCAAATCACTTACATTATGCTCGTTCAAATTAGGAGTCACTTCTTTAATTGGTTACTTCTATTTATCAAGACTAAAATCAGGAGTAGTTGTTGCACGATCTTAAGGAGATCCAAGATTAAGATTAAATTCGTCTGCCTAAGAGAGCAATTCCAAGGCCTATGAAAGCTAGATCTCATCTTCCGCTGAGGTGTAGGATGAGGTTAAATTGAAATCTTCATCGCAAAAGGGATTACTCTTATATAAATCCACCTTACACATATTCAAAGCTGTAGGTGTTGGATCAGGCGTCGCCTTTATAGTCACTTTTCTCACCTACGAAGAAGAGCTTTATCCAAACGAATAGCTCCTGGTCCCTTTCAACTAACTAACCAAAACTTTTTCATCTAGTTTTTCTTCCTAATTTGAAGCTTCATTAGTTACACTATCTTCAAACTTCGCAGATCACCTAGTTTTGAAACCTTTTGCTTCCTCTTGGACTTTTTTCATTGCGTCCTCCTCCTTGCTATTCAAGTTAGCAATATTACTATTTTGATTTCGATTTCTAATTGCCGGCGACTAAAAATGAATTGCCATAAACAATTCGTTATTAGCCTAAATCCTATCAGCTTTCTAGCCCGTGCTCTGCTTTTTCCGTATTGCCTCGATTTCTTAATAATCATGCGTCCCGGCTTTCTTAGTAGGGACACCAATTCTTTTTGGTTACACATATGGCTAAATACCAATTCCAGCACCCATATAAGAATTCCTCAAGGCTTCAAACCAATTCTTATAGCTGGTTTCAGACCAATTTGTTTAGTTTTCAAACCCCTAAGACCAAGACTCTGCACTCTAAGAGCCAGTGTTGAGCTAAGATTCAGTAGTTTAATTTACCTAATGGGCAGAACTTTATTGAGAGCCGGTGCTTGAATCACTTAAGTTCCTAGACATTGGACTCATGAACTAACTGCTTCAGTTTGGCGTCGAATCTGGCGTCTACCCCACTTTACCCCAAATGTCATGCAGCGTCTGCCCATCCAAATTCGTCTACCCCTCAAGATTCCAATATCCACAACTCCAAATATCATTCTGGCTCTGAACTGAACCCATCAAAGCGCCAGAGTCAACACTCTGACTCTGAAGGAAGTTAACGCCAGTTAGTTCGCTGGAAAGATTTCAACCTGAACTAGAACTAGAACTAGAATTGGAGGCATCTTATTCTGATAAAGAGTAAACCCTACTTGCGGCCTTATTTGTATTCGCTTCGGTGTTAGCCTAATATTGTCTTTATCATGCTAAACCTATACTCCTTTGTCTCTACCTTTCCTGCTACTCCTACAATTTCTATCCCTAACCCTGCTAAGATCGTTCTCAGCTTCATCTCTACTGCTATGCCAAGAAAGTTCAAGCTTTAAGATGTTTCTACGCCATTTCTTGTTCTAGCTTCCTGACACTCAGAACTCACAACGCCTCCTTAAACTTTCTATCTTACTGCTCTTTTTCAGCAACCAGTTACTCATCCTCAGCATTTTTCGAGTCTTTACCACCTTTATCCAACGTTTTTGCCTTTCCCTTGAAGGCGCCTTACTCATCAATCTACACAAGTTCACTTAAGAGAAAGTCTTCCCCTTCATTGTCTAACTAATGCAAATACTCCTAGTATTCCATCTCAGCCTCCTATCTCTCATGCGTTTCGGACATTTCCTGCATCTGAGCTCATTTTTTCTTAACTTGCTTCATATGCTCCTAAAATTCAAGAGATCATTTTTCATTCTCCTCTGATTTAAACGCTTCTTCAACAGATTTTGATTTTCCTCCTTCAGATTTCAAGGTACCTTCCTTTTCTTCCTTTAGCCCTTCCGAAACAAACTTAGAGTCTGAGTGTGCTCCTTCTACTTACACCTTTTTTAAAGTCTGAGTGTGCCCCTGAAGATTGTGCATCTCCCTCAAACTAATCTACAGTTCCTGCTGCATTCATTTCATCTGAATCTGCTACGCCTACTGCAACTGCATCTTTTGCATCTATTGAATCTGCTTCACGAACTATTGATGTTATCGCTCCTGGTAATAGAAGAATTCTTCCCTGGTCAAACGATTCTAATTAATTTTGCCTTAGTTTTAATTTTTTTGCTTGGTGCCCCCGTGCTTCCGACCGAATTTCGAGCAGTACTTCTGATAAGTCATTTGACTTGGCTACTGATTCGAGGGAAAGGGAACCTATCGCAACTATTCCGTGTTCATCTCATCATTTTTATCATCTAGATCTAGCATTTTGATCAGCTCCTTCACCTGCGGTAGCTCCTCCTTGCCACCAAGAAAGCGCATAATTCCCGCAAACCTCTTTACCATCTTCAGACAGATCAATCGAGTCTTGGCGATGCTAACAGGCTTTTTTCTTTGAACTTAACCTAATTTCGCTTCTACCTCACCTAATTTCGACTGTACCTAACCACTACTATTCGCCGAATCAGCAAACAAATTCACATTTCTCAGTTGGTTCTTCACCGGATTTACCAGGTTCAGCAGCATCATCAGTACTTTTGGTTTCACCTTCGCTAAAAGAGTCCTGAAAACAGCAGGCTTACCCATGTTTGACAACGTTGCGCTATGCTTGAGAATAGGTAGAACCAAATTAGACCCTGTTTCATTGTAGAAAATCTCATCAAAGGTATCCATCTTATCTCATATACCTTTATCCGACGAAAAACACACCTACTTATCGTCAATGAAACACTAGATCAACTTTTCTAAATTCACCACAAAAAAATCTATCTGCTTCAACGTATCTTCAGGGCTTCTTTTTCCTTCAACGCTATTTGCATTCCTTAGAGTTTCTTTTTGCAGGCGTGACTATTCCCCCGCGCATTTCGCCATTAACTCCAAAATCACTTTCAGAGCGAACCTATTGTGGCACAACTCAGCAATACGAACTGCGTAAACTTCTTTATTCTTTTCTTCTCAATCCTTGGAAAACAAACCTATAACATTCTGGGCCTCACATAGAGTTTGGTTTTCTCAGGCAGGAGTCGAGCTCAAAGTCTCATCCTTACGTTTTTGTGTAATGAAATGCACTATTCTATCAACTGCATGTCTGATATCTGTTTTCAAAACCTCCAAGAGCTACAGATGCCCAAACTTATGTGTGGCTAGACTCACCGAATTCTTGAAGAGTATCTTTAAAACGAAATCTTTTTTATCTGAATTTACCCGACCATTTCCTCAGCTTCAGGAATTTAAACTCAAAGCACGGTTCAAGAATTTCACTGCGTCTTCTGACTTAAAATATTCCAGAACATTTTTCTCCGAATCTTTTTCAAGAAACTCAACCCACTCCTACTCCGTGAAATCATCTACTTACTTTAGTCTATCCTTATCCTGATTTATCTAATTTTTAACAGCACTCGACAAATTATGCTACGCCAGTAACTGTTCCTCGCTTTTTTCATCCAGTTCGCTCAACGGACTACAGACCTAACCTCCCTAGCTACCTTCACCGCCCGAAAGTTAAACCAAACCATGTTTAGCAGCCAAACGCTGCTTAAACTAGAAAAACTGGCCCAACATCTGCTTTTTCATAGACACTCAATTACTCATGAATGGGTCCCGCTCCGGGTCATCGCGACTCATAAATAAGTCCTAATCTTTAATGTTACTCATAAACGGTTCATGTTCTTTCCAATCGTATACATTCTACGTATTTGTATTTGAATTTCCTTTCTCCTGGGCATGTCCATTTCCTTACCCCTAGGCCTTCGGAATATTCATATTTAGCATCGATCGAGTTCCCTGCAGCGGCTGATTCTATTGCTATCTCGCAAACACCGCTTCATGCCTTTGCTGATTAGTTTGCCAACTAGTATCGTTGGCCAACTAGTTCGATTGCCAACTGGGATCCCAACCGCGAGTGCAATCCCAGGCCTGGTGGTTCATTCGTGCGCCTACCTCCATGGCCCAATTCCCCTAATTCTAATTTTTCATGGTATCAAATCTTCAACCGTTCTGCACAGCAAAAGAGGCGCCACTCTACATGTACTAGCTCTCCATCTCAATTCGTTCACGAATCAATTTAGCATCCTAACTACTCAGCCCATCAAGAAACTTTGGAAAGTTTTTCGCCAACTTCAAACAAAAATGGCGGGCCGCACCTATCGTAATCAAATTCGAAAATGTCTAGCCTTTCCTATCCAGAGAATTTTTTGGCAGGATAAGCTCCTCAGGAACCTGGTGAACGCCCGGATTCACGGCATTTAGCAACACTTTTTGTACTCCAGGCTAGACCATCAGCAGCTACTTACGGAAGAGTTCAGGATACCCCAAATTCGAGAGGGCCTAGGTGTGTTTCATTATTTACTGGACGACGTAGTTACCGTACTTGTGAAAGAGCAATGACTCTGCAGTAAACCCGTCCACATTAATGATACATCCGATCAGGTCCTTGAGATCCAATATCAATCTTTATCTAACATCACCCCACTATTCGGAGCTAATATGCAATAAAACACCCTTATCGGACCTGAGGCCCGAAATAATCGTGGTAGATAAAAGTCGCAATATGCTCTCTATCACATTCGAAGAATATTTCTGCTGGCAAAGATTCACTATGCCCAACCCAGTTTACTTATCTTCATCACTACCTTGCGGTTCTTGTGAATCACGGTCTCCACTTTACGTCTCGCTCCTGATTGCCTAGACTAGCCCCGTCAAAGCGGAAGCCCTTATTCTCTAAACATTTAACACTTAAGCAATCTAGTAGTTACCGTATGGGTGCAACATTAGATCAACTGCATTGGCGAGGATCGTTTCCAGAATGAACTTCAGTTTTTTACCTTTTGTTATATTATTTTGCAGCCCTAGAATATTTTATTTCACACAATCCAATTGGAATACAGACCTAGCAACAATCCAATCGCAACTGCAGTTAAATAGCAACCGCAGTAGCAAATTTATACTAAGAAAAAGAAAAAATTATATTTTTATTTTTGTAAAGGAAATCTTACCTGCATTTTCCACACACAACTTAAAAACGCACTAGCCCCACTGACTCTTTCACAACTGCATAATAAAACCTTAACTCCCGCACAATTTCTAAACAATACGT
>Ga0099798_10130_pt1 | contig 23411 bp, 27 predicted proteins | sample Uncmet_Sort29A_1_FD_89870 | JGI IMG/M metagenome (GOLD analysis project Ga0099798, IMG submission 89870) | Marine eukaryotic communities from CALCOFI LINE 67, Pacific Ocean - CN13ID_Sort29A_1 | ecosystem: Environmental > Aquatic > Marine > Oceanic | place: Pacific Ocean: Monterey Bay | collected...
TAATCCATTCTTCGATTGGATTAGAAATGATTTTTTGCTGCTTGACGTCCCCAACAAATGGGTCAATTGCAAACAGAAATACAGAAATACCTACGAGGGTCAGGCTTTTGCCCAGACCTATGGTTTGGAGAAAAAATCTTATGCCCATTGGTTACCGAAAGGATTGATGAAGTTTACAAATGCGGAGAAGGCGCAGTGTAGTGAGGAGCTGTGGGCGAAGATAAGCAAGAAAAGGAGGGTGAAGGGGGTGGGGCGGTGATGATGTGGAAGGGGATGGTGGTTTTCGAAAGGTGATATGGCGGGTGTCAGTGAAGCGATAAAGCGAATCGAAGAAGAGGAAATAGGCATACGATTCGACGGGGAGGCATTAATTACTGGTTGATAGAAAATTGATCACAAAACCAATGAGAATTAGGGAATGTATCATAGCGTAATATGTGACGATTGAATTATGCAGAAGCCAAAGCTTCTTCGTATACCAAAGTCTTTTTTTCAAATCAACATAGAGCAAGATCGTTCGAGAGTGGAATTTCTGTATTCGTATTATGCGATACAAGAAAAATATTCAGACCATCCTCCTCCAATTTTGCGTGATAAACACCATTTCCACAAATTAACGAAAACTGGTTGTACTGCTACTAATAATACTAAGCACTCGGGGTTGAAAATAGCTCTCAAAAAAGCTGGCAGAACTCGCGAGTCTAATGGTAGTAGAATTAAGGATATTTTCGGCCAGTGACGATGCCAACGCAGATCACATGAACCACTAATGAACAACTCTTGAATTCTCAGAGTTGCGAAAAAACATAAACCACATCAGCATCTCATGGTTTCATGAAATTCTCGGATCGCAACGAAATGCTAAATTATGCGGAGGGCGAGCAGTGACAGTAAGACTTATCTCAGTGAAAAAAAGCAATCTGCGCTGCATTATCCAGCAAATCCCCAACAGCAGACACGGACTCAGTGCTGCGGGCTACAGTCTGTAGCCGCGTGTCGCACGTCATTATACCCTAATGTAGTCCGTCCCCCACACCAATCCCAGTGAGGTAACAGCCGAATCGGTGAGGTGATCGAACCGAGGCGGTCCTCACGATGAGGGTCCTCACCCTCGAGCTTGCCCTCGGGGCAGCCGCCCTGCAGCTCCCTACCTCTCCCACCTCCCACTACGATGAGATGCACCTCAGTCTGTTGAAACTGAAGGACGAGATTTCCAGTGGAGAATACAGAGAATCTACTGCTTCCTCAGCCGACGGCGACTCGGATTCCGACAAAGACAAAAAAGGAGGAGACGGCAAAATCCACGACCCTACCCCCGAACAAGTTGCAGAAGCGAAGGCAATAGATCCAGATGTAGCAAAAAAATACGCTGATGCGGGACCAAAAGGACTGGGCTTGGATTTGCCGGGGGCGGTGGTATTACACCTTTAGAGAATTAAATTCTCTATTATGGATTGCAATTTCAATCCGGACTATTTTGGAAACTTCGAGTATTCTATCAGCGTTTCTTGGGATTAAATTCATAGGATATTCGAATGTCTATAGTGATTGAATCACCAGTTAATAATAATGTCTGCCACAACTTTCCAGAACAGTCCTCAACTTTCCAGAATAGCCCTCATTGACATTAGTCCAAACTCCCCCAGAACTGGAGGTGGAATTACGATAAACGCGACATGAGCTGGGTCAAAGAATACCAAAAAGAGTTCTGCGAAAGGTTGCCCAGTCACAATGAGGTGGCGGACTGTAGTGCCCAGGTGAGGAGGGGGATTTTGCGACAGGTTACGGAGTTGGAATGAGATGGCGGACTGTAGTGCTCAGGTGAGGAGCGCCGAGCGGGTTGTATTTGCGGTAAGGAGTGGGAATGCGAAGGCGGATTGTGTACAGCATGGGGGTAAGGCCGTGCTTTGGTCCGCTTTGGACTGCCACTCACGAGCGCATGGCGGGTTTGGCAGGGGTCGAGAACTTGCTTGGGTGAGGTATTTTTGGTCTGGTTTGGACTAGCAATCCCGAGGGCAGGGCGGGTTTGGCAGGGGTCGAGAATTTGATTGGGTGAGGCAGTTTTGGTCTGGTTTGGACTAGCAATCCCGAGGGCAGGGCGGGTTTGGCACAGGTCGAGAAGTGGTTTGGGTGAGGCAGTTTTGGTCTGGTTTGGACCGGCAATCGCGAGCGCATGGCGGGTTTGGCACAGGTCGAGAAGTGGATTGGGTGAGGCAGTTTTGGTCTGGTTTGGACTAGCAATCACGACGGCAGGGCGGGTTTGGCAGGGGGCGAGAATTTGGCCGCCCCGGTGATGAGTCGTCTTTAAAATATAATATTTTTTCTTGATTTTCTGGAAATATATATAAATTAAAATATGATTTGATGTTACATTTATGTTTATATTATATAAATGACTATATATACATTGCGAATACCTATATTTATTATTTTTATTTTCATTTAATGTAAATGCACTAAAATTTGGAGTTTGATTTTTCAAATATTGGATTGTATATATTTATCAAAATATTTTTATAATCAAAATGAAAATAAATGTATATTCAAAACCATAATGAAAATATTATTACATACACAACATAAAATATTCCTAATATGTATCATTTTACATGTAACTGAATGAAAACACAATTATCTCTCACATTATAAAACCTCCCCTCTCCCCACCCAGGTCCTGGCCACCTCCCAAACCTGTGCCATGGAATGCCGGACGTCCCTAAGCACCTGGGACAACGCCTGCTACGGGGATTGCATACAGAAGAGGCAGTTTCACGATTCTGTTGAAGTCGCACAATACGACAAAAACATGCAAAATGAGGAATTTAAGGAGAAAAAAAAGGATAAGATTCAGCGACTGGGGGTGGAGGAGGAGGAGAATTTGGGTAAGGAGGACTCAGAGTCAGCGGCTGGGGGTGGAGGAGGAGAATTTGGGTGAGAAGAGTGTTAGCATAAGATTGCGCGGCTGGGGGTGGAGGAGCAGGATGAATGTAGGACTTATAGTGGGATTGCCAGATTAGCTGTAAAGCAGGGGGATGAAAATTTCAACTATTGGGACCGGCTTTGAATCAACTGCCGGCACGTGAGAGTGGGGATTGCGGGACGGTCCAGCAACAATCGGGGGTCGCCGATGCACCCGCGGCGGTCCCAAAAAGTCCCCAAGCAACATGCATTTAACTGGGAGTCCCAGAACTTGAATGGCCGCAATTTGGCAGGGTTGGGAGCAATTTGGCAGGGGTGGGAGCAATTTGGCAGGGGTTGGGAGCAATTTGGCAGGGGTGGGAGCAATTTGGCAGGGGTTGGGAGCAATTTGGCAGGGGTGGGAGCAATTTGGGCAGGACCTCCTTGATTTTCAATCCCTAATCTGTTTCCTCTATCTACCGACGCCAACTCTTACGACCACTGCAAAAAAAACACACCTCAATAATTAAATCACAGGCGAACCAAACACGTCCTACGGTCTTCACAGGCCTAAAGGACTGATCACAAACGAAAATTCCCAGGCAATCCCCATACCCCTTACGGTCTACATGGAGCGAAAGATATGATAATGGAAGATGCGCTGTCGGATAGAGCTCGGAAGGCAAAGCAGGAGTTTTATGAGACGGTTATCCCGCTGGAGGCAAGCGAAATTCCGGATGGGGGTAAGAAATCGGCGAAGCAGGAGTTTTATGAGACGGTTATCCCGCTGGAGGCAAGCGAAATTCCGGATGGGGGTAAGAAATCGGTGAAACAGGAATTGTATGAAACGGTTAGTCTGCTGGAGGCGAGCGAGATACCGGAGGGTGGTAAGAAATCGGCGAAAGAGGAATTTCCTGTTAAAGCTAGCGAAATTCCGGACGGGGGTAGGAGATATCAGGTCTCAGGTCTATGTTATTCTGCTGGAAGCTAGGCTCTAGCGAGATGAAGTGAAATGGCGTAATTACCTGGCATTCGATTGTACACAACACTTCTAATGGAAAACCCGAACCAAGTTATCGCGAGTAGACCACTAAATATACAAAACTCCGTAGGAGTCGCCCCCGACGTCGCCGGCACAGAAGACGTTCCCGAGTTCATCCGACAGAGGATACGGAAGCTTACGAGCGGTGACACCGTGGAGCTTGGGCGATCTGCGAAGGAGAGGGCGCGACAATTAGACAGTGTCTTCTACTATAAGAGTAAAGCGGTGCCGCACCCCACGCTGAAGGGGTATAGTTATCATTGGTGAGGTTTGTTATTGGAAGTTGAAACGGGGGTTGTATGCGAGGGGGAAGGGGTATAGTTATCATTGGTAAGGTGGTTTATGAGGAGTTGAAAGGGGGGTTGTATTCGAGGGGGAAGGGATATAGTTATCGTTACTAAGAGAATGAGCTCTGCCGGGAGTCTAGGATAACACTAATATCTTCTACTGCGTACAACGCCCTTATAATACAACATGCGTATTAATATTATACCACGGCGAAAATAGTATCTATCTCCCACGACAACACCAGGTACAGCGCCCCCAACGACATGCGTTACCATGACGAAAACATGTTTTGGAAAAGTAAAGCGGAGCTCGATGCCGAGCGTCAAGCGAAGAAGAACGCGAAGAATCGAAGAAGCGATTTCTGGACGGTTCTTTGTCAAAAAGACGGGAGCGTGGAGGGGGTGATGTGCGAGAAGAAGGTAGGGCGAATTATATTTTGCTGCAGTGTAGGAATCGAATTTCCAAGGATGGGGATGTTTGAAATGGAAAGAAAGTTGCCTTGAAGACTCCAACTGAACTCACATTGCGCCTTGCAAAAAATCCCAAAACCCCAGAACGCCAAAAAAGAAGGCTCCTGCAAGAAAGAGACGTTCAAGGTCGAGGAAGGAACTGATATTCCGGCTGCGGAGAAGAAAGAAGGGGAAGAGGAGAAAGAAGATACTGTGAATTTGAAGGTAGGGACAGGAGATAGCGATTAAAACGTGAGACCCGGAATCTTCGCAGCACTGTAACGATACTGTACATCCAAATGAATCCTCAAAAATGTGACCAATTTCAAAAATCCCTCTCAGCCCTGCATCTGGAAGCCGACCACCTCCGTCCTCGCCCTCTCCGCAAAGGACAAAAAGCTCTGCGAAGCCGAATGCCTCGAACTTCCCGACTGCAAAGCTGTTACCTTCTCTGAGAAGGGGACTATGTTGAAGAAAACAGTCGACGGCAAAAAGAAGCTTGAGGGATTTGCTGCGACGAATGTTGAAACCCATATTCGGGAATGTGGAGACGGGAAGGAGGAGAAGAAGGAGGAGGAGAAGGCGGAATGAAGGAGAATTATTAGAGGATGATAAAGAATCTGATGATGAAGAATCTGATGATAAAGATACTTCCGGGTAGTAGGATGATAAAGAAACTTCCGGGCAGTAGGATGAGATTACTGATAGTCGTAGGTGGCTGCGGCGACTGGAGAGAATGAGAAAGTGAGAGTTTCTCGCATCACAGTATTTGGAAGTGACACACGAAACCCGATGAATTTGAGAACTGTTGATGTTTCTTTGTGATGGTACGCATATAGTTCAAGATTGTTTAGTAGTTTTGGTGAGGTGTTGGAGTTGTTGTTTTGGTTTGTTGTTGGTTTTGTTGTTTTGTGTGGGTAGGATGGTGGTATGCAGGTGGAATCTAATTCATCATGATTTCAAGCGTGAATTTCGTAATTACGATTCAGATAGGCTTAGCGATGAGCAGATCTAATTAGCAGGGACCGCACTTAACAATGTCTACTAACCGCGTCGGACTCAAAAATGGCGTCTGATTCTGATGAGAGCCGGAGTCCACCGCTTGAATCGCCGCACTGCTACCAGTTCGAGACTATCACTGGGACTAGTAATTCAGAAGGTTCAGAAGATCTCCCAAACGAGTCCAACGTTCTAAAATTTCTAAATCCGAATTCCCTTAAACGAGTCCAACGTTCTGAAATTGTCTCCGATAGTAATACCCTCCCTACTGTGAACCATCATGGTCAGCCTCCCTACTCTCCTAACAGACGGCTCGAACTGGGCATTAGAGGCTTTTGCGTTAATTCGCGGCCGCGCCGAGCATGGGTTGAGAAGCAGAAACGTGGCCAGCAGGAGGCGGAATGTTGGGAACAGCAGGAATCGCAATATCAACACCAGGAATCGAAATGGAAGCAGACGGAGACACCGGAGTATCAGCGAGTCAGGAACGGCGGCGGATTCAATTACAAGAACAGCGGGAGATTCACCTACAGCAGCGGATCGCAACTCAGCAACAGCAGCAGACCAGGATTCAGTGGAGGATTCCACGCAGCGGGGGTTGCAGGTGGGTCGGAGTTTTTGGAAAACCGGTGTCAGCGAAAAATTAATGCAGATGGAGAACATGCTGGCACTGCAGGAAAATGCGGACAACAAAGCCTCAGAGTCAATGCAACTCCCTCTGCAACTCCCGAGGTTGACGGCAGAAGAATTACAGGTTTTGAGAGAAGAGCTGGGGGAGAATCAACTCACTTTAACAGAAGCCGAAGAGAGAATAGACGAAATGAACATTATCTTACAACGCCGGAGAATCGATCAGGAGCAGAAGAGGGCGACTCGTTGGATGAAGCGTTTATTAATCGGTTTGGGGTATCTGATTTTGATGGTCGTTGCGGTAATTTTGGTGGTGGTGGCCGTGGAGGAAGTGGTTGGCTTGGGGAAGAGGAAAGAAGAGGAGAAGTTGAGGGTGGTTTGGGGAGGGAAAATGTCGACATTATTACTTTCGATTCCTGCAACTCTCCAACAAATATCTCCTGTTCATCTGGCAATGATTGGGTCGATGATAGTGATTTTGATCATAGTTTCGTTTTCAGAGAGGGTGCGCATCGGGGATCACCACGTCATGGAGATGATGGAAACGACATGCCAACCCTCCTCGGGGAATCCAATGAAGGGAAGGGAAGGCAGTCACGCGGTCCCGGACGAAAATCTGGGGGGCTTAGGACTGACGACAAGCTCCACAACGACGACGACACGACGCCAGCAAGCACAAAAATCCCCTCGAGCGAAAACGCCCAGCAAAACCACTCGGAAGTCCAACTCACCGAAAAATCCCCGGAAAAAAACCACACCCCGCAGCAGCAAACCAACACCCCGCAACGCCACACCCCACACGAAAGCTCGCACCGCATCTCGCAAAAGAAGAATGACTCCGAAAAACACTCCGAAAACAAACAGCAGCAGCCGTTCGGGAAGAAGAGTACACTAAGTTTGTTACATAATGAGATGGGACATCGGAGGTCGTTCGTTTTACAGGAGACGCAAATTGGGGATGGCGGCCTAGCGAGGGAAGCAGCGAGAAGAATGCGGGAATCTGCGATTGCGGAGTTGAGGGAGAATGAGGAAGCAAATAAGGACAATAGTGGCAATGCTATCACTGACGCAAGTATGTCTCAAACCGCGAATGACCCGATCACGGGTATGAATCCGAACATGCTCCACACCAGTAGTGTCAGTCATACGAACACAGTTCCGCACTCCTTTCTGAGTAGTAATTCGTTACTTAAAAATGTGGGCAGTGCTAGAAACAGCATAGTTGGTCCTGGAAATGGCATCAGTGGGGGGTTTAGTGGAAGTGCTAGGAACAGCATTATCGGAAGTTCGATGAATTTGATGATGGGAAGTACTAAATTATCCCACTCTCTGGGTGGCAAACGTCCAGGCAGAAGCTCTATAGTTGTGGGAGGAGGCCCTGGTGGAAACAGGTCGGCGAGGAACAGTGTGGTGATCGATGCCACGAGTATTGGCGGAGGTGCGATAGGATTGGCAGTAGCGGTGGCAACGACAAGAATGGAATCCGGAGCCCACACGATATTGGCGGAAGGTAATGCTGGTGGAACGAATTCGGGTGGGGGAATGACGAATGGTGGAGGGGTGAATAGGAGGATGAGCGTGTCGCATAATATGTCGCAAGGCGGAGGCGTTGGTGGGCAGAGCTCTGTTGGAAGACGAATGAGCTTGATGACCGGAAACAATAATGTGCCAGGCGCAGGTAGTAGTATCACAAGACGAATGAGCATTTCGCAAGGAGGGGGGAACAGTGGTGGTAATAATGGGGGTAACAGTGGCAGTGGTAATGGGTCTGGAACTTCTGCAGGTGGAGGTAGTGTTGGTAGGCGGATGAGTATCAATTCGGGAGCAAGCACCAACAATAACACGGTGACCAGGCGCATGAGCATTTCCCAACAGATGTCTCAAAACAACACTATTTCAGGCGGCCCAAATTCTAGCGTGCTCCCCACAAACAACGTCAGCAGCCCAAACCCTAATCGAAGAATGAGTATTTCACAGCAACAAGGACTAACTTCAAGTAGTCCCGATCAAAATAACACTATCGAAGAGGACGAGAGCTGGAAATTGAACTTCGGGATCAATCCCATTAGTAAGCAACCCACCAATCCAAATCGAGGTCCCAATGGAAATTCTTCTGGTAGAGGAAATGGTCAATACGGAGGACAGAATGAGGTCGCCAAAATGGAGAGCAACACGCCGAAATTTAATGTGAAGAGTGTGAGGCGCGGAAGTGTGGCTAATTGGAAGAATAATCATAGAAGGGGAAGTATTGCGGGCAGTGCGCTGGGGAGGCGGATGAGCTGTCGGAGGGAAAGTAAGGGAGACTTGATCACTTTCTGGATTCATTTGAAATCATTAGAATCATTGATCTTCGTATTCAAAATGTCGACATCTCAATTGAAATAGATTACAAGATACATCTCAGTAAAACGAGTGGTAAAGAGGTTTGGAGTATTTTTCGATTAATTCAGGGATCCTATTTTCTGGTGAATTCAGGGCAATCGCTACGCAGTAAACCCCATAAAACCCAGGTAATCTGTACGCAGTCAACCCATTTGGAGGACTTACCGCCCTCCTTCCGGGAAAGCAGCAACCGGTCGGACAAGACGGCCAATCATCAGGACCGATGAGCAATTTTAGCGGGAATTTTACTTCGATGGGAGGAAGAGGGTTAGTGAACCCAAGTATGGCTCCGCCGGTGGGGAAGACGGCTTCGTAAGATAAAACACATCGATGAAACACATCGGGAACCACTTAAATCAAGATGTGCTATACTGCTGGAGCCAAATGCAAGAATCATACAGGGTTACCACTAGGATCGAACAATTTAAACGCCCCTCTCAATCTCAAGGTACGTCAGCAGCTCCCAGTTCATCCGCCGTGAATCCATCGTGCATGAAGACGATATTTTTAGTAAATTTCTGCTGTTGGGGAGACAAACTTCAGGTGGAGGAGAGGGAGGGAAGCGTAAGAGGTGTCAATTCATGATACTAATTCGAATCCAATAGTTTTGAAGGCACCGTAGCAATCGAGGTGGCATTGATTTTGTCTAGCCACTTCCACATATGCATTCTCCCTAACAACTTCCTCCAGGTCGCCAATCCATCCTCGACTCCATTTCCCCTGGCACGCGGCCTAAAGGCGTCGAAGTAGACCCCCGGAATCAAAGCAATCAAGGATTAGACGGGAAGAGTTTGAAATCCGGTGTTGGACAGGGGAATAATACTTTGCACGGAAACAATAACACTTTGCAGGGGATCGGGCATATGGCCACTTCCGGCGGTATGATGCATTCCATCTCGGAAGCCAATCCGTTTTCAATCGCCGAGGGCGACGAAGATGAAGAAGACGATGATGACGAGGAGAATGACGACGATGAAGAAAACGATGAGGATGAGGAAGATAATAATGATTCAAATCTGCTGGGACTCGGAGGATCTAAAAAATCGAGTGAAAGGAAAAAATCGATTGCAGCGGGGCGGAAGAAGTCTGTTAGGTTGAACTTCTCGGCGGAGGAAATGACGAGTGGAGGAGCTGATGGTGGGGGGAATGGTTTAGTGGCTGCTGGATTCGATGCGCAACAACAGCAACAACTGCAACAACAATCTCAATTCTCCCCGCTCTCTCCACTATCTCCTCTTTCCCAGGGTCTTTCATCCGGACTTTCCCCCGTTCCTCCCCCGGGGCATTCGCCGAATCAACAAGCCCCTTCTTTCCGAAGAGGGTCTATGTTTACTTCCAGTTCAACGGGAAATCCTCGACGAGCATCGATGATGGTAGCTCAGAGCATCGCGAGTGGTGGTGGAGGGGTGTTCAATAAGGGAATCGGCGGAACCACTGGTGGAGCAGGAAATCTAAATGTTCAAACAGGCCACCACGTCGGTCCTCTGGGCAGGAAAAGTCTCGCTGTGGGATTAGGAGCGGGATTGGGTGCGGGACTGGGGTTACAAGTGGCAGCTTTAACCGGAGCGTCTTCCGCGGCTAATTCCCCATCCGCAAATAATTCCCCGAATTCCATCAGTTCGCAAAGTTCTGTTCGTGGACGAGCATCTATTGCGGCGAATTTTAGTCAACCGAGTCCGATGCTGTTGCAAGCTATGAACATGAATACTGGAACTGGAAGTGCAGGTCCTACTTCACCGACTTTTGGAGTTGTGTCTCCCGCCGGATCGATGCCGCCTTCACCGCGGAGTGCCAATAGTGGGAGCAGTAATTCGAATAACATGATGAGCCGCCAATCCATCGCAGTCTTCTCGCCTGCCACGGGTTCACCACTAGGAAATGGTGGTGGGAATGCTACGCAATCTACCCTACGGCGCGGAAGTATGATGACAGGCGGGATGCTAGGTGGTTTAATTGGGTCTACGCTACCAGTTAGTTCTTCAGCCGCGTCTTCGCGACGCCAGTCAGCAGCCGTGATGATGACTAATCCGATGGGGGGTCATAGTGCTGCTGCGTCAAGAAGGCAGTCGGCGATGGTCGCTGGGGCGGGAATGGGAGGAGGACAACCTCAAGCGGTGGGGATTCCGGGAGTTGGGATTGTCCAGGTGGTTGGGGCAGCGGGGAGTAACACCACCAGTCCCCACCAGCAGTTCCAACAGCTCACGCCTCAGCAGCTCCAACAGCTCACCCCCCAGCAGCAGCAACATTATTTGTTACAACAACAGCTGCTACAACAGCAACAGATGATAGAACAGGGAACTCCTAATGATGTCCAGCACCAGCCTGGTTGGCAGCACATCCAATCGGTCCCGGAAGAAGCCGAAAGCAGTTCTAGTGGCACCGAAGAAATCTGGGATCCGCACGCAGATCACAGCTCGGAAGACGATTCTGACACTGAGGATGAAGATTCAGAACACGAGGGGAGTGATGATGGATCGAACAGACTTGTGGTGAAGAAGAAAACGTCGGAAAAATCTGGCGTTGATAAAAAAAGATCCGAAAAGGAGAAGAAAGAAAAGCGAAAATCAAAGAACAAGGATGATGATAGTGCCTCGAATAAAATAAAAGTCGAGAAGTTGGATGATGTTTTATCTGGATTGGCGAAAGAAGACCGCCATCAGTTCAATAAAAGACGGAAATTGGTGAGGAGGATTCCGAAATACACAGCGTTTAATCGGGTGAATACGTTTGATAGGCGGAACTATATTTGGTTCTGGAGATTGAAGAATTCGAGCTCGAAGAAGGATGGGGGCGAGGGAAGGGGAAGAGGTGGAAATAACAGCGAGTGTAACCGACGGGGTGGGAAGGATGGGAAGGAGGGGCGGTGGGAGAGTACTGATTATGATGACAGATCACCGAGTGGTGGAGATGGTAATGGGGATGGTAAAAGTAATGGTGATAAAAGTAGTACGGGCAAAGTGGATTCCCCCGGAGCGAAAGATTTGCGTGCGTTAAGGAAAACCCTCAATCGCCGCGCCAGCTCAGTTGTGGGGGATGATGAGGATGGTGGGAGTGATAAGCGAAAATTATTTCGGAAGAACAGTTTTTCGTTTCGTGGGGTGTGGGATTTGGCTTCGAGTAGTGATGAAGCAAGCGATTCTCCTGAAGAAAGTAGGGATAATAGCAAAAAAAGCGGGTCTGGATCAAGCAAGAGTGATAATTCTCCCAGCAAGAGGGGTGGGAATTCGGCTGGTAAGAAGGCTAATGGTGCTAGCACTGGTATTAACTCGACTGGTGGTAGTAGTCCGAAGCGCAGTTCGTCGTCGAAGCGGACATCGCGTGGGGAAGGTTCGGGAAACAAGAACGGGGGGAACAAATTTGGGGCTAAAACGAACTCGTCTGAACCACTAAACGACAACGATCAGAAAACTTCTTCATCTCAAGATAAGAATAAGGCGAACGCAGATTCAAAACGCGCTCTAAAACACGGTACTAATAAAACCAATTCTACTGCTTTGGTCCCGATGTATCGACCGATTAATTTTCAAGCGAAACGACACAGATTCTGGTTCTACCACTTGCCTATTGATTTAGTGCCCAAAGAGTACCGGAGAAAGGAAAAGAGTAGGAGGTTGAGGTTGGAGAGGAAGAAGAGGGGACGATGAGGAAGAAGCGGGGGCGGTAGAGGGAAAGTTGATGACAAAAGTAGTAATTACGAGGATGGCAGGGGGGAAGAAATGGAGAGAGGGTGTCGAGGGGAAAATAGCACTAATTAATGTATACAAATCGAGTGGTTGGGCTTTCATGAAAAATGTGTAGTAAACCAATTGACCAATTGAGTAGACCGATGATATGCACTTAAGTACTACGTTTCAGTTTCCGTTGCATTTATAGTTCAAGAACAATGATCTAATTGAAATATCCGATAGAGCGCCTCCAGTCTAAGTATTCCAATTAAGCGGTCGACATCAATTCACCTCTTGTTGCACTGTCCGTTTTCCGATTTGTACAAAGGACGAGCAAGCGAGGAAGAAAACTCCACTAAAGGGAAAACCAAATTCAACTATTGCCGAGAAACTCAAGCAGAAAACAACCAGAGTTTTAAATATCCTATTAATTCGACAGACAAAAGGCCTCGTGATTCTGAATTCCAACGACCAAAGTGCTGAGGGAACTTGAGACTGGATGTGCGCATTGGGGAATATCAACTTGCTAATCTATTGTGCGGTGTGAGCTCTACCGGCAAGAAAGGGCACAAAAAAAATGAGTACGTTGTTTATGTTCACTATCGACAAAAAAAGGTTAACTTTAGTAGTCTTGTCTTAAACTCATTTAAAAGTGCTCGCGAAAATGTCGGCGACAGGCAGAGCGCCCGGCCCTACGGGCAGCAAGCTCAAGAGTATGCTTGCTGTTGTGGCTTATGTAACGGTGAGAATAGTACTTAATAAATCTGTCTCTATGATCCTGATACCCTCTTCTGACTTCAATGACGACAAGCATCTGACAACGCATTTCTTTATCCACAAAGTTAAACTTAAATCCACACTATGTCAAATTCATATCCCCCAGGTCTCCATGCTAATGACGCTGCTCAACAAGCACATAATAAGCTACGTCAAATTCCCCGGCACAAATTTCCTCCTCCTGTCTGAGTGCATAATATGTTCGCTGCTTCTCGGCATATACCGCTGGGGCCAGTTCGATCCTTTTAACGGGAACATATTTCGATTCTTGAGTGTGTGTACGATTGCGAAGGCTGGAAATATGTAAGGTGCTCTGTTGAATAAAGAGAAGATCTGCCGCTTGATTATATAGCGACGGCGTTTCAAATGTGGGGAAGACCACATGACCAAGAAATTCAATGATGCCAATAACTTCTCGCAATTTAATGATACCAATAACGTCTCACCAGGGTCCTCTCCTTCGTAGCCATGAAATATACCTCTTTACCCGTCTACAATTGCCTAAAACGGATGAATCCAATAGCGGCAATGATACTCGAAAGCTTTCTCCGGGAGAAACACTATAGTTGGCAGTCCAAAGCCGGCGTTTCCCTGATATTTATTGGGGCATGCGTCACAGCGAGTGGCGACCTGGATTTCGAAATTCTGGGGTATACGTGTGCGATGCTGGCGGTGTTTGGTAAGAATTCGACCTTTTTGGGGAGAGGTGTGCGATGCTGGCGGTGTTTGGTGAGAAATGTGTGGTATCGAGAATTTGATTTGCGGGTGCGCGAGGATGGCGGTGTCAGGCACCGTCCGGTACACTAGTATCAGCTAATACTACGGAATTCCTAACCCATTGACTGAACAAAAAAGTCCAATTTGCATCGCACTACCATCGCAACTCCAAAACACCTTCCCCAAATAAAATCGAACCACTCCCTCCAGGCCAAGCCTCCTACCTCGTCCTTTCCGCGCGAGCACAAGATGCTCTCCCCTCTCTCGATCACATTGACATCCTGTTCTACACTGGGTTTTATAATGTGTTCCTGTTTCTCCCTCTGGCAATTCCTGAATTGTCGGCGGTGCAGGAGTTTTGGGATACGCGGGAAGAGAAGGGTGAGCGAAGTTCAAATATGAGTAATTGAGGAAACTATTTTGATTCAAGGCGTATTTAACCATTGACTTCTATTGTTATTCGACGATTCTACCACCAGGGCACAGTGAATTTAACCGACAAAAAAATATCCCCAGGCTACGCCACCAGCCTGCTGTTCGGTGTTTTCAGCTTATACGCAGCCCAAGGAATTATCCTCAACTTGGTTACGTTCTGGTGCACCCAAATAAACTCACCGGTTACCACCGGAGTTGCTGGGAATATCAAGGGACTGCTGACGTCGATATATGCGATTGTAAGCTAAACTCAATTCAGAACTTTGTCCACAGTCGAGATACTAGATAGACAGATAGACTGCTACGTCACCGTGATGATCTCAGTATTAAGATAATTACAACTCAGTAAAGAATGGAGTATAGCTCACCGCAGCTAAAATGAGTTCCAACGTACACCTCAGTAAAACGAGTGGTAAACAGGTTTGGAGTATTTTTTGCTTGATCAGATTCAAAGATCCGGGATTCAGCGACTATGCTTTTGGGTCCCAGCGTACACCTCAGTAAAACGAGTGGTAAACAGGTTTGGAGCATTTTTTGCTTGATCAGATTCAAAGATCCGGGATTCAGCGACTATGGTTTTGGGCCCCAGCGTACATCTCAGTAAAACGAGTGGTAAACAGGTTTGGAGCATTTTTTGCTTGATCAGATTCAAAGATCCGGGATTCAGCGACTATGGTTTTGGGCCCCAGCGTACATCTCAGTAAAACGAGTGGTAAACAGGTTTGGAGCATTTTTTGCTTGATCAGATTCAAAGATCCGGGATTCAGCGACTATGGTTTTGGGCCCCAGCGTACATCTCAGTAAAACGAGTGGTAAAGAGGTTTGGAGTATTTTTTGCTTGATCAGATTCAGAGATCCGGGATTCAATGGTTATGCTTTTGGGTCCCAGCGTACACCTCAGTAAAACGAGTGGTAAACAGGTTTGGAGTATTTTTTGCTTGATCAGATTCAGAGATCCGGGATTCAATGGTTATGCTTTTGGGTCCCAGCGTACACCTCAGTAAAACGAGTGGTAAACAGGTTTGGAGTATTTTTTGCTTGATTCAGGAATGTTATTCAATTTGGGTGGTCTATGGGGCTCCGAAACATGCGCCAAGCAATCGCATGTCAGTTGCAGCGTGCGGCCTGGACATGCCCGTGCCGGTGACTTACCGGACAGTGCCGACATCGCATCGGAGATCCAATGGAAGACCAGGAAGACAAACTTGGCTCATAAATTCTTGAAAATTCATGTAAATTCATGTTTCATCATATATTAAAAAAATGTTAAACACATAAAAATGCGCCGTGTTAAATGTATTTAGAATTACATTCTATTTTCACATATCACATAATTCATAATTTATGTTTATAAAATTTTAAATATAAAATTAGAAGAAAAAATGAAAGTATATAAATTTTTAAAAATGAAGTGTCTTCATTTGGAGAAATATATATAAACCAAATAAAAGTGAGGAGTGGGCAAAAGTTTGATTGATGTTAGTATATTGTATATATCTCCCAAAAAGTTTAAAATAATTATATTTTTTATCATAAAATCCAAAAATTTTCATATTTTTTTCAAATATTGTGAAAATATGGAAATGATCCCAGACGAAAACCATCAATCAAAACCAAACATCCCAGATCTTCCCAACCAGCGTCAACATGTTCTCCGCAAACCTGGCAATCAACAGCGAACCGCTATCACGACCACGTGATAAACAAAATCTAAGGTATTCTTCTCTGTTAACCTGACCACGAATGGGTGGGTCGGTTTGGTGATAAATGCTGCCGGGGGTATGGGCTATACGTGGTCTCGGATAGGTGGCAAGAAAGCAGCAGAGAAAGGTCCTGAGAAACCTAAAGCCGTAGCGAGCGAGAAAGGGAGTAGTGGCGGTGGCGCTAAGGTAAATGCGGCAGCGAGGAAGAAGAAACAGTGAAGAAGCGGGATGGGGGATTCAGACGGGGTAATGAAGGTTCAATGGGGCAGTGAAGATTCAGAAGAGGGACCCTGAGTGAAGGAGAAGGAGAGTTAGCGCAGACTGGTAGTGAAGAAGAGTTAATAGCGAGGGAGACGAAGCGGTGACAGATGACGGCCGTGGCGGTATGAGAGACGCTAAAAGACTGACAGTTCGATGCGCATCGGACTTTCAGATGGGCCGACGACTTCCGAGTCGTAAATCTAGAATTCAGCTCAGTTTGTGCACGGATAATAGAAACCCTTGTGATTGAGTGTCAGATACCTTTCGATATCTGATCCATGTAACATACGAACAAACAATACCTCGAATTTGAACTTTGCACGACGTTTCCCCGCATTACATGATTTTTTCTTCGTGTTAATGATTGAGAAGGATACCCGCTGCGTTTCTACGTAACTGATGTTTAAATATGCTAGATTTAGAACTTGATAAACAACTAAGTCTACACTGCCATGCATGAGCGATGTGCGGTGCGCTTAGTGCGAATAGGTACTATTGATAATATTCAGCAACTTAGCATAGTGAATGTGAATATTCCATGACCAACAAAATGAACTCCCACATGAAAAAAATTCCTCAAGTCAAAGACGCAGAGCGGTTGTGGGTACCAAGTGAAGTCGTGCGATGCAGAGCGTGTTCATTAGCCAAGGTTAATTCAAGATCATCAGCCTTCCGCAGTATTTCCAAAGAAAACTATTTGCGAAACAATAGACGAAAAACATAGATACAAAATATAGAACCATATTATCCTCAAAACACCTTCGGAATCGCCCCCCATGACTTCCGCCAATTATATGCACAATGGCCGGATCGAGCGTCGCAGCACTTCGGTGGATCCAGACGATATCAGCGGGGCGCAAATAATAAGCTCGATTACGAATACGATGAAGAGGAAACCGGTGATGAGCGGGCTGTAAGGAATAATGAATCTAATGAAGGGGATACTACTACACGTGCGATGAATCGGAAATCGGTGATGAATGGGTTGTAAGAAACAAGCGCAATTTATGAATTCGGCATCAAAATACTCCATCCCCAGGTGGGTAATCGGCATCCTCGCAGCGGCATTTGGGCACGGTATCGCCGTTAGTCAAGAACAACTCGACAATTATCAGTTAAATTTGGAGCAGGCACATCATGTAACGGACCGTGAATTGCAGCAGGCCAGGCGGATGTTCCGGGAGGCGGATCAGCGGTAAGAAGGACATCATTATATGAGAAGAGAGAGCTATGGCATTGAGCAAAAGAAACCGTTAATTACTGCAAAGAATGGAGAACAAATTACAATCTGAGAGATTCATGCCGAAAAACTTTTTCGCAGAACACGACATTAACACATTTCTCATTACAGCGTCTAAACCTCCTCCCCATTGCAATCTCGGATCCTCATCTCCACTCCAATCTTTGAACCCTCCCGATATGATTTCCAAATTCGCATTACCATATATCTCCTTCCCCCAGACACTACAACGCCAAAGGGTGGTTCTGGAGCTGCGACGAGCAATGTACGCGCCTATCACAGAAACGGGATCTGGCGCAGAGTGAGGAGTTGATTATTATGTTGATATTGATGTTCAGCAGATTTTTTTCGCTCCTTGGTGGGCAATCTCAGTTCAGTTCATGTTGAATGTTTGTGGAAAGTGGAGGTGTCTACTAGTGTCTACTAGGTCGAATAATTATTAGTGATCGACTCAATTTCCAGACGACTTCTTCGTACATCATCATGATTGTTATTATCAGAGGATCCGCATACACATGACGCAATCCAATCCCCCTCAGGTCGTCTCCTCGAAGTAGAAGGCAAAAGAGATGGGCTCGTTAAAGCAGCGAGGCAGGAAGTTGGGGTGTGGTCTACTATTGGCGTGCAGGAGGTCCGAGCCTATTTTTGGAATGCTTGGGAACAAGGTGGGAGGTTGACAAATCTCGAGTAATACAACTACAATCTATTATTAGGAAGTAGTGTCCAAGTTCAAATCAGAGCGTGAAAGGTCGAAGTTCACGGCAACAAATGGACAACGATGAATTGAACATGATCGATTGAACACATCATAAAAGGTGAAGGACATGGAAATAGATGGACGATGATGCGCATATTATGTACGATAAAAAATCAACTCAACTGACAACAGGTAAAGAACACGCCAAGCGCTACACTATGGTTGACGCGTTTTTCATAATGCTACCTTTAAAACTAGGTAAAGAACATGCCAAACGGTGGACCATGATGAACACCTTCTTCACGATAAAAAAATCAACGTAATAGGTAAAGAACACGCCAAACGATGGACGATGATGGACACCTTGTTCACGATAAAAAAAATCAACGTAATAGGTAAAGAACACGCCAAAAGGTGGACCATGATGGACGCTTTCTTTATGATGATGCCCGGCAGGAGGGAGGAGACGCTTGTTGAGGTGGTTTTGAAGCTCGTCGTGCAGTATGTGGTGAATTTGTCGGTAGGCTAAACTTAAGTTAAGCTGACAATTAGCGTAATGGTATGAACTATAAAGCCTAAGGCTAAAGGTTTAAAGTGCTGTGCTTAGGAACTCTCAGTACGGTTACTGTAGTAGCGTTAAACTTGAAGGAATGTTAAACTTACAGCGAATACTGATGGTGGTGTATTTCTGCACTTTGCGAATTTCCGACCCCATATGTTTAAATCAAATTGCGATTAACGGATTGAGCAATCAAGGCCGGCATCTTCTGCGCCATCAGAATCATCGAAACCCCCATCATTCTTTAGGTAGGAATGTTCCCCGCCACATCCCGCATTCAAACCAAACGTGACATGTCAATAAATCACCTTAAAAATCCAGGTAGGAATGTTCTCCGCCATGTTCCTTTTCCTTTGGAAAACCGGAGAGTTGTGCTTCGCCTACGGAGAATCCCTCTTTAGTGGCCTAGCGTTCTTCTCACTCGTCGCAGTCAGCTGTATATCGGTGATGATGACGTTTTTTACAGTGATTGGAGGCGGGGTTGCTATGGGTGTGAGGCATGTGGTGAAGAAGGAGCAGGAAAGATTGAGAGGTGGAGGGCCCCAGAGGAGGGTGAGGCCGCACCAGGATTGAAAGGTGAGGAGTCACTTGAAGGGGGATGGGAAGGAACAAGCGGCCGCGAGGCAACTATTTCTGCACAGATCGAGAGGGAAACTTGAAGTTGAGCGTCGAACCGGAGTGGCTCAACGACTCAATAGGAGGATTTGGGTCGAGAAATCTTTCAGACGAACTGAATGAGGCCCCACCAGTGCTTTTCTGTCTTTCAAGAGCGCAGAGAACACAATTTTTCCTCCGAGAATCGCGTGATACATTTTTCGGGAGGGCGATGGTGGCGGACGGCACACCAGGAGTGCATAACGTTGTTTGAGAAAGGGAACCTGTCAGTTCATTTCGGAGGTCGCATCGCAACATCGACCTCCACAAAAACCTTTTACGGGATAGCACCAAACCAACTATCAGCTGATGCCCCGAGTTGCAAAGATTCGTGACGCGGGCAGTCGCATCCATTCTTGCAGTAACAAAAACCCGATATGCTCTAGATTTTTTCAGAATCATGTTGCGTGATGATTATACCTCGACCGTGTAGTGTAAATTGAGTTCGTGGTTTGTGAGGATGATTCAGGTTTGGTGATCTTGAATGTTGATGATGTGAGTTTTTGGTTATTTTTGGTTAATTAGCGGTCACCGTGAGTATTGTACATTTAGGAGTGAGTGATGCCCAGGAAACGTAAGAAGGTATGTCGACGGTTTGTTCTCTTTTGTGCATCGTATCTGGAGGGTTTGATCTGAGCATGATGGTATTAAAGTTGACAGAATTGAATGGAAAAAAGTTGAAAAACCAGTTTGTGCTTGCGTGTGTCATTGTTGTGTGCATGTTCTTGATGGAGATGACGCACCATTTTATCGTTTTTATTAATATCGTTGTGAAGATGATTGGAAGAATTGTGAGTCATGGGAACTGGAAGTATGTGGTATGTTGGTTCAGATTTTCGTAATGTGAAGTTCGAGCGCTTGTGTTCCGTAATGTGATCTCCAAAAATGTGAGTGATGGAAGTACTAAGTAAATACTACAGTTTGTGTCTGGACTTTCACATTATAGTTAGTCGGCTTCTAATTCGAGGTGAAATAAAGAAAAGAAACGGTCAAAGTATGTTGCCTTCTCGAATTTTTATCATGTGGATCTTGAATCGTGAGTCTTTCGGCAGTGCAACTACGTGTGTGTTCTTTTTTGGTAGGTAGTCATGACTCATTAATATGATTAGTGATATTCATATTGGTTCATCGCAGATCTGTGTGTTTGCTTGTTTGATAGGTAGGCGATAATAATAGGAAAACATGTGGATCTTGAATCGTGAGTCTTTCGGCAGTGCAACTACGACGACTACGTGTGTGTTCTTTTTTGGTAGATAGTCATTATGATTAGTGATATTCATATTGATTCATTGCAGATCTGTGTGTTTGCTTGTTTGATAGGTAGGCGATAATAATAGGAAAACATGTGGATCTTGAATCGTGAGTCTTTCGGCAGTGCAACTACGTGTGTGTTCTTTTTTGGTAGGTAGTCATTAATAGGATTAGTGATATTTACTTGATTCATTTCAGATCTGTGTGTTTGCTTCTTTGATCGGTAGGCAATAATAACATGCATGTGGATCTTGAATCGTGAGTCTTTCGGCAGTGCAACTAAGTGCGTGATGCAACACGGTAGGTAGTCATTAATAGTGATATTGATTCATTGCAGATCTGTGTGTTTGCTTCTTTGATAGGTAGGCAATAATAATAGGAAAACGAAAATTGAGCGAGGAATCAACACTGGTACTCGTATCGCATTTCATCGAATTTTATCCTCCTAAACTCAACTCCCGACTCTTTTAGCTCTCAAATTCTTTTGACTCGCAAATCGAATAAAATTCGCATCCCAATCAGCGGACTGAAAATTCTCACGATTCCTCTTACCACACTCGGGTCGCGGATAGCTGGGCCTCGGCAGTCGACATTCGGTAGCATCCACTCGGTAGTAGGCATTCGGTAGCACCCGCTCGCCAAGTGGTTGGGGTTGTGGTGGTAGCGGCGATTGCAGAGCTTCGGTGTCTATTAATTGTGGTTTGGTGTCATTGTGGTGGGGTAGGTTGGGGTGGTTGTGATGGTGGCTTCTTTGGTTGGGCTGGTTGAAATGGGTGTGGTCGACTCGTGGGCGCCGCGTACTCATCGGCATTTGCAGATGCTGTGGCTTTGGTGGTTGTTATTTGTGAGGGTGGTGTGCTTTGTTGGTTCATGCCACATGATTTTGGGGTTGTTGTGGGTTCGTTGGAATGCTTGTCGTTGTGTCGTTGGGTGGTTGTGGGAATGGTGTGTTTGGGTTGTCATTGTGGGGTGGTGTGGTTCAATGGGTCGGGATTGTTGTGGGGCTGGGGTGGTGTATCAGTATTTCACCAATGACTGGTATGCAGCGTACTTCACTATTAGGCTTGGGGGTCTTGTCATTGTCGTGGTTCAGTTGTGAATCTGATTTTGCACGTGAACGTGCCCACCAAGCCAGCGAATCATCGGACATGTTACTCTCAATCTTCTCTTCTCCGATTCCACCTAAAAAATGAAAATCAATTCCCTCCCACCAAATCCACCGCAGTGACTAAGTGATTAGAGTCGAGTTCGTTACGTTTTTGTAACAACTTCCAGCATTCTTTCTTTTTGCGTGTCCTTAGTTTAGTGACTGCAAGAAACCAAACATGCACGGCAAAGTGAAGTTATCTCTCGCGGGCTGCGCTCTGGCGGTGGGGGGCAATGGCGTTGACGCCGACGACGTTCAAGCTAACCTGGGCCGGCTCAACTGTGGCTGGAAAGAAGATCTCGGTAAAATCAATGAAGGAGGCGCGACGGAAATGCTGACTGAGATGACCAACAATGCGGTGACGCTCAAGCAATGTGTGGACGCTGTCGACATGAAGCTTCTCAATACCAAGGAACACGAGGCATTCACGAACGCCCGCTCGAAGTTGCAGCAGACGCATGGTGCGCTCGTCAGAGAGTGCAAACTCAAAGTCGTGCCGAAATTGCAAGAGCATCTGGGCGACCGGGCAGATCATCACAAGAAGCCGCAGCACAAGTATGAGTATCCCGCGGTCGCCGATGTGTTCGAGGAGGCGAGCGCCAATGCCGAGGCTATCTGCGGCGAAGATCCCGAAGCTCCCGAAGATCCTGAGTCTGACCACGACAACGAGCCCGTCGATTTCACCAAGGGCGTGCAGGAAGCGAACGAGGGGCAAGAGAAGCTGCTGGAGGACGGCGCGTTCATGAAGGGGGATGGGGAAGTCGATGAGGAGAAGCTGAAGGATTTCCTGGGCGAGAATTATACTAACGATATTCCCGGTCGCGAAAAGATGATCGAGGACATCGTCCCTTTCGGAAACATGAAGGTTGTCAAGAAGCTGGTAGGATATGTAGTTTTAGTCAATGGCAATGTCACTAATGCCGAATGGCTCAAAATTCTAGATGCCGAATGGCTTTCGGTTCACTTAATGGTGCTGTACTTAATGGCTTTCTAGATCCCGAATTTCTAAAATGTTAATGGCGATGTAACTAGTATTCGTTATCTGAAAGTTATCTTTAAAGATTCAAGTCATGATATGTTTATTTTGTCTCTTCATCGCAGGGGTCATGCTGTTTTTGGTGCGTGATCTATGTTAAGTTTTATTCTTTTCTCCGTAACTCTTGATGATTCCTTTTAACTCTTCGCCTCGTTTTCCAGTGTCAGCTTTATGTTTTACCACCTATTGGCTATTAGACTTGTTGGGCAACTCAACATAATATTCAATATTCCGAATCGCCGTCCTATTGATTTACCCTCCTCCATAAAAATCTAAATCAAACGCACTCCTCAAATTAACAGCAGGAAAAATTTAACAGGGTAGAACAGGGCAGAACAGGGTCGGAGGCGGAGGGGAGGGGACAGGGTCAATAGTAGCACCAATAGAAAGTGTTTTTTGAATAAATAGGCACACTTGAGCTCTTAAGATAATAGAAATCACGCCGCTCGGCTGGGTGAAGTAACAAGAGGGCTTCTTAATCGCGCTTCCCAGTTAATTAATTTTTTCAATCTGCCCATACCCCCATTTACCATCTCCATTACACTCATTCAAATACCTAACTCAAAAAACAGTAGGACTCG
>Ga0099798_10131_pt1 | contig 23404 bp, 8 predicted proteins | sample Uncmet_Sort29A_1_FD_89870 | JGI IMG/M metagenome (GOLD analysis project Ga0099798, IMG submission 89870) | Marine eukaryotic communities from CALCOFI LINE 67, Pacific Ocean - CN13ID_Sort29A_1 | ecosystem: Environmental > Aquatic > Marine > Oceanic | place: Pacific Ocean: Monterey Bay | collected...
ATAGAAATTCATCGATTATTTCACAGAGAGAGCGTATATTAGATTCTAAGTTTATTAATATAAATACTACAGCTAATAATAATATAGAATCTCGTAGTAGTAGTACTAGTACTACTTTTCACCCTCAAGATAATCGTGCACAAATTTTGTATGGTAATGTTACTAATGTTCCACGCCCAGGACCAGTACAAAAAGGAGAATCTGTTGATAGAATTGTGAATAATACAGTAAAAGTTGTGAATAATACAGTAAAATCAATATCAAATTCAGTTGTTAATGAATTTTCTAGTGATTCCCGAACAAATTCTAAAAATTCAGTTACCACCCGTGAAAGTATAGTAACCCGTGAAAGTATAGTAACCATAGATTTACACCAGAAAAAACAATACTTTCCAAATTCTAATAAGATTTCTGAAAAAAGTTCTTCTAAAAAGAATCAGGAGATTGCTTCGGTAACCATATGTGAGTTAGAAGATCTAGATCTTCCCATTAAAGAAACTTCACTGTCTCTAAGACCGCCTACTCCCATTAAAGAAATTTCACAGTCTAAAAGACCGCAAGAACATACCATTGATACCACTACTAAAACTTCTAAAAGTATGTCTTCTAGTATTTCACCTAGTAGCACTGAACAAGATCCTTTGATTGTACTACTTAATCTTCTAAAGAATGGAAATAGTAATACGCCTGCTCCTCTTCCACAATCGTCAGATAACAGTGGTGTCAGTGGTATTCAGCAATCTTCCGATACTGGTCAATCTTCCATTACTGGTTTAGAAAGGGATGGTTTAGATTTTTTAGTTTATCATCCATCCCTTGGAACAGTAAGAATATCCTCTGTTGAAAAAGGGTTGCAAAAAAATAATGAGGGTACTACCACTACTGTAAATACTAAGTAATAATAGTAATACTTAAAAAGTTAAAACGGTAGTAACTGTAACACTGGTAACAGTTCTGATTCAGTTTAATTTTCTAGTTCAGATTATTATAGTAGAAATTGAATAAAAAAAGGAATTTAAGTATTACCTAAAAACGAAATGAGTTAATGAATCTGTATTTGAAATAAGCTACAATTTAGGCACTCCTCGTGCAAATTAATGAATCTGTATCTGAAATAAGCTACAATTTAGGCACTCCTCGTCCAAATTAATAATTAGACTTAATATTACTAAAATTATTATTTAAGTTATTAGATTTTTTTTTAAGTTAGAATTTTGCTAAAATTATTAAGCTCCATCCACTGTCATTAGATCGAAGCTCTTGTGCTAATTTACCGAGCACCTCACTTGTAGAAGCGGGCTGTGCCGTGGTCAACTGACTAATGATATATTTAGTATTTACAGTAACTATTCACATCAATAGGAAATTTTTTAGATAATTGCACTCAATTTTTGTTTTAAAACTAAAGACTAAGTAAAATATTTGTGAAGTATGCTCGACATTTGACTTATTTAGTCTGAGCCATCAATTTTTGTTACGAATAAAATATATATTTTAATGTGATAATTTACGAATCTATAGAATACTGCAAACTACGAGTAGTAGTTTCAACGAAATTTTAAAAAATAAGCTGTATTATTGTACTTTAAAGCTTTTTAAATACTGTACATATGCATAGTTATGCAAAATCCCTCCCACTACTACATTACAAGAAGAGAATATTCTTTAAAGTTTATACCTATTATTATTACCTAATGAATTTCTTACTGCTACTAACTGTGAGTAGTAGTAATGTTAAGTCAGACCCATCTGTATTTTCAACAATATTGAATAGAGCGCTTTCATTTAAGCGTGAATTTTGCTTTTGGACACAATCATTCATTGCTGATGCATTACTATGATTAACCAAAATAATTTAATTTTATTATGATAATCATAATCATATTCTAAAATTAAATATTTGTCTTAAGTTATAAATTAAGTTATAGATTATATCTATAGTATTGACTAATTACTGTATATTAATTACTATGCTAAATTTAAACTATACCTTACAGATTGTTGGAGATATATTCCTCTCTAGATTTTAGTACGATGTCATTGTAAATAGTTTTAATTCTGACTCATAGGAGATAGATTCAGAAATTCATTTCTGTGCACAGATTGATACGGGCCAATTGTCACAGGCGATAGAAATGTGCACAGATTGGTACGGGCTGAAATATTGAATGTGTTTTTCTCTAAGATACTAATATCCTATTCAAATTTCTCACGGAGTATTAGAGTAAAGATTTCAGTTTCCCTAATAGGGATATGTTTTTTCACAATTATGTTATTCTTATTTCTTACTGTAGTTTAAACCGACTGATTACTAAAATATAGTCCATATCCTCCTTCTGCTGCTTCTTTTTATTAAATTTATTTTTATTAAGATTATCAAACTCTCTTTGGGTCTCACCTATTATATGACCTATACGCTCATTGGGGGGTAGAGCTTTTATAGCATGGTAGGAGAGTTTTGCAGAGGATTGTGATAGTAAATTATTTCCATTACCACCGATTGAAGTAGAGGAAGCACCAAAAGGATCACGGCCATCAGTGGTGTTATTGTTTAAACCAAAGCCAGCACTATGTGTTTGAGATAAGCTACTATTTGGACCACTAGTATCAAAATTTCTTTTTTTATCTTTCCTCCTAACTGAATGAGAACTCCCCGGAGGAGGCCCAGGAGTTGGACCCCAATGCGTTTTAGCATTCATATCGTTATGTCCTCCCGTAACACCGTTTATTACACCATTTCCCGATTGATAACTCCCCATAATGCTCCCTTGATAACTCCCCATAGTATGTCTCTTCCCCTTGTCTGTTATCATAGTATATGGATACTCCCCACTATTTGCTGCTATTGGATTCAAATATTGTCTTTGAGTTTCATTAAATCTCTTCTTCATAGGAACACCTCCTGCTGATGTAGAGGATTTTTTATTATTTGCATTCAATACTGCTTGAGCATTCCCACCTACTAAGCCCGTTGCAATCCCCACAGCAGCTATGCTTTCTACTGTTGGTAATACACCTGGTAAAACCCCTGGTAGAACCCCAATATTATTCATTACCAATGGTATTTCTGTACTTCCTCCTGTTATAGCAGCAGCGGATAAACTACTGGGCGGAGGAAGATCTTCACCATGGGCTAATGCATCTAATTGATGTACAATTTCTTGTTTAATATTAACCGCACTTGCCTGTCCTTTTGGTAATTGAATTTCAGATACATCAAGTGGTTTGCTCATCTCCCTTAATAATTTTTTTGGAATTTTGCTATCAACACCATTTATATCTCTTTTAAACTTATTTGTATCCTTAGATATACCTTTATTTAGTAAATATTGTTCTTCAATATAAGCTTGTCTTAGAGGGGCGCCAGAAACTTCATCTTCAAGATCACCGTTGGTGTCTAAGGGTAGGAGGGGGATTTCTAGAGATTGATCAGTCGCTGAGCCTGCTTGGTTTTTACTATTATTACCAGCATTATTATTTAATTTGTTAGCATTATTGTTTAAATTATTTTTATAATAACTTGCATAATCTATTTGCCAATCATTCATTTTATCAGATGGGCCACCGGGTCCGGTAGTAGTGCCGCTACTACTGCTACTACCGCCTACCTGATCTCTTTTTCTACTATTACTCTGTTGCGATCCAGGCCGTGGTGGCCCGCCATGCACCCAATCCGCCACTGCAATATACTTCTCCTTTTCCTTAATCAGTTCCTGCTCCCGTTTCTCTTCAAATTCTACATTTTGTTTATGTTTCGAGTGTTGCTCTAATAGCATATTCCTTCTTTCTTGTTGTTTCTCAAATATCTGTCTAAAAGTCGTACCATCAGGAGGACCGTCGGAGTTAGTGATTTTTAGGGTGCCTTTAGAGGTATTATGATCGTTAGAAATACTGTGGGTCTGACTCTGATTCAAATCTTTTCCACCATCAGCTGTATGAATTTCTTTTGGATTGGGCCATAAGAAAACCTTTGGTGGTCCCTTCACAGGTGAAATAGAGTCTCCATCAGTAGTGTTACTATCATAATTCAAATTTCTATTCTCTTCATTACCCATGGTGTTTACTGAAAATGTAGGTCCATGAGTCTTAGGTTGCTGTTGATTTTTATTTTGGTTTTCATTTTCTTCATTGACATTAATGCTAGTACCGTCTTTCTCTTTCTTTAAATTTTTTTTCTCTTCCTTCATTTTCTTTCTCTCTTCTCTTTCTCTTTTTGCTACTAGGTCGGTGGCGCCCGGTTGATAACCATGATCATAATCATCACCACTCTCCCCATGCCCATGCCTTAATTTTTCAGTATCTATACTCGCCCTACGGGACATATAAGCCTCCATTACATCACCAGGCGTAGAGAAAGTATTAATAGTTTTCTTAGCATAAACTTTTTGAATACGACGAGTTACCTGAGCAGAAAAATTGAATTGAAATTTGAAAATGTAATAATGCTAGACTAAAACGGGACAAACATATAGTTACCTCAATAAATCTAATGATACAAAAGTTCCCTTAAATTTTCAATTTCACTTACCTTATTCCGCTCTCTCAAATTTTCGATTTCACTTACCTTAAGGCTTATTCCTTTCTCTTAAATTTTCAATTTCACTTACCTTATTTCTTTCTCTTAAATTTTCAATTTCACTGGCTTTCTTTCTACCCCTCGATGTTTCTGAATATCTATTCGATCCTTTCGATACTTTACTACCAGTATTGGAGATCATATCGATATCATCATTGTAATTACCATTAGTATAATAGTTTTCTTTATCATTTTCATCATAGTAGTTACCATATTCATCATCATCATCATCATAATGCTGCTGTATTTTCTGACCTTTTGAACTTAAATTAGCTTGGTCTTTAGGATGAGTATAGGAATTTATTGTGTAATTAGTATTTGTAGCGTTGGCAGTATTCGGTTTAGATTGTTGTTGCCCAGGTGTATAAGCACTTTTATATTTCATTTTAATCTCCTTCCCAACCCCACTACCTCCATCTAATTTATCATATTTTACCCTATTTTCCTTCTCCCTCCTCTTAGCTTCTTCTTTTATCCTATTCAAAGCCTTATTTTGATTCAAATCACTAAGAGGGTTTTGTTCCATACCCTCCCATATAGTTCTCTCAACTACATTCTCAGTTATTTTATACTCTTTTTGAATCTTCAATTCTCTTTCCTCTCTTGCTTGAAGAAGGAATTGAGAACGATCATCTACACCATTTATATCTATTGATCTCTGATGATGTTGTTGTTGATTTTCCGTATTAAAATGTTTACTGACATCATGCTTTGAATTTAACAATGTTGAATTGTTTACATTACTTACACTTCTACCGGGATTCAGCATAGAGCTTCCTCCATCTAAGGCTTTACTAGCATCGAAATTCAAATTTTGTGTACTCTTACTATTGATGTTTATTCCCCTATCCAATAATTTTTTATCAATCCTTTCTTGTAATTTATTAGTAGTTTCTATCATTTCTCTCTTATTTCTCTCCTCCCTTTCTCTTTTCTCTTGATAGTCCCTATCAGCATCACGAATTGCATTTCTACGGGCGATATCTGCTTTAAGTCGCTCTGTTTCCCTGAAGCGGGCAGCAGCAGCGGAATTATTATTAGCAATATTAGCATTAACATTGCTATTAGTATCTTTATTATTAACAGTGTTACCACTTCCCCTTCCTCCTCGATTATTATTTCTATCCCCAAAATCATACCCTAAAGCAGCCGCAGCTGCTTGTCGTAATTGAGAGTTTATATCATCATCCACAGGCGTTGGACCACCAGAACCATAGTTTAAATTATCTACTGCACTACTTATATTTGTTAAATTTTCATCTAAATTATCAATAGAAGAAAAGGTCTTAGAATCGTGAAATCTTATATTTTCAACACCATAACCACGTGCAGTAGCATTATCAGAAATAACAGCTTTATTGATAGTGAAATAAGCGTTTTCATCATCGGAATCGAAATCAGACATCTTGAAAGTTAAAAATTCCAAAAAAGTTTTTTTAGGTTTAAATTTTTGTGCTCCTCACTACAGGTTTTTTTTTTAAAAAAAATTTTATTAATATTGGAATAAACTTCAGTTTTTTTTGTATATCAATATTGACAATATCACAAATAACTATCATACTTAAAATACTTTAACTTAGACTATGTAATTGCTAGTTACTCGTTTTTATAGATCTCATACTCAGGCAATATCTACAATTAATCTATATTTTAAAGCAATCAATGTCAAACTCTCAGAGCAAATGAAAAACTCTCAGACTCAAAAATAAAAATGAGCTCAGATATTTTTTTCAAAATTTTCATATTCAAGAGAACAGTTTGAGAAGAAAACTTTCTAAACTATATTTAGCTGGAAAAAAAAAAGTCGCTATTAGTGAATTTTCTTTTTTTAGTTAAAATATTCCTATAAGCATAAAACTTCGTCAGTACATGATTCTATCCAAAATCAAAATTTCACGCTTTCTAATTGCGTTATTGTTGTGAATATTTTGTCATTTGACAATAAATGCTACATATTAAAATTTATTAGTATTTGTTTGCGTTGTGAAACCTGTGAAACTAATTACTAGTGAGACCTAGTTACAGTATTTTTCTAAGTAATTTTAAATATGTATACATACTATTAGTATAATTTGCTGAGAATAGCCGAATTTGTAACCAGATTTTTATTGTAATATGTATTTTATGCGTATAAACCCTCAGAATAAACTACGAGCCCATTTCATATTCATTTCTAAAACAAATATTACGACTGCATATTTGTTTTATACAATATTATCATATATGATAAAATTACAGTAACAGACTGTATGATTAAAAAAAAAATATTAATTAATATCCTAAAGTAAAATTAAATTGTAGGCAGCTACTAGTAACTACCTACGTGAAAAAAACAAAATTATAAAAATTAGTGCTAATTTGATGAATGCAAAGATTTAATACCTGGATCTTATTTCAAAATAAAATTAAATTTATATACAGAGTTATTACTTAACTAATTCCAGGTCCCAGTCATCGCTAGGTTTTGGTTTTAAATTCATTTCTTTATTCTACTTTATCTTATCAGTGATTCTGAAGTGTCGCTCTACAGTTTATCTAAAATTTCCAGTACCATAAGGGCTGTTATTATTATCCGTTTTTTCTAACTCAACAGGAGATATTTTCAGTGTTCCAATCGACGGATGAGAAATTAGTAAATCTGCACCAGTAACTATATTACAGGAAGACTGTAACTGTTGTAGATTAACATTTCTACTATTCACTGAATCAGAAGATTGTGTAATATGAGTACTCGTAGTGGTTAACAGATTAACTAGCATATCAAGAAGCACTTGCCCTCCCTTACCTTCTGAACTACTGGGAGAAAATTTACTAGATAAGGTACTATTGTGAAACAATTCAATTTCTGGTAGAATATTTACAGTATTACTAGGTCTTATAGATTGTGAGATTTCTTTCATAGGAGGATGTAGATCCTCGAGTACACATGGTGTATCTACAATCTGATTCTCATGAATAGAATTCTCATAAATAGAGGAAATTCCTTGTTGAAATTGTTGTTGTGTATCATTAGTAATACTACTATCATTAGCCTTTTCTGTATTATAATTAATATTCTCACTAAAATCTAGATACTGAAACTGATGAAATTGATTCTGATTATTGGAATATGAATTCAAAATTTGTAAACTTTTAGGACTAAGTCCAAAGTCCAAATTATTACTTCCAGGACTAAGTCCAAAGTCCAAATTATTACTTTCAGGACTAAGTCCTAAATTATTCTTCTCAGAATTAGGGAAGTTACTGTTTTGGGAATTTGTTGGAAAATTTACAGGACTATGTCTAGAAAAGTTACTGGTATTACTACTAAAAGATGCTGCTCCGGGTGTAACTGTTGATGTCACAGTATTATTTACAATGCTATCATAAGACTCCCCTAAATTTTGTATTGGTCGTGGAAGAATACCATACAAAGAAGAGTGTGTATTATCTCGAGCCTGAAAAGACTTGTTAACACTACTACCACGAAATTTTATATTCTTATTTGTATTAATAAACCTAGTCTCAGCTGTATCTGGAATACGGCGATTTTGTGAAAATGTTGATAAATTTCTATCGAGCATTAATTGATTGATTCCTGTAACACTACATCTGTTATGATTACTAGTATCACTAAAATGATCAAAAAATCTCATTCTTGGGGTATTAAATGAAGTAACTGTACTACTAACATTACTATGTTTTGATGATTCAGAAGTTTCTAAATCACTTGAATTACTAATACAACTAGTATAACGTACTGGCAATTCTTTTCCTGAATTACTAATACAACTAGTATAACGTGCTGGTATTTCTTTACATCTAGACCTACGAGAACTAGGACTTCTGTTAGCCATAAGACTATCAGAATCTTTATTATTATCACTATTGTAACCTACAGATTCAGGATTCTTATCACTATTGTAACCTACAGATTCAGGATTCTTATCACTATTGTAACCTTCAGGACCTACAGTGAGATTCCAATCTGGCATACTAGGAATACTACCATCGAGGTTATATGCTAAATTGTTTTCCTTTTCCTTACTTGAATCTGAATCATTATCGCTAGAATAATTTAAATTACCTATATGAGAATATTGACTATTTTTTTTTGGTTGAATTTCATCATGATCAGCATCGGATGATGATGAATCAGTAGTTGCAAGTGATTGTGGTATAGATTGTGGTATTGTTGTTAAAATTTCAGAAGGCTGAGATACAGATTGATTCTGATTATGAATATAATTGATATTATCTGAATTAGTATTAGAAGTAGCAGCATCGTGATTTACAGAATTACCAGTAGCAGCGACATTGGAGTTGTCAGCAAATGTGGTATTGTTACTGCTGCCTGAAGCGCGCATGATGATTCAGTAGTGTGAAACGACAATTTTCAATATTCAATTTCAAGCTAATAGGTTTATATTATTATTGTGTTACTAATACTTTAAGGATGATTGAATTAGTATTACGGTACATAAATAAATATTATAAATAAACAATTAGTATTACGGTAATTTTAAATAAATAATTTATTTAAATCGTAACATCCTAGTGATAAATCTTTAGGTCATCCTGAGTAACTGGGGTAACTGTTAGTACTTATGATTCATTATTATAATGAAATTTTATAATACCAGATAGAGAGTATGAGTCATCTGAACTATAGTAAATTCCAATACTATAAATAACATATGTAATATCAGAAAGCCTCAAGAAATTCTGGGAGCCCTGAAAATAGAAAGGCAGGGGGAGGAAACTTATTAACAAAAAATATTGATAAGAATTTAAAATATGGAATAAATTATAGTAATCAGTCGGTTTAAACTACAGTAAGAAATAAGAATAACATAATTGTGAAAAAACATATCCCTATTAGGGAAACTGAAATCTTTACTCTAATACTCCGTGAGAAATTTGAATAGGATATTAGTATCTTAGAGAAAAACACATTCAATATTTCAGCCCGTACCAATCTGTGCACATTTCTATCGCCTGTGACAATTGGCCCGTATCAATCTGTGCACAGAAATGAATTTCTGAATCTATCTCCTATGAGTCAGAATTAAAACTATTTACAATGACATCGTACTAAAATCTAGAGAGGAATATATCTCCAACAATCTGTAAGGTATAGTTTAAATTTAGCATAGTAATTAATATACAGTAATTAGTCAATACTATAGATATAATCTATAACTTAATTTATAACTTAAGACAAATATTTAATTTTAGAATATGATTATGATTATCATAATAAAATTAAATTATTTTGGTTAATCATAGTAATGCATCAGCAATGAATGATTGTGTCCAAAAGCAAAATTCACGCTTAAATGAAAGCGCTCTATTCAATATTGTTGAAAATACAGATGGGTCTGACTTAACATTACTACTACTCACAGTTAGTAGCAGTAAGAAATTCATTAGGTAATAATAATAGGTATAAACTTTAAAGAATATTCTCTTCTTGTAATGTAGTAGTGGGAGGGATTTTGCATAACTATGCATATGTACAGTATTTAAAAAGCTTTAAAGTACAATAATACAGCTTATTTTTTAAAATTTCGTTGAAACTACTACTCGTAGTTTGCAGTATTCTATAGATTCGTAAATTATCACATTAAAATATATATTTTATTCGTAACAAAAATTGATGGCTCAGACTAAATAAGTCAAATGTCGAGCATACTTCACAAATATTTTACTTAGTCTTTAGTTTTAAAACAAAAATTGAGTGCAATTATCTAAAAAATTTCCTATTGATGTGAATAGTTACTGTAAATACTAAATATATCATTAGTCAGTTGACCACGGCACAGCCCGCTTCTACAAGTGAGGTGCTCGGTAAATTAGCACAAGAGCTTCGATCTAATGACAGTGGATGGAGCTTAATAATTTTAGCAAAATTCTAACTTAAAAAAAAATCTAATAACTTAAATAATAATTTTAGTAATATTAAGTCTAATTATTAATTTGGACGAGGAGTGCCTAAATTGTAGCTTATTTCAGATACAGATTCATTAATTTGCACGAGGAGTGCCTAAATTGTAGCTTATTTCAAATACAGATTCATTAACTCATTTCGTTTTTAGGTAATACTTAAATTCCTTTTTTTATTCAATTTCTACTATAATAATCTGAACTAGAAAATTAAACTGAATCAGAACTGTTACCAGTGTTACAGTTACTACCGTTTTAACTTTTTAAGTATTACTATTATTACTTAGTATTTACAGTAGTGGTAGTACCCTCATTATTTTTTTGCAACCCTTTTTCAACAGAGGATATTCTTACTGTTCCAAGGGATGGATGATAAACTAAAAAATCTAAACCATCCCTTTCTAAACCAGTAATGGAAGATTGACCAGTATCGGAAGATTGCTGAATACCACTGACACCACTGTTATCTGACGATTGTGGAAGAGGAGCAGGCGTATTACTATTTCCATTCTTTAGAAGATTAAGTAGTACAATCAAAGGATCTTGTTCAGTGCTACTAGGTGAAATACTAGAAGACATACTTTTAGAAGTTTTAGTAGTGGTATCAATGGTATGTTCTTGCGGTCTTTTAGACTGTGAAATTTCTTTAATGGGAGTAGGCGGTCTTAGAGACAGTGAAGTTTCTTTAATGGGAAGATCTAGATCTTCTAACTCACATATGGTTACCGAAGCAATCTCCTGATTCTTTTTAGAAGAACTTTTTTCAGAAATCTTATTAGAATTTGGAAAGTATTGTTTTTTCTGGTGTAAATCTATGGTTACTATACTTTCACGGGTTACTATACTTTCACGGGTGGTAACTGAATTTTTAGAATTTGTTCGGGAATCACTAGAAAATTCATTAACAACTGAATTTGATATTGATTTTACTGTATTATTCACAACTTTTACTGTATTATTCACAATTCTATCAACAGATTCTCCTTTTTGTACTGGTCCTGGGCGTGGAACATTAGTAACATTACCATACAAAATTTGTGCACGATTATCTTGAGGGTGAAAAGTAGTACTAGTACTACTACTACGAGATTCTATATTATTATTAGCTGTAGTATTTATATTAATAAACTTAGAATCTAATATACGCTCTCTCTGTGAAATAATCGATGAATTTCTATCACACATTAATTGATTTATTCCCGTAACTGTAAAACTGTAACTATTTTGATTATCAGTATCAGTAGGATCAAAAAAACGCATTCTTGGAGGTGCACAAAACGAGGTATTTGTAACAGTAGATAAAACAGTAGCGGTATCATCATCTCTATTAGATGATAATCTATTTGTAACAGTAGATAAAACAGTAGCGGTATCATCATCTCTATTAGATGATAATCTATTTGTAAAAGTAGATAAAACAGTAGCGGTATCATCATCTCTATTAGATGATAATCTATTTGTAACAGTAGATAAAACAGTAGCGGTATCATCATCTCTATTAGAGATATTATCATCTCTATTAGAGCTTTTAGAGGTATCATCTTTATTAGAGCCTTTAGAAGTATTATCATCTATTTGACTTTCTTTACTACCATTAGATTTATTAATATTTTTTGCTTTAATTGGTTCTAAATCTGATAGCACTACAGATTTACTATTAATATTTTTTGCTCTAATTGGTTCTAAATCTGATAGCACTACTTTACTATTAATATTTTTTGCTCTATTTGGTTCTAAATCTAATAGCACTACTCCTGAAGATGCAATCTGTGAGGTGTGAGGCGGTAAAACTCCTACAGATGCAATCTCTGAGGTGTGAGATGTAATTTCAGATTTACTATTAGGCAGTAAATTAGATAATTTAGAATCAGAAGAATTATTATATACCGCCCGTGAAACGTTTGATGTTCTTCCAAATTGTGGTAGTAAATTAGAATCTGTACTAGAATTATTACTTTTAATACTAGTAAAACTACTATAACTTAATGGAATTTCATTTCCTGGTCCACTAGATTCTGATAATGATTCAGAACTTATTAATTTAGTATTATTAGTATTAGTTTCAGTGTAATCCGTGTAAGTAGTAATAGTATTAGTACCAAAATCGTTACAAATAGTATTATTATAACTTACATTAGCTAAACTTTCAGGCATACTGGGAACATGATTGGATATCTCTTCCAAGGAAACTAAGTTTTCTTTAGTATCGGGAAAAGTATTGTTGACACTATTAGCAGGATTGGATATCTCTTCCAAAGAAACTACGTTTTCTTTAAAGTTTTCTTTAGTATCGGGAATAGTATTGTTGATACTATACGTAGGATTAGATATCTCTTCCAAGGAAACTAAGTTTTCTTTAAAGTTTTCTTTAGTATTGTTATTAGTATTGTTAACGCTGTTAGTAGGATTGGATATTTGTACCTGGTCCTGGACCCTATTTGAGAAATTATCATGATTTTTAGTCTTAGATTGTAATTCTGTTACTGTACAGTTATTGTTACCTAATATTTCTTCCAAAGAAACTAAGTTTTCTTTAGTATCTTTGCTGGATAAAGAATTACCCTCAGAAGATCTAAAGCTCTCTTTACTTATACCACTAGAAAAGTTTGAACTACTAGGATAGTTACCAACATTTGAATCAAAAGCACACTGTGATTGAGAACTTTTACTTTCTAGAGGGTCATCTTTGGATTGTGGTGGCTCCTTATCATTATTATCAACTCCTACAGGCTCTACAGCTGATTGTGATACTAGCGTTAAATTATTATTTTCAGATACTGATACAGATTGAATATTATTATTGGCATTAGAATTTAAATTTAAATTACCGTAACCAGTAGTAGTAGTATGACCAACAATATTCGATTTAGTATTCACTGTAGTTGATTTATCTGCTGCAGAACCTGCAGCAACAGTGTTAGTATTATGACTCTGAGGAGTCTGAGCAGTAGCAGCAATGGCATTTTGATTAATAGAATTACCAGTAGAGGGTGTGATATTGGAGTTGCTAGCACAGGGTAAATTGCTGCCTGAAGAGTGCATCATGATTTAAAGTAGTTTGGGAAGATAAATAATAGGTCACTTTTAGGCTAATAGTATAGTCAGAAGAACAGCCCCACCAAGATAAATCCTAGTAGTCAAATCACTAGGTCATCCTGAGTAACTTATAAGTCATGATGCAAAATTTAAAAATACTTAAGGAATAATTATATTATAATACCAGATACAGAGCATGAGTCATCTGAACTACGACTATGATAAATTCCAGTACTATAATTAACAAAAGTAATATCAGAAACCGTCAAAAAAATTTTTGGGGGCCCTGAAAATATAAAGGCAGGGGAAGGAACCTACACAAAAAAATATTGATAAGAAATTCAATTAAAAATATACAGTTGCGTATAAAATTATGTTTATGATAAATTGGATGAATCATAATATTTGGGTAATCAAACCTGCAAATAAGAATAACATCATATCCCTGATAAAGAGATTGAAATCTTTACTCCCCTCTATTTTGAATAAATCATACACATAGTAAGAAAAAAACATGTTACCAGATATCAGTATTAGCTGCTGCTTTTAATTTTTGGTATCGGATGTACCGGAACGGAATTACTATGAGTACTGAACACACAGGTTCATCTGAATTCCACTGAATTTAATATCAATGATACTTAACTTTATTAATCAGGGTACTTTAGCTTATCAATTTTTGAATTAAACAAATTTCTGTAAAAATACTCTGTGACTGTTGTGATATAAGTTTTATTTCAGTTATCTATATCAAGATTGGCTACTTTTAAGTTTCATCTGAGCTATACTTTTTAAATTAACAGCATATTACTCTGTGATTTGAATACGACCAGTTTAAGTCTAAAATAAGTATATCATCTTCATAATTGGCATATACTAATGTATAGTGTACATTTAATAATACTTTAGTTAGTAATCCTCTATTAGCTAGTAATCCTCTAGTATATTTTACATTATGATTAATATGATTATATCTATATCCTCCCCTCATTGAATTTTTTCTATGATCTCGATTTACTGTCCCTCCACCCCATCTTAATCCTGTATGATGCATTGATCCTAAACTTACAAGTGGAGGTAAAAATTCTTTTGTACCTCGATTAGGACCTAGCCCGTTAATTACTACTTCCTCTGAATCACTATCTACATTATTATCCAACTCTGTAGCAGATTGAGAAGAATCAGTTACAATATTCATCTTCTTTTTAGAAATTGAATCTTTCTTAGAATTATTAGTACAATTACTCTTTATAGTTGTATTATCAGTATCTTCATGTAGTGTTCCATCTGGTTGCATTCTTCCTATTACGATGCTAGCATCTAATCCCGCATCATTAAATTGTTTTCTTAATTCTCTTATATTTACTTTCTTTAATTTTTCTAACTCTTCTTGTGTTGGATAACTATTTGGAATTTTACTTCTAAATGCTGCTACTAAACTTGCAGAATCTGTTAAATTATTCTTATCTTCTAAAGCAGCTACAGCAGTTAAGTATTTATATTGTGTTGTAGCTACTATATCCGGTGGTACTATAGATAAATTTTCTGGATCAATATTACTCATACCAGTAAATTCTTGTCCTAATTTACATAAATATTCAGATTCTCCTGCTTTTAAATGAAGTTTTTTTTCAAAAGAGGAAGGAATAGTAGGAGCATCACATTTCATTTTAACACCAGGAATCCTTAATTTTTTATCTTTTCCTAGATTTGTGAATGCCTCTTTCTCTTTCTTTTCTATTTCTTTTGTATTATCAGGATGATAATCAAAATATTGTTCATCTGAGTCTCCCGGTCTTGTTTTCTTATAGAACTCTAAATCACGATCTAACCAGTTTTTATCTTGTTGCATTCCTACTAAACTCATAGCAATACGTGAATAAAGCATTGTACCATCTCCACACCCTAATAATTTTTTAATACCAAACTGCTTAAATACTTCATGATCAAGCTCAGATGAAGTACCAAAAAATGAAATTTTTAATGTCTTACCAGTTAAACTAATACCACCGAATGAACATGCTCTTCTGGAACCATCATCATCATCTAAGGACATACAGCAAGTATGATTCTTACGACATTCTTTTATCTTTGATTTTATACTGTGATTATCATTATGTCTGAGTCTCTCCTGTTTCGCTCGTTGTAATTGTCTTTGAACATGGATATCTGCTAATTTAGCTGAAAAATCATATGGATTAAAAAAATGACAGCAGGTACCTCCTAAATACTGTAACTGCATTATTTTTTGATGCATTTTTGATGCTTTATTATTATTGAAGCTACTACCTGATTCCATATCCACTTTAGTTTCTTTTTCAAAATCAAAATCAACTGTAACAGATTCTTGACTTCTTATAGTTCGGAAGACTCCTCTACCGCTAGTACATTTACCTCTTTCATTATTAAATCGATCCCATACTCCATTTTCTTCTGTTTTATCAGTACTACTATTGGAATTTATCAAGCTACCAAAAATACCAGCATCAAAATTACAATTTTCATATGGTCTAGCAGAATCTTTATAATTTTGTGAAGCTTGAGCTTCATGTAATTGAGCTTGCATCATTTTAGCAGTTTTAGGCCCAAATTGCATACATCCAGTATCAAAATCTGATGGAAGAGAATCCAAATGCTCCTGCATCTGTTTTAAAGAAGGTTGATGCCAACTAAAAGTACTAGTTACTGCTCCTGTAGTTTTATTAGTGCTATTTGAATTTTGATTAGAATTATTTGATATACTACTACTACTAAGATTCCAAACGTGTTCTGGTGGTAAATGCATAATTAATTTAGCATATCCAAGATTTCCTCTACTATCTAAATCAGAATCAGATTCATCTGGCCTATTATAATTTCCATAAGAATCAGTTACTACTCGTGATAACCCATTCCCATCCTCAGGAGGACAACGGTAAGCACCATCAAGTACTGTAGCTCGTAAATTATCATTCAAACCTTCATTAGATTCATCTGAATCAATCTCAACAATACTAGAATCCACAACCTCTTCTACTTCTACTTCATGTAAATATGATTCTCCTAGATCATATAAATAAATCAATTTATCTCCAACTTCCTTTAATAGTATTCCTAATTCGTATTCACTAGCTTCAATTACATCTGAAAAGGTAGTTATTAAATGATAATGATCTACTGAATCGCTTTTTCTGGTTCCAAAACAGCTACCATCTGTTTGATCAAAAAATATACCACTATGATAGTTTGGAGACCATCCTACTGCTGGTTTTAATACTAATTCCTCAAAATCTGCAATAGAAATACCAGCAGAAACTCGAATACGACGGTATACAATAGGATAATCTTTACAAGTTTCAGGATTTTCACCAACGAGACAAGAAGTAGCATAAGGAGGAAGATGAACTTTAAGAATTAAATCTTTTGGGATGCCATTGCCTGGACGATTATTTGGTTGACTCCTAGAGTTGACGGTACTATCAGATTTAGTACCAAATTTTCCTAATACCCCACTGATTACTGAACCTAATATGGAAGACTTTTCTGATGTTTCCTTTTCACATTCCTTCCCAGATATTTTCTCACATTTCTTTTCAAGTCCAAGTCCCAGTACTTCTTTAATTTTTAAATCTTTCTTTTTCAGTTTCTTCATTTGCTTAATTTTCTTTTCCATTAGTACTCCTATCCATAATTCTTCTGGTGATTTTAATATTTTATCAATAACAGTACTATGCTCCCCTGAATCCCCATCTTCTGAGTTTTCTAGCCATAATCTAAATTCTGATTCTCCTACTAATTTTATTCTGTCTCTTAAATCCATTCTTCTTTTTCTTTCTTTAATTTGTTTTTCTCCAAAAATATCAAGACATCCATACTGTTTTCCTCTATATCCCGGTAATCCCCAACCCCAAAACTTCCCTTTCAATGGTCCAGCAAATGAAGAATCAGGTTTAGGAATAAAATGTTCAGCTTTTGTACGGTAAACAACGTTTAATAATGGAGATAAAGGGTCAAGAAAAGGAGAAATTCTAGTACCACCTCTAGCTACCATTGGATATGTAACACCCTCTGTTATAAGAGATGAAAGAAGTTTACGCATACGTAGAATTATTTTAGCAGCAGCCATATTAGATGTAATTTTAATAGAACTACTATTTCTATTTCTATTAGGTGTTGGTATTTTAGATGTTGAATTTTCTCCTTTTTCTATTTCCTTCAATTCTTTATTTGATTTCTCCATAAATTTTCCTACATCTTCTGCAGTACAATTTTTCCAATATTTAATTACACTCTCACTATCTTCTTCTTCATCTTCAGGATCAATTATTACATTACCATTTCTATCTGTTTGTACTAATAATAATTTAATTAATTCCATTATTTTTTCTTCATTTTCTTCTACAAAAGTTGTTAATAAACCTCTTGTATCAATACCTAAATCTTCCTCTGCTCGCATACCACCCTCAAACATAGTACTGCCAACATCAGGTAATTTCACTACCGGTATCCATAATCCATGAAATTCCTCCGCTGTACCAAATAATCTCATACAACGATGATCTGATTCTGATTCTCCTGTTACTGTACTACTATTACCCTCAGTCTTTATTTCTTCTCCTGCTTCTCTATTAATTAATTTAGTATTTTTTAGTTTTGGAAATAATGATTTATCATCCCATTCCATATCATCTGTAACAGTTGGTTTATTTGTAGAACCTGGTGGTAATTTATAATTTGATAAATCTGGACCATTGGGACCATGATTCATACTCTTACTTGGATCAAATTCTGGATATTTTTTCATTAAATATTCCATATTTTTAATCATTTCTTCATCACCAATTTTATCAGGATTCATTTCTAATCCCTCTTCAGAAGCCTTTTTCATTAATTCGGAGAGATTTTGTTGGAAGTCCGGTTCCTGCATACGAATCATATGATTATGATGTGAAGAAGGACGACCATCAGGAGTTAGATGAGTAGATAATAATTGTTCATATTCTTCTTCGATATCTTCATCAGAAAAATCAGAATCATCAATATCATTAAGTTTAACCACATTTTTTTCTTTCTCCTCCTGTTTAGTAATTCTATTAAATTCGTTCATCAAATTCTCAAGCTGTATCTTATTTTCTGATTTTTGATCTTGCTTTAAAGCACTCTCTATAAAACGATAGTAAGGTGATAACTGTTTTACATATTTATCCTTCTTTACAGTAGCTAACTGTAACTCAGCAGCAGCAGCAGCTCTTCGTTTTCTTTTATTCTTTGATTTTTTCTCTCCAACTTGACCTTCACCATTACCAGCAGCAGTATCAGCTGTACTATTTTTACCCTCTTGAACTTCCTTAGTATCTTTACCATCAACTTCCTCATCACCTTTTAATACTTGCTCCCATTTATTTTTAGTTTTTAATTTTCTCCATCTAAGAATTCCTTCATCCAAATCCTTACCAAAATCGATATCATCATCTTGGTATCGCATAAATGACTCTTCAGACTCTTTTTTATTCCCTTGGTTTCCTGAACTATTGCTAAGAAACCAATTAAGAAATGCTCTTCCTTCAATAATATGATGTACTAGATCTCCTTCTGGTCCATCATCACGATTGATTTTTATAATTTCTTCATGTGTTTTAAATCTTTTTTCATCAATACCAAAAGAGTATGATATACATTCTTGTAAAATACAATGTCCATCTTTAGTTAAAAACCATTTATAAGGCTGATAAGAAAGATTTTCTGGTTTTAAACGAAGAATAATAGGATCACTATCGGACTTTGTTGAACTTTTAGATTTTGTTTTCTCTTCATTATCAAGTTTTACTGTATATCTTCCTGATTGTGGTTCAAATTCTGTATAAATAATTCCAGTAAGCCCGTTATATTCTGATTTGTTTAATAAACCTTTAATTTTTACACTATCCCCCGCTTTATACTCTATTTTAACGATCTCTAGATTTTTTGGTTTCAATGATAATATTCTTGATGCAATAAATGATTTTTTCACCTCTAATGGATTTACTTCAGGATTCTTAGAAGATTCACCAATGGGTAAATCATTACTACCACCACCTGATTCGGAAACTTTAATAGTTACAGGATATCGAAATTCCCCTGGTTCCATTGATGGATTCTTTCCCTTACCGTGAATTACACCATATAACCCATTATATTCAGGCTTACCTGCTAAAGAATGAATACGAACTATAGTACCAACATTAAAATTACTTGGCTGAAAAGGAACGGTTAAAACTGCAGCATTGCAAGCATTGGTACTATTGGTAACTGAATTATCTGAGCTACTATTTCCTGAAGAACAATCTTCAGAATCAACTGAACTTGATTGGTAAGTATTAACATATTTCTTTCTACTAATGATTTTTCTAAATAAATCGAGAAATGCTACTGCTCTATCCACTTTAGTTGTAGGTTTCATTGAAGCACCTCCTATTGTACAAGAAGACTGATATGCTTTAACATAATCATAGATTGATTTAAGATGACTCCCACTGGCACCAAAACCACCACTACGATTTATTGCGACCTCGATCTGGTGGATATATTGATAATTAATCATCTAAGTTTTTGTAAAATTTTAATTATGCTAATTTGAACAAGTAAAAATACACAATGATTATTAAATAGTTACACATCATAATATTAATTCACCTGAACCAAAATTTTCAATTTAGAATTCCACTACAATACTATATTAAAAACATCACCTACCAATCTTAGTGTTTCTTCAAAATCATGGCTAGCGAATCTATTTCCCCTACGAGCCTCGCCCATAGATTCACGATCAGACTCTGCTTCTTCACCAAGATCAATGTTATCAATCACAAATAATGGACCCTTACTCTCACAACCGTCTAGAATACCCAAAGAAACAGCACCTAGTATCTTTAAAAGAAATAAACATAAAGCTTGAGTAGCTGAGCCTAAAACAATTTGAGAATTATTATTTAATTCTTGTTTACTATTAGTAGCATTGGTGATTTCTTTTAGAGCCTTTTCAGACCATCTGTGAGCTGGAATCCATCTTAATACCTCAGTAGCCATACGCTTGCTAAGACTACGTGCAACTTCTTCTAACAAACAAAGACCATATCTGGAAGAATTTGACGTAAAATAATTAAATCAATAAATTAAGAATTCTCTAGATACTAATAGTGCTTATAAAATTCATTGCACAGTTAAAACTACTATACCCTCTATCCATCATCGTTAACATGTATTTTTCTGGATAGGCTTCAAATAATCGATATGTAGTTCCCGCTCCTGGAGCTAGAACATCACCAGAACCGTGGACAGAATTAATGTATTGCATACATATTTGTGCTCCTGTTTGGTGAAGCCATGGTGCTTCCTCAAGAGTACGTAGCTGAGTACCACCCTCATCTGCACTTTGAGAAGGTTTTTTTAATTGTCTCATTGCCATCAACTCCTCATAAGGCATAAAATGCTCGTAATTTATAGACGCACAAAGAAAATTAAAGGTGAAATACCTGGAGAATTATGATGATGGTCATGGCATGCATGGAAAATAATTAATTAGAAATAAGATTAGTAACAAATTGAGTCTTGAAAAAATAACATGAATTATGATTCTATATATTATGTTATACCCAAATTCATAGCTTCCCTTCACTTCTTCTCCCCATATAAGATTTCCATTGGATAAATTCTCAATCCTATTTCTCTCTTTTTGTCCACCCTCCTCCCCTAGACCCATTACTCCTTCTGATTCCTCACTGTGAATTTTACTCATCAGTCTAATTATTGGTGTCCCTAATAAAAATTCTACTACTCCTGGTGTACCGTATATATGTTTGTAGAAATCAAAAACTCTATCTTTCATCAAATCTGGCACCTTGAATCTAGGAATTTCATGAAGTTCTCCACCCATTTGATTAATCCAACATTCTGCCTCAGGTTTACTGTAAATATTCTGATTTTGTCCTCCAGGAACAGGCATATTCATTGCAGTTGGTTGATAATCATCACAAATTAACCGTTCAAGATTTTTATACTCCTCTTTCAGTTTAGATTTTTTACTACTTGTAAAATTTGAAGATGAGTTTGCTGCAGCTTTAGTCTTTCTATTATTACCGTAATCGCTCCCATATATTTTTTCTGCTTTTGATTGTAGTCCTAATAGATCTTGAAGATAGAAAAATCTCTGAAATATATACCATAATCTAGCTAATACAAATGGTATATCACCAAATGAATTCTCAAACTTTCCTTCTTGTAATTTATTTCTAAGGGAATTTGTTAGCGTCTCCATACACTTTCCCGCTGAGAAATTATTTTTAATTTTGTTCCCCCGCTCGACAATATCTTTAAATGGCTTACAATTCGGTTCATGATACTTTTTAGCATAAGTAGAATTCTTACACTTTGTAGAGCAGAAAACAGCAATTCGACATTTCTTACACTCAATAGCGGAGGACAAACTAGGGCGGGTAGTAGAGATTTTACAACCTGATGTTGTAGCTGTTGAGTGTCGGAAAAAGTTGATGTTATCCTCCTCATGGCTTGGCTTGAATTCGACGAAACAGGTATAGCAAAAACGCCTTATATAACGTTGAGGTGGACTATCACTTCCCAAAGAGACAATATGGCTATCATCACATGGACCACAAATGCCGAACTGATCGATAAGAAAATCAGTCACAGATTGTGATCCGGACATGGTTAAATTTTATTTTTAAAATTAGAATTTAATAATAACTTACATAGTACTCGAAATTATTTAACTGCAAATTAACACTAAAATTTAAATGGCTAACTTAAATCTAAATGTAACTATTCAAATTGAAATAAATAACCTGTTAGTGAGATTTGAGTTAATGTATATAGAGGCTGTGGTAATACTGAGCTACTTTTCAGTTATGGTACACTTCATCGTCAATATAAATAACTACTAGGTTTGCATTCTAATAGTGATCTTCAGCTGACAGCTGCATAATGAAACTAATTACTATATTTGCGTTGCTCCTGAGAAAACTTGTAATTATACCAGGTGTAAGAGATGATATTTCACCGGACTGCAGATCGTTTTTTTGACAAGTTTTGATTTTTTTACAAGATTGATAATTTCAAGTAAACTAAATTATCAAAATTTAGTATATATATTTGTTCTCGTATATATATTTTTCCTAAAGAACGAGGTGCCGCAGCTAGATCTATATCCTAAAACTTCTTAATCTATGACATGATTTATGTATTTTACATCTAAAAAAATACCTTTATCTTTATACGTTCTCTTTTAAGTACGTAACTAATATGTTTTATAGTGCTCAGTTTGTACTATTTAAATTTTCAATTAATAATTATAGCGTGAGTCCAGTTACTGCTTTTCCATTATCACACTGTAACTAACACTGCTTCTTACCCTTTATTAACCCATACTACCATAATCTTCACTGCTGGTTACATCCTTCTTGTGTCTGATCTTGTGATGCTGATATTTGCTTAACCATATCTACCGCCTCTTTCATACCTGGATTCGATTCTAATCCTTTCTCCCATGCCCTCCTCATATTTAGATTCATTGTTCCAGTAGCGCATAGGCTTCTTGGGTCTGGTCCCCAGGAAAGATCATCATATATACCTCTATTAAAAATATCCTTATTCCTTAAATCGACTGGATTACACTCCCCACCTCTGCAGAAATCACATTGACAAGGATAACCAGGAATTTTTAATTTGTCCTGACTCTTTTTGGTTTCTGATTTCTTCCTAAATTTTAGTCCTTGTGGGTCCCTGGGATTTTCGTAGCCATCTACAAGCTCTAGGGGCAGATTCATGAGAGTTTTAACCGATTCTGCATCCTCACACTCAGTCCAACGTCCATGGTGATCACATCCATGAACACCA
>Ga0099798_10133_pt1 | contig 23266 bp, 20 predicted proteins | sample Uncmet_Sort29A_1_FD_89870 | JGI IMG/M metagenome (GOLD analysis project Ga0099798, IMG submission 89870) | Marine eukaryotic communities from CALCOFI LINE 67, Pacific Ocean - CN13ID_Sort29A_1 | ecosystem: Environmental > Aquatic > Marine > Oceanic | place: Pacific Ocean: Monterey Bay | collected...
TTAGCTGCTGTTCAGGCGGATCCAAATAATTTGTTGGCCTGGCACCAGGCGGGAAAAGAAATGATACAGCTTGCCGTGGCGGCCACTGAGACCGGTTTCGGGGTTGAAATTGTCAGCCATGGTTGGTGAATTTACATGTCGAATTCGAAATGCCGAGCTTAAAATGTTTATAAAATATTTTGTCATACATGTCTACTAGGTTTGGCCATGCTGGAAATCAGCTGGAGAAATTTAAAGTCAAAATCGAAATTTCGGTGATATTTGGGCCGTGAAGGCGTCTGCGAGACGAAAAATGAGTCCTAACTACATGTCTATCGAAATTCGGACACCGGATTTTGTTCCAGATTTTTTTTTATTTTTTTGCCACGCGAAAAGTTTTCAAAAAAATTGTTGCGGACCTAATTTTGGATTCCAAAAAACTTGACCGCAGGAAGTTTTAAAATTTTGGTTAAAAATTCACAAACGCCAAAATCGGTCCCAAAACTCAAAAATCAACACCAAAATCATCAAAATCGTCGTTCAAATCGTCATTTTAATTAAATTTCTCCACTTTTTTTACAAATAAAAAATTACTAGGTTGCCTCACTGCCAGCGATATGCATGATGCCGTCATATGGTCCATTCAACTCCAAAACGCTGTCGTTGCCCGTCAGCTACCACCAAAAGCAGCACAGACCGCTGCATTTGCCCGCTCTCAGCTGACGGAGTGGCATGATGTTTTGGTAGAGGACAGCTCGTCGAGTCGTGCAGAGTTTGAACGTTATTTACAGCATTATCGCAAGAGCGCCACTGAATTATTTCCTATGCCCTCCGAGATGAACGCTACCACTCAGAAATTGGTAAACGAGTTGATGAATGCACGGCCTTCGGGATCTGGTAAGTTTCTTGCGAATCAATCGTTTGGGATTTGGAACTTGATTCACCCACATATTCTGCATAATACCTCATTCAACCAGACATCCCTCTTGCAGCAGGAGGATACTATCATCACCAAGCCAACATCCACAATCCTAGAAGAGCCGGAGTTGTTTCCCGCCAAAATTGTGAGACGACGGTTTGGCAATGCGTCCATGTGGCAGCGTTTGGTAGATATTGCGTTGGAAAAATACAGCGAGTACGATATGGAGTACAAAGCGAAAATGCTTATGGAGGGGGGAAATTACTCTGTCGTGGACATGGCTGCGAAGTTTTTTGCTTGGCAAAGAGCGCGCAATCAATCTCCGGATAGCTCATGGCCCGAACTCGATTCTGCGCAGGAATTTATTGATCTCAAGGATGAAATGCATGCTATTTGCGTTGACCACATGCAATCTTTCCTGCCCAACAGCACACACGAGTTCGTCGCGTCGTTCACCAGGGTGTCTACCTATGCCTTGATTTCCGACCCAGAGTATGGTCTTGGTTTTCATGACCACCCCTTGTCAGCTGTGGTCGGAACATTTTATGCACAAGTGCACCAAGCGCCCATTTTGTTTGGTGATCCCCGCGGACACCATCCATATCACAAGGGTATTAAAAAATATGGACTCATTCCTGATTTCGGAACTAAGAAGTGGGTTCCAAAACCGCCGTTTCACAAAGTAGTGCCGGTTCATGTCCAGAACGGGGACATGGTTATCTTCCCCCCATGGTTGATGCATGCAATTAAAGAAAGTGATTCCGGCCGTTTACGAGTTGTTTTCCCTTTCGATTGCACCATTGCACTGCCCGCCGAAAGAAGTTGGAGTCGAACGGACGGCTTGATGATCACAGCTGGAGCTTTGCGGGACGATGTTCCTTCATCCATTGTGGATTCTTTGCATTCTGTGTTGCGCCTTGACACCAATGTAACCAACACGTCAGGTGAAGAATGTTTCCACGGCAAGCTGTTCACCAAACATAGATGTTGCCGCATACAAGATCCTCGGTGTTTTGCTGACGCATCAGAATTCACGTTTGCAAGTTGTTGCCCGCAACAGCAAAGTCGTTTCGAGCAGCACGAGAAGAATGCGAGGGTGCATGGAAATCGAAAAGGTGTCGGTACGATGGAGATCGATGACAATTATAGATTTCATTTCGATAATGCCAGAGGTAATGTCAATACGCTTTTGAACTCCGATTTGCATCAGCACATGGATCTGTTCGCTTTATCGGAGAAACTATGGGAAACTGTCAATAGCCTCTCAGCAGTTGTGCAGGTAGATCACACAAATTTGTTAGCCTGGCAGGATGCCGGTAAAACCGTCATCGAGTTGGCTGTGGCTAGCGCGGAGCGGCCCGGATTTGGATTTGAAGGGGATGCGTCGTTGCCCTATTACGGCTTGTCGATGCTGGAAAACGGCTGCCTAACCCCCAGTGATATGCAAGATGCGCAGGTCTGGTCTATCCAGCTCCAGAATACAATTCTGGCACGGCATATGTCCCCGCGATCCGCTGAGATTGCAAAGCTTGTGCAAAGCCAGCTCTCAACATGGCACGAGCGCTTACTTGAGGACGCAGCAAATACTACATCTGATCGTGCAGTTTTGGAACGTTATTTGCTGGATTTCCGTACAAAGAATACCGCAAAATTTCCCCTGCCTTCAGAACTACCAGCCAATATGAGTGCGTTAATTACCAATTTGATGCAGGCCCGCCCTTCCGCAGAGGAACCGTTTAGTTTTTGGAATTTGATTCACCCAGATGTTTTTGTGCACAAAAATTCTACTACCGTTGGGTCGCTCAATGAGGACAAACTTACTCCAAAACCAAAGTCCACATTTGTAGACGAGACGAATTTGTTTGCTTCACGCATCATGAGAAGGCGATTCGGCAACCCGGACATGTGGCAACGATTGACCAATTTGGTGCTTGAGCGATTCAGTGATTTTGATGCCGACTATATCCAGCACCTCATAGATTCCGGTCAGGATTTGTCAAAATACTCAACCGGCGAAGTGAACGGGCGTTTTTATGAATGGCAGAAAGCGCGCAATCAAACAGATTCCCACAAGTGGCCTGAGCTGGACGCAGACCCAGGATTCCAGGCGCTGAAAGTGGAGCTACAAGCGACTTGTGCAGAGTATATTCAGTCGTTTTTACCGGAGGACCAACGCGAATTTGTTGGTGCCAGCGTCAAAATGCAAACGTTCGCGTCCGTTCAAGATCCGGGTTTGGGCTTGATTTTCCACGATCATCCGATGTCTGTCGTGGGAGGGACTTTTTACGTTCAGGTACCACACGCACCGATCATGTTTGCGGACCCGCGTGGTCATCCTCCGTTTCGCATGGAAACTAACGGAAAAAAGTGGGCCCCGATAGCACCTTTTCACAAAGTTGGAGAAAATTTAAACAAAACATTATTGCAAACATTTCGTGATGTTGCCCGACGATCGCCATTTCCCCACATATTTTGATCCATTGGGAACTAGGTAAAGCCTCTACATGTGGAAAGTGGCGACCTTGTGCTATTCCCACCTTGGCTCAGGCATGGTGTGAGGGAGAACGACTCTGGACGTGCGCGGGTTTGAGATTCAAAACATACATGTTGAAAAACATTTTCATCACAACGGCGTTTGAAATTACATTTTCATGTTTATTCTAAGGTTGCGTTCCCGTTCGATTGTGTTTTGGCGTCCCCAGCCGAAACTGAAATACGCCTGGATGGCTGGATGATCACTTCCGGCGCTTTACAGGATGCGGGTTTGTATTAGCATGTTTGACATATTTTGACGTAAAAACACGTACCGAATGTACCCATTATTCTTTCTTTTCTACAATTCGTATCGGCATTTTATTGTAGCCGCATGTAAGTGTCAACATAATCAAGCTCAGTGTTCAGTGTCAAGTTGAAATGTGCTGATGTATGTTTTGTGCGTAGAAATGTTATGTGCATCAGTTGTCGCAAAAGTGCAAACCGGGTTTCTCACCAGCAGAACATTTATTTAACTAAATTGGTTTACTTAATCAAATGATTGTCTTGCGTGTTTTGTCATGACATGTTAATGGTTTACAACATTTTCATTCTTATTAACAACAAATTTCATTAAATATTTCCAATAATTTGGTATGCGGATGAACAAATATTTGCCGGTAGGCTTGACTCTGATACTTTCGGAGTCTTCAAAACCATCGTTTTGCCACCACATTTCCAATCGAAGTAATTATACCGCTCAGCAGTGTTAACCGCTTTGCAACTTTTCTATTAATTATTCCAAATGTTCCGCCTCATTCTGGCCCCGTTGGTGAAATAAATTTTTGCGATGTTTGTTTAGTAACAACCAACACGTTGTTCATAGGGTAACGCCACCATAAAAATGATGTTCATAATAATATTTTCAACAAAATTAGGTTGGGGCTGGTGGTGGTCGTGTCCGCTGATGAAGTGAAGGACACCGTTTGCATGCTTCAAAGTATTCCAGCTACTTGATTGTAAATACTTATAATATATAATTATAATATTATGTTTAAAGACTTAATTAGTATTACACACTATCAATTTAATGAATCTAGTTGGCGCGTAATCCAATGTCAACATATTTTCCCACGTTTTTGTTTGTACAAAATAGCTTCCAAGCCCCATGTCGGCACGCAGCCCGAGAACCTCATGCAAGAGAGTGACCTCATCAAAAGCGGCGGGTTCTTCGTGATGCCGACCAATTTGCTGCAGCAGCACTCTGGCACGGATGAACGTTCCCAGGAACTCGCCAAGCGTTGCGGTGGCGCTTTTATAAGTTCCACCGGATCGTTCACTCTTGGCAGCGGCGGAAATAACGGGGCTTTCCAGCAGATGGACTCTAATCGCGACGAGAACATGCAACAAACCGATTGCGCGTTCGCGGAAACGGGCACGATGTCCTTCAATCCTTACAGCGGAAATGCAGGCGGTTTCCAGCAGCTCTCCGCCAAAAAGTACAATGATGCTTACGTCGGCGGTCGTGATGCACCCGAAAACCTGGTCCAGACCCACCAGGACGCTGATCTCACCGAAGAGGAAAAGGCTGCCCGTGGTGGTACCTTTATCAGCACCACCGGATCTTTCACTGTTGCCAGTCCAAATAGGGGTGGTTTCCAGCAGCTGACCGCCAAAAAATACGACGATGCTTACCTCGGCGGCCGTGCTGCACCGGAAAACCTTGCCCAGACCAACCAGGACGCTGATCTCACCGAAGAGGAAAAGGCTGCCCGTGGGGGTACCTTTATCAGCTCCACTGGATCTTTCACTCTTTCCAGCGGAGGAAATGCAGGCGGTTTCCAGCAGCTGACCGCCAAAAAATACGACGATGCCTACCTGGGCGGTCGTGATGCACCGGAAAACCTCGCTCAGACCGACCAGGACGCCGATCTCACCGAAGAGGAAAAGGCTGCCCGTGGTGGTTTTATCAGCACCACCGGATCTTTCACTCTTTCCAGCGGTGGAAATCGGGGTGGTTTCCAGCAGTTGACCGCCAAAAAATACGACGACGCCTACCTCGGCGGTCGTGATGCGCCGGAAAACCTCGCTCAGACCAACCAGGACGCTGATCTCACCGAAGAGGAAAAGGCTGCCCGTGGCGGTGCCTTTATCAGCTCCACTGGATCTTTCCGTCTTTCCAGCGGAAATACAGGCGGTTTCCAGCAGCTCTCGGCCAAAAAATACGACGACGCTTATCTCGGCGGCCGTGATGCGCCGGAAAACTTGGTCCAGACCAACCAGGACGCTGATCTCACCGAAGAAGAAAAGGCTGCCCGTGGTGGTCCCTTTATGAGCACCACTGGATCCTTCACTCTTTCCAGCGGAGGAAATCGAGGTGGTTTCCAGCAGTTGACCGCCAAAAAATACGACGACGCTTATCTCGGCGGTCGTGATGCACCGGAAAACCTCGCCCAGACCAACCAGGGCGCTGATCTCACCGAAGAGGAAAAGGCTGCCCGTGGCGGTGGCTTTATCAGCACCACCGGATCTTTCACTGTTGCCAGTCCAAATAGGGGTGGTTTCCAGCAGCTGACCGCCAAAAAATACGACGATGCCTACCTCGGCGGCCGAGATGCACCGGAAAACCTGGTCCAGACCGACCTTGACGCTGATCTCACCGAAGAGGAAAAGGCTGCCCGAGGCGGTGGCTTTATCAGCACCACCGGATCTTTCACTGTTGCCAGTCCAAATAGGGGTGGTTTCCAGCAGCTGACCGCCAAAAAATACGACGATGCCTACCTGGGCGGTCGTGATGCGCCGGAAAACCTCGCTCAGACCAACCAGGACGCTGATCTCACCGAAGAGGAAAAGGCTGCCCGTGGTGGTCCCTTTATGAGCACCACCGGATCCTTCACTCTTTCCAGCGGAGGAAATCGAGGTGGTTTCCAGCAGTTGACCGCCAAAAAATACAACGATGCTTACCTCGGCGGCCGTGATGCGCCGGAAAACCTCGCTCAGACCAACCAGGACGCCGATCTCACCGAAGAGGAAAAGGCTGCCCTTGGCGGTGCCTTCATCAGCACCACTGGATCATTCAGTCTTGCCAGTGGAAATCATGGAGGAAATAGCTTTCTCGTGCAGCAAAAACATGACGACGCTTACGTCGGCGGCCGTGATGTTCCGGAGGGTCCGAGAAAAAACAAAACCAAATTCGATCATAAAAATTCATGCCTTATACCATTTTCTACCACAATGTTGATTTTGCCCTAAGGTACCGGTGGTCATGGTAGCGCTGGTAACAGGAAGGAAATCAACGACCACTTCAGGGAAGACGGGTTGCAGAAATTAATCAGTTTCAACAAACGCAAGTGTCGTTCACATTATGTGTGAAAACTTGAATTGAATTGTTTGGACTAGGTCCGGCCACATTGAACTTGGGTCAGATGCACCAGATGTCAGGACTGGGCCAGAGCTCATGGAAGGTATTCATTCTTTTGCGTTTTACAGTTGTTTCGCCAATTTGTAACATTCAAAAATAACATTCTATTCAATCAAAAACAGCTGGCGGCGCGTTCTATGTCCCCTACGTCACTGACACCGACGCTGGCACTGGATTGGTCCCCGAAACCGCCATGCTTGAGGAAGTACTATTTGTTTTCAATTTCAGTTTTCAATTCTGTATCGTTTTGCATTGTTTACATTAGTCATATTTTTGTTGAATTGTTTAACAGGTTCCCGCCCAACACGCGTTCAGTCGTCCTACGGGTTTCTATTGGCTACCAGGAAAGGAGACCGCTCAGACGGCTCTCGATCGCGCTGCTTTCCAGAACGCCAAGGGTAATTGTAATAAACATTTAATTCATTTGAACGTTTATTGTATTTTTTTGCCAAAACAACTTATTCATTGACATTTTCGAATCAAAAAGGTGGAGCTGCAAATTTGTTCCCCAACGACCACTACAGCGCCATGAAGGGGTCGGACCAGGCCCTCCCATGATATAAATTAAAATCAAGTAATTACTTTATAACAACAACTTGAAACTATAAACGTTACAGAAAATTATCCAAACGATGACATTTTCATCTTTTTTAAGTTCAGTGCCAATGCGTATGACTGCGTATACCTACAAAGTACTTAATTGAGTAGCTCATTAATTATTTCAATGTACTTATCGAAACCAATCCACTTTTTACCCTATCCACATAATTATAATTTATTAGAAGCAATACTAATTAGAATGATAGTAACTAAGAATATGCAACGTAAATCACTGAATTTTCACTTTGGTGAGCAATTTTGGCATTAATCATGTTAGTAATGAGTTAATCACATGTTTATCTCCACGCACATCAACAAAACGTTAGTGTACCACAAAATAGCATATTTCAAAATTCATTACATCAGTTTTGAATCTTGTTGTTTCTGCGTCTTTTCGTGTGTTTGTGCGTACTTACGTATTTTAAATTTTAATGTTTCAGATTGTAATGTTGTTGTTAATTTGGATATTTACTTAATTGCCATGTGGTTGTAGATCGAAAAACATTCAGCATGAACAAATTTTTGTGCGTATCTGCAGTGCCGGTGGCAGCCAGCCATCTGACAGACCCGCTAGAAACGGCCATTGGGTGGCAGAGTGAATTGGAACATGACGTTACAGAATGTGAAAGTAATGAAACGACGAAGTCTTTTAGCATGGCGGCGCGTTTAAATGCTGATGCATTGGTGAAATTCTTACGTGGTGAATCGGACAAGGCAGTGCAGCTTTTCCAGCAGGCTCTAACTAAACCATTCGAAGCGGTGCATTATCCCATCCTTAAAAGTTTATTATGGCTGAATATTTTAAATGATGACCATTCTACGGTGGAAACTAATATCTTGATGCAGCAGAATGTATACCATAACCTCACACTTGCAAGGGAGGCTGCTTTGAAAATCAGACAATCGTCTGCTGTTCCTAGTATATTCGACCTGCCATTACAACGCAAAATTTGTACCGATCCATTCTACGATTACAACCGCGCAGGAAAACAAACAATTACCAACTGGCATGAGCAGTATTTAGACTTGTTGAAAAGATCGATTACGAATTATTTGTATAGAGAAAATTACGATTTTTGCGACAAAAATAATGCTTCATTGGCTTGTGCAAGTGGTTGGGATATCACGCAGGGGTCGGCCCCATTCTGGCAAGTTCAGCAATTCCAGAAAATGGCTTCTGCGTCGCCCGAAGATGCGCTGCCGGGCGGTCATACGGTATGCAATGTTTATTTTCATCACGTTTTACGTCAATGATTCACATTTTTGTACACAAAACTAAATTTGAATCAAGGTGATGCGGTTAGGACCTCTGTCACATTTACAGTATCTGATACAAGACGTGGTTGAAAACAACATACACGGGGATGTGCTTGAAACAGGCTGTTTCCGTGGAGGTGCTTCTGTTCTCATGCATGCAAGTCTGGACGTATATGAGTCAGTTGTTTCTACGCAAAACGATCGCAAAATGCTTGTGGCAGATAGTTTTGAGGGTATTCCCTTACCACGCACTGCACGCGGCGAAGCAATAGACGACACCGCGGCCTGGCCGGAGGAATTGAGATACGCTGCCACGATGGATAGTGTGCGGGATGTGTTCCATCGCTACGGCAGGAATGATGATCGTTTAGTCATGATAAAAGGATTTTTTAACGAAAGTCTGCCAGCTGCAGTAGAAAAGCAAACGATTCAGCGTTTATCCCTAGTACATATTGACGCGGACTCGTATGAATCAGTTTTAGACGTTTTGCATGCTGTTTACCATCTAGTATCAGCCGGCGGTTATGTGGTAGTAGATGATATCGCTCTGGTGGGTGTGCGTGCTGCTATTAATGAATTCCGCGCGGAGCGTAACATCAGTGCGCCGCTATTGCCAGTACCGGCTGATTTTGTGCTTACTTGCAGCATCGATTACGAGGACAGCCGTCTTTGGGCAAGTGACAATGTCGCAATGCGTCGTTTGACACAATGACATAAAAACATTGATTTTTCTTGTATTATTAACTTCTTCAAATTTATAAAAAAAATGTTTCTGTAGGTCGGCTCGACACGGCTGCGCTTGTGGCCGCTGCTTATTGGCAGGTCCCTACGTTGAAGTGAATAATTATTTAAATATTTTGTTAATTAGTTTTGAAACTTTTGCCCATACGTGTTTTGCGTTAGTATTTGTTATGGTCATCTGGGCGCAAGTAAGCATGCTGTTTATTTTGTGGGGTGTAGTGATGTTCTTTTCGATATGTAGCTTGTGTGCGTTTTGTCAAACAGCTAATTGTTCTACCAAACACATAATGTAAGTGCACACATGTCTGTCTAATGCGTGTCTGATTTCCAACTGTTATTTATCATATTTTAAAACATTATTCAAAATTACAATACAACACAACAAAAAACATTTGACAACATATTGCGGTTGTGCCTTGTGGATACATACAGCGCCTTGGTTGATAACATTACAATCAATTTCATACAACCAACATGGGGCTGTTGGAAAAAAATAATTTTTGGAACATATTTTCCAGATAACACGTCAATTTCGACGCAAACAAAATCCGATTCTGTACTAGGTTCAAAATTATGATCGGCACGACCGCCATCGGTTTGTTTGCTCCCAGTGCTCTCGCGGAGGTTGTCTCTTCCACCCCCGATGCCGTCGCTGACGCCGTACCCGCTGAAGATGCCATCGATGCTGGCACCCCCGTCATCGATCCAGTGTGTGAGGATGAGTTGTGCTTTATGCAGCTCACCTCTTCCGTGCGTAAATCTGGGGTAGGTTCTGGCGCCGATGCACCCAACGACTCCAATTTCATTCAGGAGCGCGAACTGATTGAGAACGGCGGTTTCTTCGTGATGCCCAACAATTTGCAGCAGGAGGAAGCTTCAGTCGCCACTTCGTCCGCCAACTTGCAGAATGCTCAAGAGGAAGAAAGTCTTCTCAGTCCCCGAACGGGTTCTGGGGGGCGGGTTCTGGGGGGTCATTTCACTATGTCCAGCGGAAACGCCGGGGGTTTCATGCAGCTGTCGGCCAAAAAATATGACGACGCCTACATCGGCGGCAACAATTTGCAGCAGGAGGAAGCTACACTCGACAACTTGCAGCATGCGCAAGAAGAAGAAAGTCGTCTCAGTCCCCGGGGGTCCGGGGGGGCTTTTCTGCATAACCCAGTACCATCGTTCACTATGACCAGCGGAAATAACTATGGTTTCATGCAGTTGGAATCCAAAAAGTACAATGATGCTTACGTCGGCGGCCGTGCTTCCCCGGAAATCAATCTCGCTCAGAAACAAGGTTTAAGAATAAGGTTCAAACAAAATTCAATCTCACACAGCAAACGTATTAAGCTAATTTTTGTACGGAAGTTGGATTTTGCGATCAGGTACCACTGGTGGTGGCAGCGCTGGTAACAAGCAGGAAATCAATGCACATTTCGAAGAGGATGGGTTGCTGAAAAAAAAAAAAAACGTTTCGGTTAATATTCATTCAGAATGATTGCATTGCTTGAAATTTTCACATTTAAGTAACTTTTAAATTTTCACTAGATCCGGTCATTTGCAACAGGCGAGCCAGCATATCAGTGCACGCGACATGTTGAACAGTACTCTTTTTTTGCAAATTTGAAATTTTATTTCCATACGAATATTTGTTTTATGTATTCCGTTAATTACTTAATTATAACAGAGGGCGGCGCGTTCTATCTTTCTCAGGGTTCCGGCAGCAGCAGCCTCGTGCAGGAAAATGCGATGCTCAAGGAAGTACGCAGTCTTTTATTTTTTATTTTTAAGTTTCGTGTACAATAAGCATACTGCAATTCAATTAATGATTCTATTTTGCAACATTTCATTCATTTTGATGCATGAAATAGGTCACAGCCGAAGATGCGATGGCCAGTAAAAGCGGATTCTATTGGCTCCCAGGCAAGGTCACTGAAAAATCCATTCTCCTCCAGAATCAGCAGGAAAACTACAAGAGTTAGAAACAAATCAGTATTTCCAAATAAATGGGAATCTTCAATTTTTACAGTAATTAATGAAGTGGTAATCAATCATGTGTGGGCAATATTTATTTCTTTTTTCATCCAAAAGGTGGTGCGGCAAAGTTGTTTCCCAACGACCACTTCACCGCATGAACGGCCATTTCATTTCGAATTTTCCATACCCCATGCTAAATTCCTTTGTGAACAAATCCTCGCTTTGACCACGTACAAACAAACACATCACGTGAGTTACACGAGACGTATCAGTGCTTATGCAACAAGTTACAAAATGTATTTCCCATACATGCTTTGCCTTGATAGTGTTTTTGTCAGTGGTTTTGTGTGTCATTTCTGCCGGCCGTCGGTGTGTGCGCGTGTGAAAAAACTTTTGCAATCAGAAAGAGATGTGTGTCTGGTGTTCAATTATAGTTCAAGTACTGTATACAACACGTATATTGCATTGTTCAATCGTCCCCATCGGTTGCGAAAAACGTAACCATCCCCGTTCCAGCTATTTATCAGAAAACCAACATAAAAAACATGCGTACATTAAATTTGAAAGAATCAATTAAGTAATCTTCTCAAACAAAAACTAAACTCAAATTTTCTAAACTATTTTTAAATTTACAACAGCAGTACAAATGTTGACGACAATTAGAACAGGGCTTATCTTGGCCACCCAGGTGGGGTTAGCCACGTGTGCGGTTGGAGAAAATCAAATTGTTTTTTTCGTAATATTTATTGCACAACAATTTTGTCTTAGAATTTTAATGTTTTGTTATTAAAAGGTCAAGACTGGAAAAGAAAAACGAATCGAGCGTCAGATTGCTGCGCACAGCCTCGATTTTGACCACCAGATACGCGACATGCAGTGGCTTCAGAAAATTAAAAAATATCGCGACGGCATGGCTGGGTACTTATCTTTTTTTGGCAAGCGCAATAATTTGCCGGATGTGTGCTCGGATAATATCCTGTCGTTTCTTGCTCCTTCTGGCCCCGATCCAACACCCGTTCTTCGTGAACGGGCGTTGTGCAAACAAGATTTCGAACGTTGCATGGAAGAACGACACAATGACATGTACGCTCCCCTGCGCGAACCCCGTGTAGAGGCCAAAACGCCATCTTGCCCGCTTCACCTCGCTGCGTGTATGGGCGATGCCGAGGAAATGAAACGTTTATTTGCTCTTGTTCACGAAGATAATGCTCACGCACAAAACCCACTTCCGGATTGGATGGTGAAGAACTTGATGACCACTTTGGTGAATGTCGACAACAGCCACATGCAAAGAGTATTTAAGCCTATGCGTTCGCACGCGTATAAAAAAGCTAGCATATACGAAGATATGCCCACACTTGAAGTGCAAGTGCGCACGCCTTTACATGACGCCAAGACGTTGGAAGTGGCGAAATTGTTGGTCAACAACGGTGCACATGTGAGTGGGATGTTTTTTCCGGATGGCAAAACGCCCATGCACACCGCTGTTTATCAAGGAAATTTCGAAGTGTTTGATTTTCTTTGGAAAACGCACAAACAACGCGTCTTGACAGAAACAGGCAAGCAAGCGCATATTGACGATTTGACTACAATTTACGGTCATTCGTTGCTTCATTATGCTGTCATGTTGGGGAATTATGGACCTATATATTTACATTGGACCTTTGTCCATCAGTATGCGGCGCTGCATAGTTTGGATGGACGCGAAAAGATTATGCGGACATTAATCTCTGAAGGTGCTGACGTAAACAAGCTTACCCACAACGGTTCCACCGCGCTAAGCCTTGCTGTCGCGCATGGATATTTTGCCGACATGCGTACGTTGTTGCTTGCTGGCGCGGACCCAACAATTCGCTGCCCGAGCTGGTTTCACAAGCCCAGTTCAGCAAAGGATCCAGCACTGACTTGTGTGGAGTGGTGCGAGAAGAACAATATGTTTAATGGAGCCAGTGCTGGGTTGGTATCCGAAACGGCCGCCCGCATTTTACATTTAACTCGAGGCGAACTCAAAGAGTTAAAAATTAACCACAACATGAACTTCGAGCATTTTCGCATCGCGCTTAATCGCTTTCACAGTTTTCGACGCGGTGCGGTTTATACGTTTTTGCCTCCCGTTAACCACTAACGAAGTTCAGAAATCCTGAAGTTCTATGAATTCATTTGTTGTATTTACGTGATCAAATTGATTTCCAGTTCAATGAAAAAATAAACATGATTTTGCCATCACCCATCTTCGTTTATTGAACCGTATCAGAATTGTTTGTGAGTGTGTTTGTTGTGAAATTGTGAAAAAACAAGAGATTCGTGCGTGCTGTTTCATCATTATGTCGTATCAAAAGAGATTGAAATTTATGTTGAACACAAATAATTAATTAATTATGTAAGGATTCGTATGGTTGAACATCACAAATTTTGAATTTGTCTATTTGGTATCTCGCATACCCATCATCACATATGCTATTCGTTTAACGTATTCTTCTAAACCAAATTATGAACCATTTTCAATCTAACATCATTACCATTATGCGTGTCATCCACATTTTTCATTTTCACCTCATTACCATTAACCACATCATTTCAACACAAAATCCACAAACAGGTTTACTAACAAAAAATACAAAATATTTCAATAGAACAGTAAAAAATAATATTATACAGTAATTTTAAATTTTAGTATGTTGCGGATTTTGCAGATTTGGGTTTGTCTCTTGCCGCTGGGCCTGGGATTAACGCTACAGACCCCCAGCAAAACGTCGCAGCTCTCGCCTATTCAACGAAAAAGATTGTACGAGTCCCGAAGTGGGACTCGTACAAACGAGTCCCGAAGTGGGACTCCGAAGTGGGACTCGTACTTGCTGAACATGCCCTCAATCGCCCACGAGCGGGAAAAAGCAAAATTAACACAACGTAAACGTACTCGCAGCCGCAGCATCTCTGTAGAATCTTTGCCCAAAGACAGCAGCTTGCGCTTGCTCATCCAACGGTTTCGGAAAGGAAACAAAAAACGGAGAGGCCTCTTCCGCTGGTTGCCTCTTTCGCGAAGAGATGGGCATGCCGATTCTAACCAGTGGGAGTTCGAATATTGTGCTCCTGACACATGGAAAACACGAATCGACACCGAGCGTTCTACCAAGTCATCTGAACGAACAGATGAACAGCCACAAGAGGAACAGACGTCCATCCCGAAAGTAGGATATTACGTTTCACCACAGGGACAGACGTTTCAATTGCCCGGTGACGTTGAAGAAGACTATTTCAATCCTGACGGCGTCATCAGTAAGACCAGCGAACGCGCCATGGATTTCATCAGTGGCGAGTCGCACGAGCCGGATGAATGGTATGACGCGGCGGCGCCAACTGAATCTTCCGAACACGTGGCTTCTGATGTGCTTGATGACTCTTCTTCCGATCAGGGGGATTTGAGACGCTATGAGTCCGCGGCGACATCAGCAGATGATGACGGATCTCCACCAGACCGCATCTCATCCACTGGATCAGTTGTAAGAAGAGGCTCTCCGTTGGTTCCCAAGAAATTGCGCATCCCCAAGTCCCATCCCATCAACTTGTAAAAGTGTAAATTGCGCATCCCCAAGTGTAAGAAATTGCGCATCCCCAAGTCCCATCCCATCAACTTGTAACAGTGCAAACTAAGCAACCATTATTTTTTTCGAAAAAAGTGACCACCATCGAAATTTCCAAATTGCGTTTCTCGTGTTGTAGTCGTGCGTTGTTTGAATTTGTCGTGTCGGTGTGTGCGCAGTGGTGTCGTGATGCGTGTTTGTGTGTTCAATTGTGTAGTTGTACGTGCAGCGCGCGCGTACAGTGCACATCAATGCCGTGCGTTCATTTTGTTCAATTTTTGTATAAAAAACAATATTTTGCCAGAGAAAAAATATAATTCAAAGAGATTTCGATCATATATTGTAGTATAGATGAGTTTACATTATATACTTCGGAAATTATCCATAAATTTTTGTCATTCCATCGAATTCGCGTCGCTCGAATTTGCCTTATTTTTTTCCAGTGAATTCCCACCAGAATTCGGCGTTGTATTTTCATTATATTCACATTTATCTTACGATTCATATAGTGTTCCACGATTTATATCATCGCCAATTATATTGTTAGTTGAAAATGCATCATTATGCTCATAATTTTGTTGGATGTTTAATTATTGAAATTTTGTGCTTTATTTTTGCACAATCTGTGTCCCGATTTTTGCTTTGCTGCCCATTTGCGCGCATTGAAAAATTTGTCGGCGTTCATCACAATTAATTTCAATCATTGTATGCCATTATTGCAAGCTAAATTATTTTTTTATTGCATGAGCATTCAATATTTTGAACCGTTTTATTTTGTTGCTTTCAGTGTCTATTGTGCAGCAGCCCTTTGCGGTTTGACGCCGCGAGAATCATTATTTGTCCATTTTTGGTTGCATTTTTGTATTTGGTATCTATCGTTGTTGGTTGAAAATATTTTTCGCAGGACGAAAATTATTATTATGCCAATTTAATACAGTAATCATAAAACTGCAAAAGTTTCAGTTCGAGTTGTGCAATTATTATCAGAGATTGTGTCCTCTCTATAAAGTGTTCTTCGTTGTTGCACTCAACATGCATGGTTCCGATACGAACACAAAATGTCACTTGTTGCATGTTCGTTTCATGCTTCCGCTCAATTGAGTGGACAGTTGTTTCATGGTGGCAATTATTATTGCCTTTCATATTATGATATTATCTCACATTTTCATATCATTGAATCACCAGTACTGTAAATAAATTTTAATTTCATTAATAATAATTTTCAGAAGCAAAATCAAAATTCTGAATTTAAAAATGGTTATGCGCAGAGCGATTCTTTTGTTGTTGCCATTGGCACAAGGTATTCAAGTGAAGTCGGATTTTGCCCCCAACAGCTGGAACAGCGTCACCAATGTGATTCACAACACATTTAAAAGTGCTGCACAAACAGCAGAAAATTTGTTTGGGGAGCCAGCAAACAAAAATGATTTAAAGTTTCGATTGGAGCAGCAGCTGGAAAATGAGAGGGCTAAAAGATTTTTGCAGAAAGTGCAACTGGAGAACAAGATGCTGTCACCAGAACAAAGCCGTAGTATGATGTAGCGCATTACAGTTTGAGTTGCCCTGGCACAAGCCGGAGTTATTTTAGTTGTGCATGTACTTACCGGGTATTTATCATGTATTTATGTACAGAATTCAATTTTGTCATCCCATTGGCGTTGCCTGCAAAGTGTTGTCGCTTGTGTTTTGTGTGCAGAAGTGTGAGTAGCGTTTAGAGATTGTACAGTGAAACACCATTTATTATATTCGTTGAAAATAGATATCGATTAAGTATTTATATGTACGTTCCACAAAAAAAGATCTATCAAATTTTGGTATATGGTTTTGTTGCCGTGAACAAGCTCGTGTGCTGTTCAATGTAAGATAGATTTTCTTACGTATGTTCCATTGAAAAAAAAAATATTTGACAATTTGTATGTAAAATTTTTGTATGCCTTGAACGTTATCTTACCCCCCCCACACACACTTCCAAATTGTATGGCAAACGCTCTCAAAATTGTATGCCACACATGCAAACCAAAATCATAACATACTCATACAACCATAAATATTTTTCAACCATCTACACAACCAGAATTATTCCTTTCAAACTAATTAAATTAATAAATTAACTTCTACAAATTATCGTAGTTTCAGTGTAACAGTAGTACCCCTATAAATTAAATTGAATAAAAATAAAAACATTGTAACAGTACGTAAATTACGATTCACAGAGGTTCTGTAGTAGAAAACCAAATTCTCTTTTGTACATCCAATTAATAAAACATTCATTGACAAGAAAAATTAATTAACAAATAAAAATGGCGAGTTTCGAGAACCAGCACGGCACGGCCGAAGACAGCCACGGCAACACCCAACTCATGAATTTGACTGACGATGCCGATTTCGCAATTTCTTTCGGAGGGTTTTCGCGGGAGTATTTACCGACAGACGTAGGGGCGAAACCGTTTCTCCCGATTTCTGGTGGCGTTAAGGTTCATGAAAAAACATTGTTTTTCAAAATCGTATGTTTTAATTTGACAAACACAATTTTGTATTTTGTTACTTCGTACACTAGGTTCAAAATGACATCACATTACCAGCGGTGGACCGCCGTTCATTTGCTCGTCAAGATAGCAAAGAAAAAACGTTCTTCATTTGCGGCAAAAAAGTTCTTCATCGTGGCAGATCCACAAGAAGTTCTGTTGGTTCCGCGCGATTCCGCGACGACGAATCCGCATCGGTCTTGCGCAGGGAATGGCAAGTGGTTTTTGAGGCTGAAATCCCCGATGTTCCAGAACCTGAGCCGTGGCCTGACTGCGTATGTGACGATTCACTCCATCATAACAAAAGGTTCTCCACCATTTCGCACGAAATTATGCGGGTGTCGCACACTCTGGACGAAACCCTCGAGGCCTCCGACAGCTTCGAAACTGCATCCACGGTGGCTTCTGATACCGAATGCACTGTGCAGGTGACCAAACAATATCTGCGTGGGAATTTGAAACCAACCATGTTTTTTTCGTCACCTTACTATTTTGGTTATAATTAAGCAGATTCTTGGCCAAAAATAAATTCATTGTGAATAACAAAATTCACAATTCCCGTTACTCACGGAGGCCAACGTGGCATTTCAATTGATATAATTACATTTTATATCCAAAAATCAGTCATTACATATTTACCGGTAAGTATACATCACGTTCCAGCCGAATTCATTAAGTACCTAATTAATTCGAATTAAAAGTCAGACCACGATCTAAACAATAATTAGAGCCCAGTCTTAAGAACTTTGTAGTCAAACAAAAAAATTTAATAATAATTAATTCATGTAAAAATAAAAATTATTACATGTTCCCCCCCCACCACTTCATGACCGCCATACAAAAGATTTAAGATACAAAACATCATTGACACACATCAAAATGTTGTATTAACCAGCTAGCAAGGTTTGTTAGAGAATTTCATTAGTATGGTTTTTTATCTCGTAGAATTCACATGTTTGGATTACATCTTGCACATTTGATATTTTCAAATTGCAATGATGAAGCAAAGCGAATTTTGATTAATTACAATTGATATCGAATTCATTTCCCGAATTTCAAAATCAGATTTGATTTTAGAAATTTCATTTCTATCTATTATTATCAGTGAAAGCATATTTTGTGTAAACAAGCAAATCGAAGCAGTTTACAGCAATGACGAAACCGTTTCAAAATTCGCAATATTGTTCTGTCATTCATTCGTCGGTTGTTTGGTTCGTTGATCGGTGTGTTTGAAGAAGTGATTGATGCTTATGAGAGTGTGTGAGTGTGTTCAATCTGTTTCCGAAAGGTTACTGCATCATCAAAAATATATCGTAAAATGCATTCGACTCCATCGTAAGACAGGCTGTTTGATATTGTTTCAAATTTATCACTGTTGAATTCTTTACGAGCTGTTCCATTGATTACACCGTTTTGTACTTGTAATTGCTATTGTTTTCGATCGATGCAGACATCAACCATGCGTAATTACCATTGTTTTTAATTTTTATTTTTATTTCTTCTTTCGTGTAAATTATTAACATTGAAGACAGTAAAACTTTAATTTTCAAACGGTCTTTTTAAGTAAGAAAGTAATTAATAATTTTAAGAAAACCATGAACGCTCATCAGTTACAACGAGGTCGCTCCGGCACTCAGGGGCCAAAGGGCTCGGGGAGATTTCGGTGCGCGCGCACAAACAGTTGCGTGACTATTGACGAGCCTGAGCCGAACCCACATTTTCCCACCGACGGCGGAGCTACGAAAAATGTTCATTTTTGGTCACAGGTGCAAGCATCACCAAAATTGCAAAGTTTTGTTCACAAGTGCGCTTACGCTTCCACCGCTGCGCCCGAAGCAGAAAAACCAGCTCAGCGCCGACAAACAATGGCGCTTCCAGCGCTGCGCCCGAAGAAGGACACACGGGCATACTTCCGCCATGCGCAAACCGAAAATCTAGTGGGGTTCAATTATAACACGCGATCTACCTTCCTGCACCAGGTTAAAGGAATATTTTCTAAGTCATATCAGAATGTGGCCAGCAAATATCAACTCGAGTCAGCTTTCATGATAAGTTGCCTCTAGAAAATTTCTCTTTGATGCCGATTTCATTACATATTTTCATATTTACAATAAGTATGTAGAGCATATTTACACACGATCTATTTTATCAGAATTTGACCACGATCTAAATTTTTGTATTAGTTGTAATCTAAATCTCGTTTAGTTCAATGTGGAATTAATTTAAATTTCTTTTTAGAAAATAATTAATGTGACCACCTATTAACAAAAGGTGAATTAATTAATTTTGTGAATTCAGTTTCGCTGGGTGAAAATGGTAATTTTCACGCCAATTAGTTTGCATGTATTTTTTTCGCTCCACTGTCAATCAACAATCTTGTACAAGTTTGTGCATTGTCAAGATAACGTGGAGCTGTATCTCAAATGTGGAAACCAAAATAGCACCGCCCACATGGCCTGTTTCAATATAATTTTTCATCCATCTGTCCAATTTGTTTGTTGGTGGTTGTGAAAGTGTGGTTGTGAAAGAGAGAGATAGTGAATGTGTTATGAGTTGCATCCGCATGGATGTTTTGTTGTCGTTGCCGCATGATTTATGTACCATGCTGTTTTTTACGGTCTATCCAGCACTTTTGTAGCATTTTTGGTCCATTTCATTATTGTCGTTGTAGTGAATCATAACATCAAAGTAAGTATCAATTAAAATTTTATATTCGTGTTCCTTTCCTCTCTATTCATGCGTACTCCAAATTTGATCAAAATTCAGCTTTCAAAATACGTTTTTACTATAACAATATTACTCTTTCAAAACTAATTTTATTTTTAAAAATAATTTAGCTCTTTAATCGTTTTTCACTATTTACATTACAGTACTTACATTAAAAATATTTTAGAAGCACAACAAACAAATTTGAAATTATTTGAACTATGCCAGCAGTTTCGACCATCGCGTGCGAGGCCAGCGTTGCTGTGTCGCCTTATGTAAGCATATCGTTTTTGAGAAATTTACAAGATGGTAACCAAGACAACAATATGGTCCACGTGCCCAACAAGAATTTGCAGCGATCTAAACACAATTGATTAACATCGAATCAATAATTCAAACTCCTTTCGATTTTCCATTAATTTCAACATTATTAATTTTGAATTAACGATAATTATGATGTCACCAAATCTCACTCGTCATTTTCGGGCATGTTGTAGTGTGGAGTGTGTCTGAACGTGTGCTTGAGCAAATCTGTTCCAGCAGTACAATACCTTTCAAGATTTATTCCAGCAGTACAATAATGTTCAACCAAAAGTTACGATTCAGAAATATAATTTAAGTTGGTTGCATGCTTGGTGAACAGTCATTCCACTACCATATCTATAATAATTTATCAATAATATTCAATCGTCAGGCGTTGCCGACCTGTCCCGATCTTTTTCTGATTCAAAATTCAAGTTGTTAGTAGTAATTTACTAATTAATTATGATTTGTATGGGATTAATTAAACAAAATGTTGTTATTCGTTATTCTTCAGATCTATCAAATTTTCAAAATCATAAAACATACCTACAGCTAACTAATTTCAAAAGATATTATTACAACATGCTTTCTTTATTACGCTCTACAACCATCGCCGTGGCATTTGCACCGACCGTTTTTGGTATTTGCACCAACCGAAAAAACGATCGACAAGTGAAAATGAGCAAACGCTGGAAGGAGGGGGAAGATTATCCACAGATTGAGTATTTGAACTACGACGGGTCCGCTGGGATCATCACAGAAAACCCTGAAGTTGTTTGGCCCGGATACGAATCCAGCGACGTCTTGATCAAAGATTGTACCAATCAAAAATTTGTGTTTCATGGCACAGTCAGGAATGTTCACATCGAAAACTGTAAAAACCTTGAGCTGAAGTTCAGCAAGGTGATCGCGCCGTCGACAAGCTGCCAATGCGGTGATGACAATTTTGATGGCTCGGTGGAGATGCAAGCGTCTGAAAACATTGATATCGAGGCTGAACAAATCCAACAGATGCAAATCTATAATCAATGCCACCATATCAAGGCCCAGGTGCACGGCGGGGCTACAATCGTTTGGTTTGAAAACTCCAGGGACTCCAAGGTGGTCGTGCACACTTGTTTGGGTGCGAAGATCGAGGACAGTCAGCATGTCGAGGTTCAAATTGGAGAGCTCCCGGTGGACAAATCTGTGGTCAACAGCGGTAAAGTGCGCGTCAAGCGCTCGAGCAACACACAGGTTACCGTCATGAAGTCCTCTCCATCGCGTCCTACACACATCATGCCTATGAATTCCCAAGACTGTAAATTCAAACTCGGTCACCACGCCCAGAAAACAACGCAGATTCACATGCAAAAATGCTCCGGCATCTCCTACGCATTGCAATGCGAAGGTCACGAGTGTGCGGCTTTTGGATGGAAGGCCGCCATTTCGTTGCCAAAATCGGAAGACATCAGCCCTCACCCAGAGATGCCCAAGGGTTATTCCGTATGGAAGTTCGAGAATTTAATTATTTATTAATTTAATATTTAAGTATCAGAAAATCAAAACGTCATCAGAAAGACTTCAGCATGTCAAAATTTAATTAAGTATGAATTTTGCAAAATTAGGTGGTCCCCAGAGTCCAAAAATATGTCCATGTGGACTCCGGACATGGACGCGAAGTAATGTCTTGCGCATTTATTTGAATTCACCAATGCTGTTTTACAAAAAACGAAATGTTCCAAATAGTACTTTAACTTGAATTCGCATGTTTTTGGCATTGTTGTTTTTCAAAGATTCTTATACTCATAATTTTATGTGATTGATTAACATCGAATCAATAATTCAAACTCCTTTCCATTTTCCATTAATTTCAACATAATTTTGAATTAACGATAATTATTATGCCACCAAATCCCGTTCGTCATTTTCGTGCATGTTGTAGCGTGGAGTGTGTCTGAACGTGTGCTTGAGATCTTGTTCCATTGCCAGCATTCCAGCATGTTTAGATGCGAATTTACTTCGGTAATTTCGTTATTCCAGAGCAAATTTTGTTCCGATGTTGCTTACAAGGAAGTAAGTTGATACTAATTATTGTTCAACATCATCATAATTTTATTCATATGCGTGCCATTACAATACTAAGTACTTAATTCATCAACCGCTCACAAAACAACTGACCAACTCACTTTTTTAACGCAGTAAACACCACAAAAGATGTCCCTGCAAGGCTCCGTCAAGTTTTTTAAATCAATGCCGTTTTTCCTTCTGTTTTGAATTCGTCAATGCCGTTTTACAAAAAACGAAATGTTCCAATTATTTGAATTCGCATGTTTTTGGCATTGTTTTTGTTGTTGTTCTAATAATTTTGATAAGATTCTTATAAAAATAAGAATCTTATAATTTTGATCGAACTATTTTTCAATGTTCATATGAAATCATTTTGTCAGCCATTTCTAGTGTGGTTGTTGTTATGTTGTATAAGATATTTTGAGCCAGTGAAGTGTTTCTGAATGCGTTCCATTCTTTGTGTACCATCAATTCATAATTATCTTCTAACTTTGTTCCATTGCCATTTTTCCAGCTTGTTTAGATGCGACGTTACCGCCGTAATTGCGCTATTCCAGGGCGTCTATACGTATGTTGGTTGTACGAATTATATAACTACTAATATTGTTTTTCCAAATACTTAATTCATTCTATCGAACATAATTTGCAATCTCACAACAAAAACAAATCTGCAACAACAACAACAAGTTACTGTATTTTTAATTTTTTATCAATTTAATAGCTTATTTCAAAATTAGTAATTACTCTT